>Ga0209748_1000064_pt1 | contig 71973 bp, 80 predicted proteins | sample BarGraIncu00421A_FD_185490 | JGI IMG/M metagenome (GOLD analysis project Ga0209748, IMG submission 185490) | Arctic peat soil microbial communities from Barrow, Alaska - Barrow Graham LP Incubations 004-21A (SPAdes) (version 2) | ecosystem: Environmental > Terrestrial > Soil > Wetlands > Peat... | reverse complement strand
TTTAGTATATCAATATTCAATAGGATCTGTGAAATGTGCAGAACTAGGTTCATATAGAATTGTTGCCATAACATGAATCCGGGATACGTTACATTCTATTACGAGCAAGTGGAGGGGCCCAAAGTTGTATAGATCATATGATGAGATGCCAAAAATCGAACTCCCAGGCGATACTGAGGTTAAGATTAGCGACAGCACATTAAGAGACGGGTCACAAATGCCCGGAATCGTGCTTAAAAAAGCCCAAAAGTTTAGGATATTTGAGTTATTGCACGAAATGGGTATAGAAAAGTTGGAGTGTTTCCTCTTCAACGATCGCGATCGCACGTTAGCCCGTGAAATGTTGGACTGCGGTTATGAAAGCCCTCAGATTACCGGGTGGGCGCGCGCAAACGAGCAAGACATCGACATGAGCATCAGTATGGAAGGTATAGATGAGGTAGGCATCCTCATGTCTATATCAGATACACACATTTTCGACAAACTTGGCTTATCGGATCGAGAACAGGCCCGCGACAAGTATACTGAAGCTCTTCAATACGCAGTAGATCATGGGTTGAAGGTTCGATGTCATCTTGAGGACATTACGCGAGCAGATATCCCAAACTTCGTTATTCCATTAGTGAAGGATTTGCTGAGCATTGCCCCTAATGCGATTTTCAGAATCTGTGATACTCTAAATTACGGCTTACCGTTCGAAGATACCCCCTTGCCGTACAGCATACCCAAGATAGTTCGCAACTTTAGGGAGATCGGTGCGGTGAATCTCGAAATGCACGTACACGATGATTTCGGGCTCGGCGTGGCCAACACTTTGGCAGGATACTGGCACGGAGCGAATTGGTCAAGCTTGACCTTCATGGGCGTAGGGGAGCGGGCAGGAAATACCGAACTTGAAAAGATTCTAACGTTCCTTTTTTGCCGAGTAAAGGGTTTTGAAAAGTATAACCCCAAACCGGTAACAGAGCTTACACGCTATTTAGAACACGAGCTTGCTTTTAGACTACCAAGGAACAAGGCCATCGTCGGTGAAAATATTTTCGCCCACGAGAGTGGCATACATACCGACGGCGTCTTGAAGAACCCTTTTACTTACGAACCATTTCCTCCTGAGGTTGTAGGTGGACACCGAGTTCTGCTAGTTGGAGACTCTTCTGGAAGGGAAGTGGTTCGCCATAAGATGCAGCAAGTCTTGAACGAGCTTTTAGGGGTGGAAGTAAACTTAAGGAAAAATGACCGCCGGATCAAGATGATCTGCAACGACATACATAAGCTCTACGACGAAGAGGCTCGCAATTCAAGCGTTTCAGACGATGAGTTGAAGGAATACGCCATCAAATACTTCCTGACGAGTGAGGAAGTGTTCCCACCCTGGATTGCTCACACGCGTTACGAATAATAGAACGTAGAGGAAGGAATTACGAAGGAATGTCGCTTTCGCCGGGACGATAACATCTCGCTCGGCGGCGGAAACCTTGAGTACCATTGTTGTTCCTTTGCTGCCGAGAGCGTTATGGTTCACCAAGCACAGTTCGATGAGTGCGGGTTGACTAGCTACTACGGAGTTTTGACTGTCGTCACATGCGACCAGAGAAGCAATTCATAAGCGGGGGACTATCAAAGGAGTGTGTGAGCTGCGCTGCGAAGGGTAGCGTATTAGATAGTAGACGCAGCGCATGTGTGACGTGTCTAGAGAAAAAGTAGCTACATCTTCTTCCTGCAATTATCTGCTTTTCTGGTGGCTTTCGATCTTTTCTATAATGCAGTCAACTACTTGGCTTGTACGAAGGTCACCTCCAAGATCGTACGTAGTCTTGCCTTCGGCAATTACCTCTTGCAGGGCTTCGAAGATCATAGATGACTCATGCGAGCTGCCTAAATAATCGAGCATCCAAGCTCCAGCGAGTACAGAGGCAGTGGGATTTACTTTGTCAAGGCCCCGATACTTTGGCGCAGACCCATGAGCTGGTTCGAACATTGCATAATTGCCGCCAAAATTAGCCGAGTAGATCATACCAATACTACCTACTAACGCTGCACATTCTTCGCTGATGATATCCATAAAGAGGTTGGTCGAAAGCAATATCGATTCATTAAAAATCTGTGGGTTTTTCACAAGTTGCTGTGCCACGTTGTCTACGTGATACTCCCACAGGTCGATGCTCGGATAGTCATTCTTTGTTTCTCTAACAGCTTGGAGAAAAGCGCCGTCAGTCTGTTTGAGTATATTGCTTTTGTGGATCGCAACAACGGTTTTCCACGTGCGCTTTTGTGTCTCTTTAAAAGCAAATTTGGCGATTTTTCGACTCGCTGATTTCGTGATTTTCCGCAGAGCGACAAACATATCGGCTGAGAGTTTTAGTTCACTCCCAGAGTACATACCTTCAGTCGCTTCACGCACACATACAAAGTCTACGTCACCAAGAGGGCGGGGAGTATTGGCAAACGTCTTTATTGGACGAACGTTTGCGTAGAGATCCATCTCTTGCCTAATAGTGACCGCTACACTGCGCGGGGAGCCATGGCCTCCCGGAGTTGTGGTCGGCCCTTTGAAACAGGCTTGTGTTGAATTAATCACGTCTCGAGTCTCATCGGGAATCAATGAATCCCCAGCGTGAGATTCGTACCAGTCGCTTCCAGCTTGACATAGGATCATGTTTACTGGCGCTCCTGTAGCAGTCACGACACGCATCGTTGCCTTAACTAACTCAGGTCCGACACCATCTCCCAGAATTACAGCTACATCTTGCATTAACCTCACCTAATCTCGACGTCGTTAAAAGATCGTCGAGCTGATCAGTCCGTATATCCCCCACAGGCGTCTAGGTAGGGCATTAGTCCACCTTTCTCGAGCAATTCTTGCATAAACGTAGGAATAGGCTTGAAACGGAGTTCTATTTGTCGATCCTCGACGCGAATTACTCCCACATCAAAATTCACTTCTAGATCTTCTCCCGGAGCCACCTCTTTCGAGATGTCCGGACATTCTATAAGAGGAAGACCAATGTTGAAGCAATTTCGGTAGAATATCCGTGCGAAGGACTCTGCGATGATGCACGAGATACCACAAGCCTTGAGAACCTGTGGCGCCTGTTCTCTTGATGAACCGCACCCAAAGTTTGCCGCTGCAACGAGGATAAGATTTTTTAAACTTTGGCAATCCTCATAAAAGTGCGAATCGATTGATTCAAAAGTATGTTTAGCAAGCTTATTCAAATCGAGCTCATCATACTTGTACTTCCCTGAAATAATTTCATCCGTGTTAGTATCGCTAGGGAACACTCTGACAACCTCTCCTTTTATGTTCATAGCTCTACCCTTTTTCTATGTTCTAGCCATCGCGATTTCGTGGATCTGTGATTCTTCCCTCGACGGCGCTTGCTGCTGCCGTTGATGGACTTGATAAGTAAATAAATGATTTGTCGTTGCCCATCCGGCCCTTAAAGTTCCTATTTTGAGTAGAGAGGGCGACTTCATCGTCTCCTAAAGCAACTGTTCTCCCGATGCAAAAACCGCACCCTGGCGGGCCAATAGAGGCACCTGCCTTTAGGAATATCTCTACGATGCCTTCCTTTAGTGCCTCCAGAAGGACTCCACGGCTGGCTGGATACACCACTAGTCGAGCTTTGCTTCGATGGCCTTTCAAAATGCGTGCCGCGTCTCGAAGATCTTCAATTCGCCCGTTCGTACACGAACCAATGCAAACTTGATCAAGCTCTTTGCCTTCAAGCTCTGTAACTGGCACGACGTTATCGACTCTATGCGGTTTAGCAATCAAAGGAACGACAGTATCGGCGTTTATGTGAACCTGTTGAGCATACACAGCGTCCTCATCCGGGTACAACGGTTTGAAATCTTTACTTCTGCCATAGCGCGCCAAAAACGCTTTTACTTTTTCATCTGCAGCGCAGAGACCGACTTTGGCACCGGCTTCGATGGCCATGTTAGAGAGTGTAGCGCGCGATTCGACACTCATCGCCTCGACCGTTTCGCCGCAGAATTCGAGCGCTTTGTATGTAGCTCCATCTGCCGTTATTCGCGACACAAGCTCTAAGAATATGTCTTTCGAGTGAACGTGTTGAGGAAGTTCTCCGGAAACCTCCACCCTAACAGTCTCTGGGACCTTTAGCCACGTTTTTCCGTGCGCCATAACAGCGGCCACGTCAGTCGACCCCATACCGGTGGCAAAAGCACCAAGTGCTCCGTGAGTGCACGTGTGGCTATCGCCTCCAACTATTATTTGGTAGGGCGATGCATACTTCTCGAGAACAATTTGATGACAGATCCCGTCGCCGTTTTCATAGAAATCCATGCCGTAACGGCGGGCAAACTGTCGCATAAAAGCCTGAACGTTTGACACTTTTTCAGAAGGAGAGGGCGAAGCATGATCACAGAAGGCCACCACCTTCTTTGGTTGCTTGACTTTATGGTCTCCTAGTTGCTGAATCGCGAGTGGCAGCGTGCCGTCGTGAGCGAAAACTAAGTCGACCGGCACGGCGACTATCTCCCCACTTTCAGCATCCACCCCACTTCGATTTGACAGTATTTTCTCAGAAATTGTTTGCAATGACACTCCCTCAGAAAATTGCTCCACGTACCACTAAATAGGAGCTTTAAGTCGTTTAAAATTATTGCGTAGCGACTATTATTCCTACTATAAATAAGTGTAGTTAGCGTTTATCTTTTCCGGTGAGCGCCTCTAACGATTGTTTTCATTCACACGCGCCGGCCGCTTGGCTCGCCTCGATCGTAATACGTACACGAGAATAACGACTGCTAAAACGAGAAAGACCGCAACCACAATGTTGTAGTAGGAAGCGGTAATGTCGTGCCAGTTAGCACCCAGATAGAACCCCGCGAAAGTCAATGCAGCGTTCCACGGCAATGAGCCTAAAAAAGTATAGCCAGAAAACTTCTTTAGATCCATTCTACAGAGTCCTGCGGGGATAGACGAGTAAGCCCGTACGCCGGGGATCATTCTGCTAAAAAAAACGAAAATCTCCCCATATTTTTCAAACCATTCATCTGCGAGGTGCAGTTCACGTTCAGTAATTCCCACATACTTCCCGTAGCGTTCAAAAAAATAATTGCCTCCAAAAAAGGCAATGAAATACGTAATAAGCGATCCAACGAGACACGCTAAAGTACCAACAATAACCACTATCCAAAAGTCAAAGCGCCCCAAATACGCTAGATAGCCCGCGTAGGGCAATATTATCTCGCTCGGCAGCGGAATACCAATGCTTTCTATCACCATTCCTATGAAAATGCCAGCATACCCGTATGCGTCGATTACACCGAGGATAAAAGTTGAAACCTGCAGGAGCAAATCGTACAGCTGATCGAGGAAGGATTGTGCAATCAATGATTGTATTAGGTACAGGTTATGCATGTATTCTCGAGTAATTGTGTCTTTGAAAGCTCATCTCAAAAAACCTCTTTGTCTTTGCTTTCTTTTTTAACTATACGAAAGAACGCTAAATTTTTGCTCAAGAGGGATCCTCGGTTTGATTTGGCCTGCGTTTGTCTAAGGATGACTAATCGTTTTCACGTGCGCAACGCTCGAGGAGTAAAAGAGCTTTTCGATTTCATTTCGTTCTTCTCTGTTACCTGTGATAGACGATAGAGAGCAAGAAACGCGCAATACAAAAAAGCAAAAGATGCCTTTGAACAGAGTTTGCTCATACGGAGTAAAAATGTCACAAACGGTGCGCCCGCTTGAGGAAGTAAAGCGCAATAGGGATGCCGAGAACTGCCCCTAGACTTTGCGATATCGTCGTCGCAAACGCAGCCCCCAAGGCACCTATAGTTGGGATCAGGATCCAATTCAAACCAATATTTACCCCTGTAAGATAGGTCGCGTTTAGCACGTGCACCTTTTGAAGGTTAGTTGCATCCAACAGCAGAGACGTTGGGATGGTGACCAAATTCACAGCAAATCCTATGATAAGGATGTTGATGAAAACGATAGAATCAGCGAAGTTGGGACCGAAGGCGAAAATCATTACCTGGCCCCCGAACGCATACGTTATTCCAACTGCGACGAGCCCAGCTACGGCAAAGTAGCCAAAGTACTTAGACAACTCTTTTCTGGAAATCTTTCTCTCATGCGCTGCTTTTGAGATTATGGGAAAAAATGCCCCTGTCAGTGCAATGACTGCCATATCGCCTATGCCGACATAGTTTACTGCAGGTGTGTAAAGTCCGACCTGAGTCATGGCGGAATTCGACAAAAGTGAGATCATGATAGTGTCTATTCGTTGCCATATGAACCCAAGCATTCCTGCAAGACCGAACCACACGGCCGGCGTCAGTATTGCACGGTCGAATATTGGTTTAAAGTTCAGCTTATAGTCGTCAATTCGCCGGCTGAGTATGAAATTCAGTATCAGGCTGGCAAAAGCGGCGATAATGATCGCAAGTATGACACCAGGCACGGCAAGTCCTGCAATCAGAAAGACGAACGCCAACGTGGCAAAAGTGATTCGCTCGGCAATCTGAATGATCGAGATATACTTCATGTCCTGGTAAATGCAGAATACCGCGCTGAACATGCTCCCGACGCCGCCCATTACGAGCGTGACCGACATTAAGACGATCAGCACTTTTACCTCGAGTGAATACGGCGTAAGGAGAGCGAATACGATTACGACAAACATCGTCGCAAGGGACATGAGAAGCTTAAGGCCCATCGAGCTGAAAATGAGCTTATGTGTATCTTCGGGCTTTTTAGCCCCTTCACGAATTATGACCGTGTTGATTCCGAAATCAGTAAAAATGCCGAACAAAGAGACGAACGAGATCACCGTGATATAGGATCCAAACTCTGAGATCGGGAGTGTGCGAGCGATGTAGATGGTGATAACAAACGAAATTACGGCCGAAATCACGTTTCCACTAAACAAAAGTCCTGTATTTTTGATACCACGTACTAGTGATTCACGTCTTAGCTTGCCTCTATTCTCGCCATTGGTTTGTGTCATCTTATCGGTGCTCACGTCCTTTGGCGGATTGAAAAAAGCAAGCAAAAACAGTCAAGCTCGGCCGGCATAAATCAGCTAACGTCTGCAATGCTCCCATAAATCTCCTCAAGTCGGTCGACAACAGCACTCCACGTGAACTCGTTGATGACTTTAGCCCTACCTCGGACACTTCTTTCACGTTCTAGTTCTTCGTTGTCGAGCACATCAACGATATTTCCAGCGAGAGCTGGGATATCCCCATACTTAAATATTCTGCCGATATCGCCGACGACGTTAGGAATCCCTCCGACGTCTGAAGCTACGATAGGGGTTCCACAAGCCATAGCTTCGAGCAGAACAATGCCAAAAGCCTCCCACTCACTTGGCAGCACGAAAACGTTAGCAGCAGCATATGCTGACTTAAAGAGATCAAAACTCTCTATATGGCCTGTAAACACGAAATGGTCGTCTAAATTATTCGCCCATATCTTCTTCTTCAACCTTTTCAGGACTCCCCAATCTTCGCCGACTATGACGAATTTTGTATTCGGGTGCTTTTCGACGACCTTATAGGAAGCATCGATGAGGTGTTCCAGTCCCTTATTGTCTGCCAGTCTTCCAGTATAAAGGACAATCTTGTCATCTTCGTCTATCCTATATCTGCGTCGGAAAGGCCTACCGTCAGGAATGGGGGTCCAGTCTTCTATATCTATTCCATTTGGCACGGTGAGGCACTTAGCTAAAGGTGCGAATCTTTCAATGAATTGCCTTTCACTATCTGTTACAGCTAGTATTGCATCGACCATTTTGTAAACTCGCCTGGAAATAAAACGATCATCGACCCCCATTAGAAATCGTGAGGCCGGTGATTCCCGATTAGAAGGTGGATGAAAGTGAGGTGTAACAACGAGTGGCATTTGGTATCGCCCGCTTCGTCGTCCTCGCTTCAGTTTTGCAGCTGCGCAAGCGAAAATTTGGTAGTACCTGTGCGAATGGGCGTGTACTACATCAGCGTCGGTCTCGAAAATTTTTTTAATCAAGCCAGGGATGGTGGGGTACGGAGCATATGGAGCTGGGATTTTTTTAACGGGCAGACGCAGCACTCTTACGCCGTTAACGTAACTGTCTGGAGCGTAGTTTTGAAAGCATTGCCACGGCACCTGTGTTTTGAGATTTGTCGTATAGACGGTTACATCGTGACCACGTTTCACTAACCGCTCGGAAATCTTTTGTATATGCGTTTCCACGCCCCCGGAAGCGAGATATCTGATGCACACTTGTGCTATTTTCAATTTCGTCACCAAATCTTCACTGCTGCTGCGATTAGGTTATTTTTGTTGCGACAGTGATAACGCCGCGCTGTATTTATTAGTAATATGACAAACAGATAATTACAACGAGTTTATCATAAAAATCTAGGCAGGGTATCAAACCCCAGGTATAACGACCGTAACAAACACACATTTCTTGCAAGATGTACAAACACCAGCGACTAATTGCAGCACTGCAAACTCCAATATCTAGTAATTATGGTTCGAGATTGTAACGACATTATTGGCTTATGAAACTAACTATTATAGCACCGTTTCCCGAACTCAAAGATGGGATCCCAAGGGTTGCTGAGGAACTGCTTAAAAGAATAGCCCGTTCAAATCAAATAGACGCTATTTCGGTAGTAGCTCGCCGAGGCATGGATTTTATCAGTCCGTCCCTTCTAGCGAGTCAAAAAGTCTCACTTTTTACTATAGCACGTTTCCTAACGCCTCAGACTATGGTGAAACTAATTAAGCTGTACAAGGAAAGTGATGTGGTTCTATTTCTAGCTCCGCCTTGGGACGTGCTTGATCCGTTAGAGGCCCTTTATTTTTTTCTTCTTCTCATCAAATACGGTTTTTTGCCGCGATCAAAATGGGTTCAACTAGTTCACGATTTTATCCCTTACATTTTTGTAGAGGACGGAACCCAAGGCAGGCGGACGATTAAACTCCTCAACACCTTTCAAAAGCACTTCAGCAACGTCCCAGAACGATATATTGCAGTCTCTCAATCGACGAAGAAGGACGCGATACGTTTCTGGGGTTTACAAGCGGATCGAGTAACAGTGATTTACAACGGCCCTTTCGTTGCTCCAAAAGCTCCCAGAGAAGATTTTGGAAGCAAGCAGATCTTAATCGTATCAGATATCTCTCCGCGGAAAAACCATATCCGGCTGATACGAGCGTTTGAACGCGCTCAAGAACTGTCTCAAAGCCGTTTGGAGTTGGTCGTAGCTGGCCAAACGAGAACGGTCATTCCTGAACTTGAACATATGCTCCGAGATGTTTCTAGGCGACGCGAAAATGTTCGAATCACAATGATGGGCTATGTGTCCGACTCTGAGGTTTTGTCCCTCTACGCCAAAGCTGATGTCTTTGTTTACCCCTCGCTCTACGAAGGGTTTGGCCTTCCTGTACTCGAAGCAATGGCGTGCGGGTGTCCCGTAATAACCTCGAATGTCTCCTCATTGCCCGAAGTGGTTGGAGACGCGGCCCTTCTCGTCGATCCCTATAACGTTGAAGCACTTGCGCAGGCGATGCTCACCGTGCTCGAGGATGACGAATTAAAAAAAGAGATGAGCAAGAGAGGCATAACACAAGCGCAGAAGTTTTCGTGGGACAAAGCAGCTGCGGAATTCTTAGCGGTTTGCACCGATGTGGCGAATAAAGAAGGTATCCCGCGACTTGAAGGGAGGGTCAGTCCGCCCTCAACACCCGCTAAGTAAAGAACGACTAAAGACTCGGAGCTAGAGCAGGCGCAAAAAATGGTTAGTTTTGTTAGATTTCGACGCCACAAGCTTTGAAAGCGTCAGTTAGAACAGAGACAATGCGCTCTCCTGCGTCGCCATTACCGAATGGATTGCTCCACTTGTGTGGGGTTTGTAGCATAGCTTTTGCCCCACTTAATATCTGATCAGACTTAGTTCCGACGAGCAAGTTTGAGTGCACGGCTATAGTCTCAGGTCTTTCCGTGTTATCTCTCACAGTGATACATGGCACCCCTAGAATGCACGCCTCTTCCTGCACACCTCCTGAATCAGTGATAACAAGCTCTGCATTTGCCTCGAGAAGGAGGAACTCGAGAAATCCAATTGGAGAAATCGGTGTGATCCCATCTAAAGCAAGATCGAACTCGACAACACGCTTCCTAGTTCGAGGATGCATAGGGAATATTATCGGAACGTCAAACTCATAATGTAGCTCTGTTAGTCCTTTCAAGATGCCATTCAAGCGCGCTTTGTTGTCAACATTCTCTCTTCGGTGAGTCGTTGTCAAAAAATAGTTGTTTTTTTCAATACTGAGCTCACTGAGAACGCTCTCTCTTTTTTGTGCTAGTTGTAGGTTCTGGTGAACGGCATCAACTATTGTGTTACCTGTTACGGATATCTTGTTTGCTGGGACTCCTTCTGCTAACAGATTTCCCTTTGCTTTTACAGTTGGGGCAAACAGGAAATCTGAGACGTGGTCAGTGAGGATACGGTTAATTTCTTCTGGCATAAACCTATCAAAACTTCTCAAACCGGCTTCTACATGTCCTACTTCAATTTGTAGCTTCGTTGCTGCATATGCCCCTGCAAAAACAGAGTTTGTATCCCCTTCTACGAGTACGATGTCTGGCTGTTCGTTCATCAAGACGTTTTCGACGCCGACGAGTATCTTGCCAATCTGTTCAGCGTCTGTACCTGATCCCACCCCAAGCGAGTAGTCTGGATCACTAAGGTTGAGCTCCTCAAAAAAAACCTTGTCCATTTCGTACGAATAATGCTGCCCCGTGTGAATTGTTAAGCCTGTTATTCCCTGCTTTTCGCATTCACGGATTATTGGGGCCATCTTGATTATCTCAGGCCTGGTTCCAACTATAAATGCAAACATGTTTCCCCTCTTCAAATACAGACAATGTCAATTCCAGGGTACCTTCTATGAATCTCTTCGGCCATATCTATGAAATAGCGCGCTGTGTTAGGGAAGGAGTCCAATAAGATAAGATCGACCCCTGAATCCTCAATGTTGAACTCTTCAAACTCCCCGTGATAGACCTCTATACGAGTGTTATCTGTGGTGGCGATGCAGTACAAATTAGGAGCTCTGCTGGGCGCACTGTTTTTTGTTGAGGTCCGACGCAACATCCGGATCCCAAGTATCTCTCTATTCGCTTGCAAGTTGAGATATGCGTTCTCAACTGCGGGCAGCCAAGCGTCGTTCAAGACAACTTTTTGAGCACCCATCAGCACGCTCATAAGGCCGAGAGTTCCAGGTCCAGCGAGTGCATCAAGCACAACCCGCCCTGCTATAGGAAGTGCTCCAAGTTTTGCCATTTTTGCCATGTTGTTGTGCTCAATGTGAATCTTCGACTGACTTTTGTGTACCAGTATCTGCCCGTAAGCAGAGGTGACTAGATCAGCTCTCACATCGCAGCCAGCTAACACGCGACAGGTGTTCGGAGCAGCGTGATGATCCTCTAGACCAAAGACCTTATTCATATCTCCGTAGATAACCCCTTTGACTTCAGGTACATGTTTAAGAATTAGATCGCTTGCGTCAGCGACAATTCGCTGCTTGGTTAATAGAAGCAGGTTCTGGTAACCTACGTGGGGAGGAGCGTACGTGGGGACGCCTGGTGACAATAGTGGCGTGCCCATCTGTTGAAGGGTGAGCGCAGGTCGGCTCTCTTGTCCGCCTGATAGTGAGAGTATATGCGCCATAACCGCATCCAGGGGCCTTCTTCCGCAGTTTTTACACCTCAAATCATCGAAGCCTGTGTCGGGCAAATTAATTTGGGCCCTCTTGTCCAGCACTAGATCATTGCATGATACACATCTCGCGTACAATGAGGGTGCTGCTTTAATCACAGACTCTGCGGAGTTTACGCATGAACTACTACCGCAACTCGGACAACGCAGGCGCATCGCTCACTTATAGGTTTTTTCGCTATATAACGCTGAAGTAAAAACTTTCATTAGAGCGCTCTATCTCCACCTCGACATTCGAGCCGGGCCAAAATCGGGCTTAATGACAGCTGGTGACCGTATTACGTGTAGAAATAACTGACTGAAGTTCTAAAGGTATTTGTGGATGCGTGCTTTAGAAATCTTGCCAAACTTTGTATTGGCTAAGCGTGCATTCCACAGTTTGCGGTGAAAGAGTGGACCGGTCGGGAATTGAACCCGAGGCCTCTACCATGCCAAGGTAGCGATCTACCCCTGATCTACCGGCCCGTCGATGCTCTTTTTGCCTGCGGAAGGCAAATTAAATAAAGGCAACAGCTCTTTAGGCTAAAGACATATAAGTATTGCTTCGAATGTAAGTTGCGCCGTGCTTCTTGCTGGGCTTAGAATCAGCAGACAAGAATTGTTATATATCTCGCTCGCCTATAGGCATTGCGTTATCAAGGAAGGGGCCCGTAGCTTAGCCAGGTTTGATTCCGTCTTTGTCAATTCAAGACGGAGAATATGCGCACGGCTGATAACCGTGAGGCCAGGCGTTCAAATCGCCTCGGGCCCATCATTTTCAGTAAACGACGATTCTAGCTTATAAGCTAAGCCTTCACAAATTGCAACGATGCGTTGACCGTCAGTCCGTACGACAATCTTGTAGAGGGCGGTGGTTTTGCCTGAACTCTCTTCACTAGCTTCTGCAATGAGCCGCATGCCAATTGTGACCGGTCTGCGGTACGTTATATGGAAAGAAAGAGCGACTGCTGTTTGATTGTATGAATTACAAGCTGCCGCAAATGCCACGTCTGCGAGGGAATAAATGAATCCCCCGTGCGCAACTTCGTTGAAATTTAACATACGCTCAGCAACTGTTACCTCAGCTTTTGCATACCCTCTTTCGATCTTTGTTATTCGAACTCCCAAGAAGCTCGCATAGCTGTCGCTTTTTAGCTTTGCTAAGACGCGAGCAAGTTCATTGTTCTTATCTTCTGATGTGAGACCCATCAAGAATCAACCCCATATCAACTATGTGCCGCCGTGCCCTTTTTGCTGTGTAGTCAACTGATCGCGGCGACAACTTTTCCGTTAACGTGTGAAACTCACAAGACTTCAAGTCAAATGCGAGCCTAGCTTGAAGACTTTAATTGACGCTGTTACTTTGTCTGAGTCGGCATAATTGTCGTAAACGCTTCGTCGATCTTAGCGGCCATTATGAAATCGTTTTCAGACAAACCACCTATGTTGTGGGTAGTAAGGCAGATCTTTACGTAGTTGTAAGAGACGAAGATGTCTGGATGGTGTCCTTCCTCTTCTGCCAGTTCTGCCACTTTGTTAATAAAGCGCATTGATTCAACGAAGTCCTTGAATCTGAAACTTCGCACGATTTTCTTTAACTCGTTGTCTGGCTTCCATTTAGGAACCATTGGCAGTAGACCCTGAATTGTCTCAAGATCAAAAGGCTGCGTGCCAATCTCGCATGGAACGCAGTGTTTTTCTTTAAGGCTAGAAACGTCATTTGTGTCAGCGTTGCTCATTGTCAAAACCCATTAGTTGTATGCGTCGTAGATTTTAAGTCTGTTGGAGAAAGCAGCGGAGCTTTTTTTAAATACCACAAAAAAACCTAACTTACAATTTAACGTTTGTGCAAGCGGTTAAGATAGAACAGATTCACTTACCTAAACGCGTAACACGAGCCTCGATTAACACCTCACGATTGATGATGCGGGGGGTGCGATTTGAACGCACGAACTCCTACGAGAATAGGCCCTGAACCTATCGCCTTTGACCTGGCTTGGCAACCCCCGCGTTTTTTGCGGCTCAATATATGAATTGTCGCGTGATATTTACGTATTTCTACCGGTCACCGAAGGTTAGAGAATAACGTTTTAATATATAAAAGGCCGCCCACATAATCTCGCCATCGTTTTTTAGACCCTTTGAAATGTCCGAACTGAGCAATTATGACAAGTCCACCTATGAGTGCAATCTTTCTGAATAACGGCATTGACATCCATACCACGTCTTCGTATGCGTTGAGGTAGAGTAACGCATTTGTGTCTCTTGGGAGCTTGAACTGCCCGTTTTCAGCAAAGGCAACCTGCGTTGTCTCGTATTGCTCGGTAAAGTTGGTACGCAGTCTGCCGTTGTAATCGACCCAGAAATGCACGGGGGACACCTTGACCGTGTGCGGAATCTGCTTCGCTTCAAGCAAGCTTGCTAGCTAGACGGCTTTTGATTTACAGTCTCCTTGCTGTGCTTTAAGAACGTCGATGGGCGTAGGAATATACCAAACGACGCCATAGGTTTGAAAATCGTAAGCATAATGAATGTGGTCGTCAACGTACTGTTCGATTGCTGTTGCGTTGTCAGGGAGCGTATTTGCTACGAGCAGCACATCATCCGTTGGCCGAGTTGGCATCTCTAAGAAGCGGTAGACGTTAAGTGGTATTAGTCCAGGGTTGGGGAACAGGATAAACACAACATAAATCGCAGCTATCGCTTTTTTATGATTTACGAGTTGGCTCACGTTCATGTGTGACTGGAAAATTTGGTAAATATACGTTATTTAGGTTGGACACTACTACTTTATGTAAGATATACAATTTATTCAAAAAGATATTCATCTATTCGTAATCTCAGGTAAAACTAGCATGGAAATCATCGTTTTAAGATTAGGTCACAGAATCGAGCGCGATCGACGCGTTACAACGCACGTCGGTCTGTGCTCGAGAGCGCTGGGGGCGCAAGGAATGCTTCTTGCGGCGTCTGACCAGTCTGTTGTCTCTACGATCCGTGATGTTGTGCAACGCTGGGGCGGAAACTTTTGGATTCGCGACCAAGTAAGCTGGAAACACGAGATATCTCAGTGGAAACACGACCAGGGGACCGTAGTTCACCTAACGATGTATGGACAGAATCTGCCAAACGTCATTGATCAACTTGATACCGATAAACTTATGGTCGTTGTAGGGGCGGAAAAGGTGCCCCCAGATCTGTTCAGGCTTGCGGATTATAACGTCGCGATTACAAACCAGCCACACTCGGAAATTGCGGCGCTGAGCATTTTCCTTGATCGAGTGCAGAACGGGCAAGAGCTCGCGGCAGATTTTTCGGGCAGAATGAGGATCGTCGGTAACGTCAACGAGAAGGTAGGTGTTAAGCGTTCTGAGCCGATCGAATAACACTTCCAGTCCTACTGAAGAATCGCTTCGAGTTTTAGTCGTTGGTTACAACACGAGGCATATCGTTTGCTCAGCAAAACGGGCAGGGTTTTACGTAGAGTCTGTTAGCCATTATGAAGACCGTGACTTGATTAAATGCGGAGACGTCACGCGTTTAATAAGAGACGCATCTCCTGACGTAGATACAGACGCTGATTATAGAAGTTTAAAAGCGCTTCTGAGTGGCATCTCTTACGATTACGCGATATTAGCCAGTGGATTTGAGACACTTGATATTCCACGGGTAGTGGGGAACCCTCCATCTCTTGCGAGTTTTGTTGATGACAAAGATCGTCTAAGGCACAAGCTTGAATCTTTAGACTATCCAGTACCTCAGCATTTTGACTTGGAAGACAACCTGAAGTTTCCAATTATTCTGAAACCTAAACGAGGAGCCGGTGGATTTAGGAACGTTCTTGTTAGAGATAAGCAACACTTAACGAGAAGTATTGAGCAGTATCACGAGAATGGTTGGGACGATCTTTGTCTCCAGGAATATGTCCAAGGGGCTGATGCAAGCGCATCAGTTTTATCGACCGGAAAGCAAGCACTCACAATAGCTATTAACGAACAGCTCATTGGCATCAAGAGCCTGGGACCTCTGCAACGATTTAGCTTTTGTGGTAGCGTGACTCCTTTAAAAACAAGCTTTGCTAGGAAAATCGAAGAAATCTCAAACTCATTAGCGACAGATCTCGGTCTAGTCGGTACGAATGGTATCGATTTCATTATAGGCGCAAACGGCCCGGTCATAATCGAGGTTAACCCGCGGTTTCAAGCAACACTTGATACGATAGAAGGGGCACTAGGAATTAATCTCGTAGATGCACATATTAAGAGCTGCCAGGGTGAGCTGGTTCCCCGAACGAGATATAGCAGATTTACATGCCGCACGGTCTATTTTGCTGAGCGCGATTTTTACGTTAAGAAGACTTGCGAAGGCAAGAATTTTATGGATATTCCTCGAAAAGGAACCTTTATCGAACGTGCTAAACCAGTCATATCAGCGATCGGTTACGGTAAGTCGAGAGATTGTGCGTTCAATAATGCGTTTCACTACATAGAAACCGTAAAAAGATATATCGGGGCTGGGTCCAACAACTCGGCGCTTTCCGGTGACATACGTGTCAGTAAGTATAAGACACTTTGCAAACAAAAAATAATATGATGGTTACTGATGTCGCAGTTCGGGGATATTTGAAGAATCTTGTCGGGGAAGACGGCTTAGAAATGGTAGGGCGTGCTTCCATAAATGAGCTGACCGACGAGAAAATCGCAGAAGAGACAGACGCGAATCTCAACACGGTGAGGCGTACTCTGTATATATTATATGAAAATCGCTTAGCCAACTACCGACGTGAAAGGGATAAGGACAGCGGGTGGCTCACATATCTCTGGAAAGTAGACCTAAATGAAGTTGAGCGTAACGTGGAAGAAGAAGCCCAAAAACTTGTTCGAAGGCTTGAAACCCGGTTAGATTTTGAAGCGCAAAACGTGTGTTACACATGTGAAAACGGCTGTGGTCGTTTTCTATTTGAGAATGCAAGCGATTATGGCTTCATCTGCCCGGTATGTCAGGGTCGGCTTGACTATCAGGACAGCTCAATTTTGGTCGAAGCTATGAGACAAAAACTGGAAGAAATGAGAATTGCCTTCGAATAACCTCCCATCAGACGAAGAAGCGTTACAGCTTCTCAAGAACAGTGGCTGTAGCGATAAACTCATCAAGCACGTCAAAGCTGTCTCTCAATACGCGGAGGAAGTAGCGAAACTGAGGGGAGATGCTGACATAGCGCTCGTCCGAATAGGTGGGCTTTTACATGATATTGGGAGGTGCAAAACGAACAGCATCAGACATGGTGTCGCTGGCGGAGAGCTTCTCCGTAGCTACGGAGTAGATGACCGTGTCGCCCAAATCGCAGAGAAACACGTTGGAGCGGGGATAACCGCGGAAGAAGCAGACAGGTTATCTTTCCCACCAGGAGACTACATGCCACGAACGGTCGAACAGAAGATCGTAGCTGCTGTCGACAACCTAATTGAAGGCTCACGAAGAATCAGCATAGAGCGAGCAGAAGTAGATTTCTGTGCTAAGGTTGAGCGACAAGCGGCACTTCGAGTAAGAAGCCTTCACGACGACGTTTTTAGCTGTAACGACCGTTTTCAAAACGACGCATGAGAAGAAACCGTCAATGAGTACGCTTCACCTAATGCAACTCGTCTGCGGACAGGCAAATAAGGTGGGCCTGTCCTTTGGGGCGATGTTATATAATGACCTCAGTAAATTACGCGTTACCTATTCTTTTGAGCTCACGAAATGGATCTCTGTTACGGTATCAGGTCCTGATGAGGAGCTTGCTGCCGACCTGCTCACGAAGAAATATGGCAAGTTGCACGACGTTCAACGGGGTGATATTGTCCGGGCTTGGCTTGCGGAGATCAATGATACAGATCTTGCCTTGGATGCTGGCGGAAAACGTGTTTTGGTGCCTCAAAGCAAACTTAAACAATTAGGGAGAGGTACTGCTCTGCAAGTTGCCTTAAGATTTGGTTTTATTCGATGTTTGCCACTCGAGGTGCAACTCGTCGAAGAAAATGATGCAGACCTAACGAAAAACCAGATCGACACACTTTGGCGGTGGAAAAGAGGGACTGATCGGATAAATGTTAACAATGCCACTCGCGCGCAGATTCACGCAGTGCTTAAGCGTAGCGGTCACATTCGAGATATCTACGCGATCGAGAGGCTTGGAATCTTGGAGCATTCAATAGTGTGTAAACCCGGAACAGACGCCCCTGGACTTATCCCTATTATAGGCCCTCTCCTAGAATCGGAGCTTGGCTGCATTAGGGGCGATAATACTTCGAGGTAGCCCACCTTTTGCGGGGTTGTCTTGTCTGTAGTTGGCTAAAAAATCGAAACGCCCTTTACGCTTGCAAGACCTAGTATCTTATCGACTAGCACGCCGGGAATGCGCGTATCGCAGATTATCGTTAATTTTGGGTCGTCAATGAAGTAAGAATCGTCAGTCACAGCTTGCCTGACGCTTACGCCGTATTCTGCGATAGTTTGTGTGACTTCCTCTATAATGCCGATTTGCGAAGCGTCTCGGGGTGTAATGATTATGACGCCAAGTCCTAAGACGGGTGCTACGTCGCGGAGAAAAACGAATGTCTTTATGTTTAAAAAAAAGTTCTTAAGCGTTTCGTCGCTCAAAATAGTAGCAGTTGTCTCGTCGACTGCTCGCCGATCTACTTTAGCCTCTCGCGCAATCTCTGTGTCAGGGATCCGAATTGAGCCTGAGACAACCGCTCCAGCGCCGTTAACTTGGAATCCGTGTTCAAGCAAAACCTGTATGACACGCTCTTGAGCGGGAAATTTGGAAAACCGGGCGAGTAATTCACTCCACATGCTTGGCGATTTTGTAAAGGTTTTTAGCGTATCTATTCATGAATGACACATACAAGAAGTTTGTGCACAACATGCGGCTGGATTTGTATCTCGTTAGGGAAAAGCTTGTCGCATCTCGCTCTCGAGCACAAAGGTCGATCAAGAGCGGGTTAGTCGCAGTTGACGGTAGGACGATCTTGAAACCTTCTTTTGATGTAACGCACGGTAATAGCATAATTGTCGCCGCCTCGGTAGATAAGCCAGCTGGCTATTGGAAATTGAAAGGGATCCAAGAGGCCGTTGGATTGATCAAAATAGGAGACGTCGTTTTAGACATCGGTTCAAGTGCAGGGGGATTTTTGTGGTACGCGGCGGAGTTTGCTGAAAAAGTATACGCAATCGAGTTTAGTTCTTCCTTTAAGCAACTTCTTGACATCGTTGTCGAACACTACAACGATAAGGTGCTTTTAACGTATACTGACGCATTTTCTTTTGATTTTATGAGTTTCGGGGTTAAATTCGATGTTATTTTGAATGATGTTACGGCAGCACCAAAAGACTCTTTAGAGCTCCTCTTAAAGTCTTCTGTGGCGCTTAAGGCTGGTGGGCGCGTTTTGCAGGTTTTTAAGGGCAAAACTAAGGATCTTCCTCTTAATGATTTTTTGCATCAATTTGAAGAGTATGGCTTCAAAACGTTTGAAGTAATTACTAGTCAAAAAGAAGAGCTTTACGTTATTGCTGAGAAGGGTGCGAACGGAACTAACGCCGAGGAAGGGATTTGAACCCCTGCGAGGCAAAAGCCTCACCAGCTGTCTGATTCCGAGACCTCCAGGCTGGCGCCGTAGTCCACTTGGCTACCTCGGCACGTTCGATGCGCTAGCCGGGATTCGAACCCGGGTTTGAGGCTTGGCAAGCCTCAGTGATAACCAACTACACTACCAGCGCAAAAATCGAGCATGCGATCATGCAAGCGTATCTATATAAAAGTTGTACACGCAACGGCAGAGATTTCGCGGTATTTTGGCGAAGGAAAGCTCGCTGTCGCCTGCGCATCCAAAGCCGGAGTGAAAGGATGTTCGTTGATTGGCTAGCGCCGCTGTTGCCAGAACAACAGAGGAAGTGAACGTCCCTTATCTATAATAACTGCCTGTTTCAAATGCCCCAGCCCGGATTTGAACCGGGGACAACCAGATCTTCAGTCTGGCGCTCTCCCAGGCTGAGCTACTGGAGCGTCTTGTCGTATGAATCCCGCCTCCCCGATTTGAACGGGGGACAAATCGGTCTACAGCCGACCACTCTGCCAGACTGAGTTAAGGCGGGTAACGACATTATTACTGCCGTTATTACTTATTCTTTACTGTGTTCAGCTCAAGACCTTAAAATTGCTGTATGCGTCTATTTTCAGGTCGTTTGATAAGTCCTGTTTGTGGTGAAAGAATGTGATGGGATTTTTATCGCTCGATCATATAAAAAAGATATAACGGAAGCTTAATAAGGTAATAAGATGAACCGAAGTCAGACATATAACTGACGTGCGTCTGACAAATGGCAGCTTTTTGTAGTCTCATAGGCAGACAGAAGTCAGCTTTCCGTCTGACGCAACATACTTCCAGATAACTGCTATGGAGCGAATCACCCTGAGATTGCCCAAACAACAGCTTGAGCTAATAGATTTACTAGTAACAGCGGGAGAATTTCCCTCAAAGAGCGAAGCCATACGAGCAGCTGTTCGGGACCTAGTTGATACCCATTACGAGAAACTACTGAGTAGAAAAGAACGAAGTACAGTTTTGATTTAGAAGAGGTGACGGTGTATATGCAAAGTATTGTCGAAGAGGCTTTGCGGCGATGCGAGATGGAAAAGCAGCGACCCCAGATGCCCCAAGGTGACGAAGAAGAGGAATTTGGAGCGCCTCGAATACTCATTGTTGGCTGCGGAGGAGCTGGCAACAATACAATCAACCGACTCTATAATATCGGAGTCGAGGGAGCAGAAACGATCGCGCTCAACACTGACAAACAACATCTCGACATGATCGAGTCGGATGTAAAGGTCTTAGTTGGCCTATCAATAACCAACGGTTTAGGCGCGGGAGGCGATCCAGAGGTCGGACGAAGTGCGACTGAGTTAGGTCGCCGAACGTTAGAAACGCTCCTCAAAGACGCCGATCTCGTATTTATCACAGCGGGGATGGGGGGTGGCACAGGCACAGGTGCGGCTCCTATTGTCGCACAGATCGCAAACGCTCAAGGTGCCATCGTTGTAGCAATGGTTTCAACGCCATTCAACGTCGAACGAGCGCGGTTGATCAAGGCCGAAGAAGGGCTTGAAGACTTGCGGAAAGATGCCGATACGGTAATTGTTCTTGATAATAATCGTCTTCTTGATTACGTACCTAACTTGCCGATTGACCAGGCTTTTTCAGTGATGGATCAGATTATAGCGGAGACCGTAAAGGGGATCTCTGAAACGATCACACAACCGTCTCTGATAAATCTTGACTACGCGGACGTCCGAACAATAATGAACAGTGGTGGCGTTGCTGCTATGCTTGTCGGTGAGTCGCGAAGCAAAGATAAGGCACGCGACGTAGTCCGTGAAGCATTTAACCACCCATTACTTGAAGTGGACTTCCGCGGCGCAAAAGGAGCGTTGATCCATATCACGGGCGGGCCTGACTTAACGCTAAAGGAGGCCGAGGAAATCGCTAAGGCCCTCACCTCACAGTTAGATCCTAACGCAAACGTCATTTGGGGGGCGCGTATCCTGAAAGGTTACGAGGGGCGTGTGCGAGTAATGTCCATTGTGACTGGGGTCCAATCAGCGCAAGTCTTAGGGCCGACCAACGGCGAGCTTTTCAAGTTTCAAAGCGCGAAACAGAGCGCTGGTAGCGACAAGAAGGGAACAAGCATCAGAGAGTATAATCGTGAGATTGAATACAGCGAAATTGACAGTATCTTTTAGGTGAATGTAATTCGACGGTGTCAACATTAAAAAAATCCGCTTTCAGGTGGCCTGGTCTAGATTCGTCGACCGCAACTTTTCAAGGACTTCGCAGCTTTGGCAGAAAGTCCGCACCGCGGGTTCGTTGCATTTTTCACATTGACCGAGCTCAAAAGGCACGCGTGTCGTCAAGTGCAACATCCTTTCAAGACCTTTTACGAGCGCGTATTTGGTTCCTGGGTGCTTAAGCTCCAGATCGTTTAGCATATCGCGGACTTCGGCTCTAAAAACGCCAGTCGAAAACCTGCATTCATCAAGATTAATTGGGATGCCCTTAAGAATAGCATATAGCGCCACCTCTTTTTCAGGGACGTATTTGAGCGGTTTTACGCGCCGGACGAGTCCTTCTTTTGCTGGATGGTCAAGCCTGAGTAGCCGATCGATATCCCCTCTTAGGTAGTTCATTAGCACGGTTTGTGCTTCATCATCAAGATTGTGCCCTGTGGCTAGTGTGGAAGCGCCGACCGCCTTCGCTAGACGGTTCAGAAGTGATCGTCGGAGGATGCCGCAAACCGTACACGGGCGTTCGTTCACTCGATCGATTCTGACGCCAAAATGCTGCTCGAACGATGCCACCTCCCATCTCACGCCAAGCTCTGCTACGAGCGTTGCTGCTGATTCGAGTGCTCTCTCGCGATATCCAGTGATTCCCTCGTCGACGCTAATTGCTACAATGTCAATGCCACGCCGTGAAAGAAGGTCATTCAATACGCTCAACGTGACGGCGCTATCCTTCCCGCCGCTCAATGCAATTGCAAGCGTTCCTTCAATCTTTTCCTTTCGCACCTGTCTCTTGATTTTCTTTTCTACGTCGATGAAAAAGTGTGACTTACATAAGTGAAGACCAGAATACCTCTGAAAAAGAATAGCGCTCGCGCTACATTTATCGCACTTCATTTCCTACTTACTCTCTGGACAGATACTAATAAAGTGTTCTGTCACGCGTGATGCAAAACTCAAAGTGTAAGGGCTGCTATGGTACTGCAAGATATTGCGCGCGAATTTAGGAATCTGGAACGGTATGATTTTAGGGTATTGCACGGGGTCGAGAGCGCTATGCGTTTTTTTGACTGGGTTCCGGTTGACAATCTGCCCTACTATGCCCGACTGCCACCAGAAGAGGTGGGTTACCGAATAGGACGGCTTTCCAAACATAAGCTCGTTCAGAGGAAAACTGCCCACTATGTCGGCTATAAACTGACCTTTGCAGGGTACGATGTCCTTGGCATTAATACGCTCGTTCAGCGCAATGTTATAGAATCTTTCGGATCGAAAGTGGGTGTTGGAAAGGAGTCTGATATTTATGACGCAGAGCAAGAAAATGGTCAGATCGTTATAGTGAAATTTCACAGAGAGGGCACGACGTTTCGACGTGTGAAACGATCGCGGGGCTATTTTGGTAAGACTGAACGATGCTCATGGATGCTCACTTCAAGTCTCGCAGCTCAAAGTGAATTTGAGGCTTTAACTAGCCTCTACGATAATGTCGTTGTTCCGCAGCCCATTGCCCACAATCGACATGTTATCGTTATGAGCCTCCTTAACGGACGTGAATTGGGCAACACTACACTTGAGAATCCAGCCACCGTGCTTGAAAATGTTATAGTGCAGATCAAATTTGCTTATGGCTGCGGTATCGTCCACGCTGATTTAAGTGAGTACAACGTGATTGTGTGCACCTCGGAAAAAGTTGCGCTAATTGATTGGCCGCAATGGGTACCAGCGTCGCATCCCAATGCAGATGAGCTGCTATGTAGAGATATAGGCAATATATTGTCCTATTTTGCCAGAAAATATCAAATAAAGAAACGAACAGAAGAGGTTGTTGCATACGTAAAACAGCGCGATGAGGGCGCTGACAACCACCTCGAAGGATAGATAAGGTTTTATTTGGACGCGTTGGAGGTGCGGCACAATTTCAAAAGCTCGGCAGAACAGTGGACCTCAGGCCGCGGCGAAAAGGACGTACACGATCGTTGGTATAGACCCAGGGACAACCACTGCGTTTGCTGTTTTGGATTTGAAAGGCCAGGTCATTAGTATTGCGAGCTCACGATCTTGGGGCTTTTCTGAACTCGTTGGGTTGCTCATCGAGTCAGGGCATCCAGTCATAATCGCTACGGACAAAAATCCCACGCCTGGAACCGTTGATCGAATAAAACGTGCATTCAACGCCATTTTGCATACGCCCGTAATATCACTTTCAGTCGAACAGAAGCTACGAGATACGAAGTCTTATTCATATGCGAACGAACACGAACGAGATGCACTCGCTGCGGCAATCGACGCGGTAAGAAGCGTAAAAAATAAGCTCGAAAGCGTGGAGAAAAAAGCGCCCCCCGAGGTCGTGCTTGATGAGCTCCAGATGCTCGTTTTGCGGGGACATACGGTCGACTCTGCTATCAATCTGCTCAAAAAGCCGCTAGCTAAGGTAGATAGTAAGGTAGGTAGTAAGGTAGGTAGCAAGGTAGGTAGCAAGGTAGGTAGCAAGCAAGAGGGGATCCCTGCCTCTGAGAAAGACCTGCTTGATCCTGATATCCATTATCTTAAAGCGCTGATAAAGCGGCAAGACGAGCAAATTAATCGGCTTGTGAGCTATGTCGTTGATTTGAAGCGATCCCTGCAGTTAAGCCAAGAGAAAGTACTCAAACTGCAGCACAAGATTGATATCGTCCGGTCCGAAAATGCGAGGAATGTCAAGCTAAATAAGGAAATCAGCTTCCGGCAGAAGGAAATTGACCGTCTTGCAGCGGAACTTGCGCACAGCAAGAGGGTCAATAAGGGCCTACAAAAACGCTCGCAGAAGCTCAAGCAGATCAGAGCGGCTGAGCACAACAAGGCGCTTAAGGCCATTAAAATTGTCAAGTTTTTTAACCGAGAAGCGATTCAGGCGGCTGATGAACAGGTAGGGCTTGCAGAAAGCATCATCCTGTTGGAAGACGCAAGCGGCGGGGGCATAGCGGCTGCAGAGCTTTTGGTCAGCAAAGGAATACGTGCTATCGTTTTGAAAAACGAGATGTCTGATGCAGCCCGAAAAATCTTGTTTAGCGCAAACGTTCCGATTTTCTCAACGCAAGAGGTTCCGATACAACTATCAGGTAACCTAATCACGATCGACAAGAATACTCTCGAGATCATGATCGAAAAAGGTCATACGGAAATAGCCAACTTAAAACAACAAGAACGACTTGACCGGCTCGAAACGCTCGTTGAAGTGTACAAGCACGATCGAATGAAAAGCAGTCAGGACAACGACTGACACCGTTTTTATGTCGTTGTGTGCTGGCGATACGGCGACTATTGACTGAGTTTCGAGCGCGAACTGGCCTGGATGTTTTCATAGATGCTCTCGCCGTGAGAGTCTATTGCTACCAACAGTGGGCCGAAGTCTCGCACCTGAAGCTTCCAAACCGCTTCCGTAAAGCCGAGCTCGGCGTAGTAAACGTCTAAGACTTCCTCGATTCTTTCTTTGGCTAGTATCCCGCAGCCTCCTGGGAAAGCAAGATAGAAGCATCGATCAGTGAGGGCGCGAATGACTTCTGACGACATGCCTCCTTTGCCGATTATTGCAGTCACGCCCCCCTTTACAATTGCGGGCGTCTGTTTGTTCATTCGTGCACTCGTCGTCGGCCCAGCGGCTATGATGCGATAAGTGTGTCCCTCTTTTACGATAAGAGGGCCACTATGGTAGATGCACGCATTACGCAAACTAAAAGGCCGCTGGGGATCAGAAAGCATCTTAGCGTGTGCCTTGTCCCTCGCCGTATAGATTACGCCGCTGATTTAGACTACTTCTCCCACATTAAAACGATTTACAGCGTCGGGACGTATCGGGGTTTTTAGTTCAGACGACATAGCATGACGACTTTCACAAGCTGTTTATGTTACAACTTCATCCGGAAACGAGCTTTTCGGTCTGCCCAGCACTGAATAGCCACTGCAACAGGGAGCATCGCTGTATGACAGGCGGCCTTTTCGACAAAAACGCGCAAAGCCGTGGTGCGGCCTCCGAGGCCCATTGGTCCGATGCCGAGATTGTTGATTTGCTCCAACATTTGTGCTTCAAATGCGTTTTCTTTTTCGTCTAGGGATCGAAAAAGGGTCTATTTAGCCAGTCGCGCAGAACCGTCAAATGTGCTGCCGATGCCAAGTCCAACGATTATGGGCGGACATGGCTTGCCCCCGCTTTCACACACTGTGTTGAGGACGAACGAAGTGACATCTTGCGTCGGTTCGAGCATTGCTAAGGCGCTTACGTTTTCTGAACCAGCTCCTTTGACGAGCACTGTCACTGACAGTTCGTCCCCATCGCAAATACTATATAAGGTGTCGAAGAGCGGTTCGTCAGAGCTGACTCTTGTTATCGGATCAACTGCGTGTTCCCTTAAGGGAATCAAATTGGTCGCCGCTGAATGGCTGTCGCAAGTGCCTCTTTGAGGTTGAAATCGATGCTTGTTTCTCGTCCTATCCCCAAAGAGAAGATTGGAATGCCAGTATCCTGACACATAGGAAGGCCTGCTGCAGCCGCAAGCTTTATTTTTCAAGAATTGCGCACAGCAGTTCTTTTGCCCGCTCACTCGTCTCAGCCGTGGCCGCTCTGGCGAGGGCGTCCCTAACATCGCTAGGCAGCTGTGTCTCGGCTTCTCGAAGTGCGCTATTACATGACTTATGAACGTCTCTCTTGCGGACGCACGCGTCATTCGAGATAGTCCATTTGAGAACGTTTGAGTTCTTGTCGTTTTCTTTCAAGGAAGCTGTAAACAGAAGCGTGTGGGGACCCCTCTGTAAGCATCTCTATCGCCTTCCTCACGGTCTGAATTTGATCGACGTACCCAATGGTACTCACTGTTTTGCCGTAGATTGACACATTCGAGCCAGTCAGATTCTCGAGCGCCTCTCGAGTCCTACCATCCTTTCCGATCACGCGCCCCATAATACGTTTGAGTTCTTTGGGCGTATCGGCGACCTTAGAAACGTCTATAATGTCGAGGGTTATTTGTTCATCCTCGAAAATCCTGAACGCCTTTTCAGGGCTAAAACCGCGAGCAATAGCTTGAATGACATCTGTTGTTTTCAAAATACCGAGCGAATCGCTTTCGATCGAAACAGTCCCTTCGACGCTATCGATATCAAGCATCACTTCGCCCTTTTCTTCAATCTCAGCTTTCGTGCTCCCGTGCGTGCCAATGATGACTCCTATACGGTCCTTGGGAATCTTGAGATATTCTTTCATTCTGTGATCTCTCTTAAAAGCGCGTTCTCCGAAGCCGTTAATCCATGTTCGTTAAAGAACTTGATCACGTTGCTGACGTCCCGGCGTAAAAACTCCTGCGCACGAGGGTGCTCTAAAAGCACGGACTGTCCCATATCGATAAATACAGGGTTGTATTGTTCATCGACTAGAATATTGTACTCGCTTAGGTCAGCGTGTACTAAGCGAGCGTCGCTGTAGAGTCTCTTCATAAATTCGATTGTCGTTTGGAAAAATTGTTCGATGTTCTCTACGCTGTTTATCGCCTGCTTCAGAAGCGGAAAGGCAATCCCGTCTTTTCCCATAAATTCCATAACGAGGACGTTATCTCTATACTTGACTGGTTCAGGGACGCGAACGCGCGCGTTTAACGCGCGCGTTAAGTTACGAAACTCTTTTTTCGTCCACGCAAAAACTACGTCCTTTTTGGTTTTTTTGACGTGCGCGAATCTATGATCTCCTAAAATATAATCTTGCATAGCCTTAAAGTCGCTCGTTTTGATTCGATATACTTTAATCGCAAGCTCTCGTTTATCGGGTCCCAACGCGTGGAAAACGTTTGCCTCTTTACCAGTCGATATAACCCCTCCGAGCGCTTGGATCAGCCCGCTGCTTGCGAGGCGATAAAGAACTTTGAGGGTAAGCTCGTCAAATACCTCCTCTCGGACCTTGAAATCGTCTGCCTCCTTGTTTCGGATGCGGAGTTTGTCAACGTCTCGGTCGATACGCTCTATTTTTTTGTCAATCAGGTCAGACACGTCAGTCATTCACCATTTTGTAGACTAGGACAGCTCGGCACGTCTTGTGGTTACTACAAGTACCCATTCTTCTTCAGCCATTCAACTTGCGTACCTTGGTACCTCCATAAGATGTCTGCTTGTCGTCTTGAAAAGCACAAGATACTATAACGATGATATCTCCTATACGCAGCCAAACTTGCTTTTTCATTTTGCCCGCAATACTTCCTATGCGAGTTTTGCCATCCATGGACCGAACTTTCACTCTATTAGCGCCAAGTATGTGTTCAACTATCCCGAAGATCCCCCACTTGTCTCGGGGCAGCTTTACCTTTGCCTGTGGTTCTTCGCCCAGAAAATTCACCTCTTTGCGTAGTCGTAGTAGTCCTTGTTGTCTCCGGAAACGCTCTTAGTCGTCAAACAACGCGGCGCGAATCGGGCCGACGATTCGCTCGATATACAGTGCTGCGCCATTTTTAAGATCCAATGGATGCAGTTTGCCGGCAGCATAGTCCGTTTCGAGTTTGGAGAACTCTTCATACTCGATCCGACCGCCAAATCGTTTCGGTCGCTCAAGGTTCACTTGTTTGAATCGGGGGAAGATGAAATATCGGTACAATTGGAGGATAGGGTTATCTTCGGTGGTTCGCGCCGGGCAATACGCGGAGTCAATCTTCTTTTTGATAGATTCGGATGAGTCTTCGACGGCAATCAGGTTGCCCTTAGACGAGGACATTTTGTTTGCGTCGAGGCCGAGTAGAATTGGCATGTGTATACAAACGGGAGATTGATATCCCATCGAATGCAGCGCTTCGCGTGCTAACATGTGTATCTTTCGCTGGTCGATGCCACCAACTGCGATGTCTATCTTTAAGTACCCAATATCCGCCGTCTGCATAAGTGGATAGATCATTTGTGACACAACTGGGTCTTCTGAGTTTCTTGACACCTCATCCATGCTGCGCCGAGCTCGGTTTAGTGTAGTGTGCCTCGCTAGTCTTAGAATTAGTTTAGTATAGTCAGGTTTGAGCTGATAGTCGCTCCCCAGCACGAACCTTGTTTCTTTAGCAAGACCTAACGCGGTAAAGCACTTCTCGTAGTGGCGCGCCCACTTGCCGATTTGGTCCATCGTCCCCTTTTCGTTCAGATATGCGTGTAGGTCTGCTAGCAGTACAATAACGTCGACACCACTCGATTGCAGATCTATAAGCTTGTAGGCCGTAAGGAGGTGCCCGAGATGGAGTTGTCCGCTAGGTTCGTAACCGGCATAAGCGGTAATTTTTGTCTCAGCGTCAAGGAGGGCAGCTAGCGCATTTTCGGTTACGGCCTCTTCCACATTGTTCATGACTTGTTCGAACTTCACGCAGATCACGCTTCTCAATTTAAGGCTCCAAAAACGCCTGCTAAATATGACTTCCACTAGCCGCGCAGTACGCCTCATGACTCGTCTTATATTTATCTAGCTCGGTGCCGTTTGATCCATATGAGCTAGAAATCCAATTGCAGCGCAATAACGGGCGATAAATCAATGCTCCTTCAAGTTTCATATTTTTTCGACTAATAGTGAAATTGATGTAAGACAGCAAGGGCCGCAACACCGCTGCCGCGCAACCGCCTCGGTTAAGGGGGCCATGTGCAGTTATAAATCGTAGTGGTGGGCCTGACCGGATTTGAACCGGTGACCGCCCGGTTATGAGCCGGGCGCTCTGACCTGGCTAAGCTACAGGCCCCTCAGACGCCGCCAACAGGGCTCGAACCTGTGACATCGTGGTTAACAGCCACGCACTCTACCAACTGAGTTATGGCGGCTTCACATCACTCTAGTGTGTTTAGTTACTTAAACTTTGAGGTCATAGCACCGTTTACGCGACGAGTAACGCTTGTTGCGGGCCTCTTTGCCTCATTCTTTTCGAATCTTGATGTTGGTTTTTACTTCGCTCAGTTTTTTCAGAAACTGGTCTAAAATTTGCTCGTAGCTCTTAACAAATTCGGAAATCCTTGAGCTGGTAATTGCGCCATAAGGTGATGGCTTGATCAGGCCTTCCTGTTCCAGTATTCGGAGCGAGTAGCGCACTTTGTACTTGGAATGTCCGGTCATTTCTGACAACTTCGAAATCCCTATGGGCTCCCCAACAACGACTGCGTTTAAAACTTCGAGGTGCCTTTCAAGCATTTCAATCTCGTTTTCCAGTCGATCTAACATCACTACCACACGTTTAAATAAATTGATTCTAATCATTCATATATTATGAACGTGAGGATCTTGCAATCCACGATTCACGGCAAATTAGAGGCCCCTCCTTCCAAAAGCTACACTCACCGCGCCATTGTCATGGCTAGCATGTCGAAGACCTCACGAGTCATTAAGCCGCTTATCTCTGAAGACACGTGCGCGACGGTGAAAGCATGCGAGGCGATTGGTGCTAACATAAATCCTGTAGGTGATGTGTTTTTTGTCGATGGGGTGCAAGGAAAGCCCATAAAGCCGGATAACGTGATAGACTGCCAGAACTCAGGGACGACGTTGAGATTCATGATAGGGGTCTGTTCCTTGATTGATGGGACGACGGTTTTGACGGGGGATGCGTCGTTAAGGAGCCGACCGAGCTCTCAACTCATCGACGCCCTGAATGAGCTCGGGGCAAAAGTTACAGCGACGAAGGAAAACGGGAAGGCACCCGTGATCGTGCACGGTGTGCTTTCAGGCGGGAGATCAGCACTTACGAATCCGATGAGCTCGCAGTTTTTGTCTGCGCTTCTGATCGCATGTCCTCTCTGTCAAGCTGACACGACCCTGAACGTACGCAATCTACAGTCGCGGCCGTACGTCGACATGACGCTCGAACTGCTGAATCAAGCACAGATCAACGTAAGCACCGACTTCTACGAGTTTATGGTGCCGTGTTGTCAGAACTATGCGGACACCGATTTTCTTATTCCCGGCGATTTTTCGTCCGCAGCATTCCATCTCAGCGCGGCTGCCATTACGAACTCACGGGTAAGTGTGCATAATCTCTTAGAATCGAAACAAGGGGATAAGCGAATTGTGTCCATCCTCAAAGAGATGGGGGCAAACATCTCGTGGGAACGTGACGTGGTTACCATTGACGGCGCGGAGCTTCGTGGTGTTACCATAGATGCGAGTGATATCCCAGATCTTGTTCCGATACTTGCGGTTCTAGGCGCTTACGCAGAAGGGACTACTGACATTCTAAACGTCTCAAATTTGCGCTACAAAGAAACGGATAGACTACTCGCTATTATTACTGAACTCCGCAAGATGAACGTGGACATCAAGCAAGTGGATGATATCCTAAGAATCAAGGGCGGGTCGCCCAAAGGAGCTTCTTTAAGCGGATATGGAGACCATCGCATTGTTATGTCTCTTGCTGTTGCGGCGTTAGCGGCGGAAGGACAAACTGAGATTGACACTACGGAATCAGTTAAGGTATCTTATCCGGACTTTTTTGATGATATTTTTGCCCTTGGAGCAAATCTCGAGCCGATCAGCGCCGAATCCGTCTGAAGCTTATTGTGGGGGATGTCGTTTATGAACACCTGGGGACGCATGTTTAGGGTAACCACTTGGGGTGAAAGTCATGGTCCAGCCACGGGGGTGGTCATCGATGGCTGCCCGGCAGGATTGCCCTTAACTCACGAAGACATCCAAAAGGAACTCGATCGCCGACGTCCGGGCCAAAGTACTGTTACAACGCAGCGATCTGAAAGTGATACGGCGCAGATATTTTCAGGCATTTTCGAAGACAAGACGCTTGGCACGCCGATCTCCATTATGATACAAAACGAAGACATCGACTCGCGTACATATGATGAACTGCGTCATGTGCCGCGCCCAGGACACGCCGACTACACGTTTCACGCTAAGTATGGATGGCGAGATCACCGCGGCGGTGGCAGGGCGTCTGCGCGTGAGACGGCGGCACGTGTTGCTGCAGGGGCCGTAGCGAAGCAGCTACTCGCGCATTGCGATATCCAAGTACTTGGTCACGTGGTCGAAATTTACGGGATACAATCTAAGTTCGTTTTTGAGAGTCCGGAAGATTTGATGCTAGCTGAGAGAAGCATTGTACGATGTTGCGACGCAGCTGCTTCTGATGAGATGGTCGCGTGTGTTGAACGTATGAAAAAGGCGGGTGACAGTGTAGGCGGAATTGCAGAAATCGTCGCCTTTAACGTTCCGACGGGAGTCGGTGAGCCTGTGTTTGGTAAATTGGACGCAGAACTGGCCAGAGCGCTAATGAGTGTTGGTGCCGTAAAGGCGGTTGAGATCGGTGCCGGCTCCCAGTCAGCACGACTCAAAGGAACAGAAATGAACGATCAGTTCACTGTAACGGGTGGGCGGATTCTGACTAAAACAAACAAGGCTGGCGGAATTCTCGGTGGTATCTCTACAGGAGCTCCAATCATCTGTAGAATTACGGTGAAACCGACGCCCTCAGTTGGAGGGCAGCAAACCTCAGTTGATTTAGAAACGCTACAGGAAGTCGATCTGTCTATTTCAGGCAGACACGATCCCTGCATTTTACCGAGAATAGTGCCCGTCGCCGAGGCTATGGTTGCGCTCGTGCTTGCCGACTTAATGATACAGGGTGGCTTTATCAATCCGGCGCGTGTCTGAACATTGCGCACTCAAAGGTGCCCTCTACCGGGGGCTTCGTATTCAGGTTGAATCGCTTCACAAAACGTAGCCACGCGCCAACCTCGTTTTCGTGGTTTCCAACAACTATTTATTACGTTCTGCGATAAGAAGTGTGAACTCACACTCGCACATCCTGTGAAACGGAAATTGCACGGAGCAGCGTTAGGTATCCTTGATATGGCACGGTTTTTAATGATTAGTGGGACCGCTTCTCACGTTGGCAAGAGCGTTTTTACTGCTGCGCTGTGTAGGTTGTTGGTAAATAGCGGGTTCAAAGTGGCGCCTTTTAAGTCTCAAAACATGAGCTTGAATTCGTGGGTGACGCAGGGCGGCGATGAGATTGGAATCGCACAGGCCGTCCAAGCGTGGGCTGCCAAAATTGAACCGTCCGCTGACATGAATCCGATTTTGTTGAAGCCTAAGGGCGACTCGATATCACAAGTAATCTTACAAGGAAAACCCTTAGGAGACAGGCGAGTTGGCGAGTACTACGATTCAGTCAATGTCATCTTCAAGCATGTTTGCGATTCACTCGAAGCGCTTGCCCGTTCATACGAGATTGTCATAATCGAAGGTGCTGGCAGTCCCGCGGAGATCAACCTCTACGACCGGGATATAGCAAACATGCGAGTTGCCCAAAGTGTTGACGCTCCTGTAATCCTCATAGGCGATATCGAGCGAGGTGGTGTCTTTGCGAGCCTTTATGGGACAGTTCAATTGCTCCCCGTGGACGATCGGCGTCGGATTAAAGGCTTCATAATAAACAAATTCAGAGGTGACGAAAAACTGCTTGAGTCAGGAGTGACGCAGCTCGAGACGCTCACAGGCATCCCCGTTCTCGGCACAATTCCATATGTGAACGTGCGGCTGCCTTCTGAAGATTCCGTTTCGCTTGGCGACAAGATACCCCCCTCAGACAGCGCACTAGACATTGCGGTAGTCAGGCTTCCACATATCTCGAATTTCACTGACTTTGAACCCCTGCAGACCTTCGCCGAACTCCGATATGTTTCGTTAGACGGCGATCTCGGTTCACCAGACGCTGTGATTATTCCCGGCACGAAAAACACCATCGATGATTTGGCCGCAATGCGCCAGTCGGGGATGGATAATCAGATCATAGCGAGTGCAGGTACGATTCCGATCATTGGCATCTGCGGTGGATTTCAAATGCTCGGTGAATCGATAATTGATGAGGGCTTTGAGGGCACGCAAAACGAAAGGAAAGCAGCAGAAGGGTTGCAGCTGCTGCACGCCTATACCGTCTTTAACTCGCGTAGCAAAGAGACGAGACAGGTGGAAAAACACGTTACAGGATGCGGGCCACTGCTCGACAGCTTGAGAGGTAAAACAGTACGCGGATATGAAATTCATATGGGGGCTACTACATCTAATGTCACGATATTTGGTGATGATGGGGCGCAGGATGACACCGGTCTTGTCTTGGGCACCTACTTGCACGGATTGTTCCACAACGACAACTTTCGCTCCGTTTTGTTGGAGTACCTAAACTCGAGACGTTCGCAGCGTGGGAAAGGAATGTGCCGTAACATCCCTTTGCGAACTGATCAGGAGCGTACTCTTCACCCAGATTCCGTTGCGGATCCCTTTGATGAGTTGACTCGCGTAGTGCAGCAACACGTAGATGTGGAAGCGTTGTATTCAATCATTGGATTATAACAAATGCCTTCTTGGCTGCTCCTCCAGATATCTATTCTTTCCCTCGCGTTGATACTTGACGCTTTTGTCGGCGAACCTCCTGCTCAGGTGCACCCTGTCGTTTGGATGGGGCGAATCATCGCAGCACTGGAGACGCGACTGTACAAGGGAACTATGCGCGCTCAAAGACTCAAGGGCACGGCTGCAGCAACAATCGTAATTGCAGGCTTTACTGTGCCTGTCGCGCTTTTTCAATTGCTCGGCTATCGCGTAGCAAGCGTGAACGAACTATTGGTGCCACTCTATGTTGTGCTGAGTGCTTACTTGCTCAAATCTTCCTTCACCGTATTCACGCTCCAGAAAGAAGCTCTTCGCGTGACTGATCTAGCCTACACAGAAATAGAGGCGGCTCGGTTCCAGTTGCGAGCACTCGTCAGCAGGGACAGGTTGGGGCTCAATCGTCAGTGCATCCTTTCGAGCGTATGTGAATCGGTAGCAGAGAACACCGTCGACAGTGTTGTTTCTCCCCTTTTGTTCTTTGCAGTTTTTGGCGTCGCCGGCGCCATATGTTATCGTGCTGTGAACACGCTCGATTCGATGCTCGGCTATAGAGATCACCGAGAACATGCAGGACTGTTTTCAGCTAGGTTGGACGATGTTCTCAACTACCTTCCGACGCGCCTTGCAATCGTTCCTATGATACTAGGGTTCTTCGTGATGTCAGGAAAAGCCGCATGTGTTAAAGCATGGACTGTTTTAAAACGGGATCGACGTAAGAAGCGAGCAGTCAACTCTGGCATCCCCGTCGCCCTGTTCGCGGGAGGTTTGGGCGTGACGCTAACTAAGCCTTCAAGCTATGAAATAGGCGAAGGAAAAGGCGACATCACACGAACAACCGTCACTCGCGCGTTAGACGTCATGCTCTTCACGTCGATGTTTACGGTGGCACTCACGGTCGTTTTGTTGGTCGGACGAACTGTGACGTAGCGCCTCACGATTGAAGATACGTGGCGCAATAACGCAAACAAGTTAAACTAGAAACGCAAAGTTGTATTCCGTACATGCTTCAAGGGGTTGAGACGAGGCCGCTCACCAAACGCGCAGATGAGCGAGGATTCTTCACAGAATTAGTTAGAAAAGACTGGATAGCTAATGATTCACTCCAGCAATGCAATTTCTCAATCACTTATCCTGGCGTCGTTAGAGCGTGGCATCGACACACTCGGGGACAGACTGACCTCTTCGTCGTTTTGAGCGGTGCCGTCAAGCTTTGTGCATTTGACGATGAGACGGCAGAACTCAATGAGATTATTCTTACAAGCGACGTCTTACAGTTAGCTCGTATTCCCGGACACTATTGGCACGGGTTTAAAGTTCTTGGTGACCACCGTGCCTTTCTGGTTTATTTCGTTAACAGGCTCTACGACTACGTGGCACCTGACGAAGAGCGGCGCCCTTGGGACGATCCAACCATATGTCCCGCACTTATAAATGGAAGCGCACAGGATCAGCGTTGTGGTACGTCATGGGACTGGATGGATATTCGCTTCAAGTAGCAAAAAGGAGCACAACGTTGCTCGCTTATCGAACTGGAAAAATGCGACTAAAAAAGTTAGGAGGTTCAAATGACTGAATTACCCATAGCTCCCGTTGATAGAATTCTCCGAAAGGCGGGCGCGGAACGCGTGAGCCAAGAGGCAGCTGAAGCACTTGCCAACGTTATGGAAAACTACGTAATCGATCTCACTGAACGAGCTTTGATATTGGCACAGCACGCGGGGAGGAAGACGATTCGCGTCGATGACGTCCGCTTAGCCGCATCGCGAAGTTAAGATGGATCTTTCAGAAATACAAAAGCAAATCAAAGTCAGGTATGGCGCGATTGACAAGGCCTCTGGCTCACTCTTTCTTCTATCAGTCCTCTTAGAGGAATGCGGAGAGCTTGCCACTGCTGTTCGGCGCAAAGAAATGACTGCCAAGGATGAGGTTGTAGACGTCATCTTTTGCGCGCTTTCGATCGCAAATTTGCTTGCGGCGGATGTCGATCACTTGCTACAGCAAAAGTATCTCCAGAAGGAGCTTGACGAAGTAACGAAAAGCTGGACCGATATTCCGAAATAATTACGCATCGCGCAGAAGGCACTTAGTCGCAAAACACAACATTCTGGCGGAAAAAAGCAACTTAGGCGAAGCAAACGCGTGGGGTTTGTGCTACTAGCGCTCAGAACACAAAACCCATCGATATGACTTTTCGGGAAAGATTCGTTGCCAAACGAGACTATTTGATGCTGCTTCTGTTAGTTCATTTAGCGGCAACTGTGTTTCCAATGCTTTCAGTTCGAATAGATCTGCATTAGTAGTCGGGTGTCGGTGCGCAGCCCCGCAGACTTTAGGATGACCAGCCGTCGATAAATGGTAAGTCCCGATACTTCGCGCTTTCTTTACGCTTTCTGTCTTATCGAGGCCTATCAACGGACGGTACACAGGAACATCAGCAGCTTGGTCGATGGCCAAGAGGTTTTTGGTCGTTTGGCTTGCAACTTGGCCAATGCTTTCTCCAGTTACGATGCCGTGCGCGTGCTCTTCTTTAGCGATTGATGCTGCGATCCTATACATCATCCGCTTACAAAGCACGCAGGTTGTTCGTGGGGCTAAACTCTTAAACGAAGCCAAATTAGCTCCATGGTGAACTATTCCGAAATCTAAAGGACGTCCCGCCCACACTGCGAGTGCTTTGACAACAGCTAGTGCACGCTCGTGTCCGGCATCGTCTGCGTAGGGCTCACAGTCGAAAAACAGTGGGATGATGGTGCAACCGCGTTTCATCATAAGCCACGCTGCCACCGGCGAATCGATCCCTCCAGAAAGGAGGGCTATCACTTTTCCTTGAGTTCCTAGTGGCAGACCTCCGACTCCTTCGATGATCTCTGTGTAGATGTAAGCGCGTTCCGCCCTTACTTCGATGAACAACTCGACATCAGGTTTTGTCAACCGCACGGGCGCGGCTGTCGCTTGTTCAATCGCCCCTCCGACAACAACACCAATGTCTTTGCTTGAGTAGTCATGCGCTCCTGTTCGACGTGCTCGAATTGCAAATGATTTGCCCTGAGTAAGCAGCGGCGATATTATTCGTAAAGCAGCGTCTTTCATTGCTTCCAGTGTCGCTGCGTACGTTTGGACGGGGCTCACTGAGACGACACCAAAAACACGTGCTATGGTCTGAGCTGCTGCTAAGTCTCGCGTTTGAACGAAAATACGGCCAAAATCTCTGACGACGGCATCAAACGGAATTTCGCAAAAGTTGAGCGCTTTTTCTATATTTTTAACAAGCGTACTTTCATACCGGCTTCTAACTCTGTCGCTTTTGATCCCAATTTCGCCGTATCGGACTAAGATGGAATCTATTTTCTGCATCGTGTTTTTGTTTACCATTTCTCAGTCGTCCAATCAGCTTGTCTTATTAAGCATTATCAAATCTGTTTACGGGTTACTGCGCAGCTAAACAGTTCATCGTGATAATAGTGGCCCAGTCAAATTCTACAGTCAGCTATTTTAAATGATAAGTCGGGGAAATTGAGATTTTGAGGGATATTTACGTCCTTCGACTACATCTACCTGCAGCTGTAAGATTGACGTTATGATAGTTAACGTCCCACTCCGCCGGTTTCGTAGAGTCGAAGAGTTTAGAGAAACCTTGATTTGAGTGATTTTTTTAAAATGAGCCCCGCCTCGGCGTAATAGCACCATCGCTTCAAGCTTGTTTTACACGGGCTCCATTCGAAGCCAATCGCTACCAAGTGCTTGTCCAAGTGAACGTGTAAAGCATTTATATGTGTTCAACATACTATGCGTGGCCGCCGTGGCTAAGCTCGGCATAGCGGCTGATTCGTATTTGAGCGTTGCTCAAAGAATTATCAGCAGATCGAGGGTTCAAATCCCTCCGGCGGCTTATTCAAAGTACTGTTTTACCTTAACACGCGAGCACTGTCGCGTCTATGTCTATAAGACAATGAAGCTTAAAAGGTAGTATAATTCGTGTGAAAATACATAAAGTTTATCATCCATAAAAGCAATCCGCAAAACGATGGCTGACGAGGGGAAGCGTCAGAGTATGAAGGAGGACATAATCGAGCAAATCGAAAAGCTCGATGTGTTGCGTGAGAAAGGCTTTATTACTAGCGCAGCTTACGAAAAGCAAAAAACCGAGTTACTCGAACTTCTCTGAAGGTGCGTGCTCCTCATTTTTATCACTTGAGCCCTTGTTTTCTCAAGAACTTTTGCATGTCTTTTTGCGAGCGAACGCCTTTCAACGTTCGCTGCATCACCTTATGGTATTTCAGGAGCTCACGTACGTTGTCAGAAGGGACGCCCGAGCCGCGAGCGATCCGCTTGATGCGTGAACTGCGAATAATGCGTGGATGTTCTAGCTCTTCGTTAGTCATTGAATCCATGACAATTCTAAAACGATCTAGACTCTCTTTAGTCGATTGAAGCGCAGCATCGGGGATATCGACGCCGAGCGACCCAAGCGGAAGCATTTGGACGATTTTGTTAAGAGGTCCCATCTTGCCTATCGCTTCCATCTGTTTGTACATATCTTTCAGTGAAAAATCGCCTTTAAGCATCGCCTCTGCTTCTTCCATCTCGATAGGCGGCTCTTCTTCGATCATTTCAACCAAAGTCTTGATATCTCCCATGCCAAGCAGCCGCGAAATAAATCGGTCCGGTTCGAACTTTTCGAAGTCATCGACAGTTTCACCAGTCCCGATGAACGCTATGCCCGTCCCAACCTCGGCAACTGCTGAGAGGGCACCACCGCCTTTCGCTGTCCCGTCAAGTTTTGTCACTATAACTCCCGTTAAGCCGATCGCCTCGTTGAATGCTCTCGCTTGCTCGCTCGCTTGCTGACCAATGCCAGAATCGAGCACTAGGAAACGCTCGTCAGCGTTCGCTATCTCGTTGATAGCCTTCATCTCGAGAACGAGATCTGATTCGAGCGCATGTCGCCCTGCTGTATCGACGAGAACAACATCGTAGCGCTTGAGCTCAGCCATGCCATGGGCTGTTATTTCAACTGCGTTCTTGTTCTCTAATTCACCATAAAAAGGTGCGCCGATCCTCGAGCACAGTTGCGAGAGCTGGTCATAAGCCCCGGGGCGGAAGGTGTCGGCGCAGATAACAGCAGCCTTCAATCCCTTTTTTTGAAAAAATCGGGCGAGCTTCATCGTAGTCGTCGTCTTGCCGCTACCCTGAAGTCCGACCAGGATTATGGCGTGATGAGCGAGCCGAACTGATATTGGTTCACCTAGGAGTGCAACAAGCTCTTGGTAAACTATGTTTATGACGTGTTGACGAGGATTCAGTTTCCCTGAGAGCTCTTCTTTTAACGCCCGTTCTTTAATTCGTTTCGACAGCTGCTGTACGAGAGCGACATTCACGTCAGCGCTAAGGAGCGCTCGTTGAATATCCCTCACGACTTCATTGAGCGTTTTTTCGTCGATGCGGTTAGCTCGAGCTAATTTTTTGAGCGTGTCGCGGAGCGAGCTGCTTAGGCCCTCCATTACCATTTAAGCGTCCGCCTCGTCAAATAATCTGGTCATAAGCCATTGTGGGTCAAATTTGATCATATCTTCGTAGTTCTGTCCTACACCCAAAAAGAGGATTGGTTTGCTCGTTGCGTGTGCTATTGAGATGGCGGTGCCTCCTTTTGAATCAGCATCAACTTTGGTGAGAATCGATCCGTCGATTGCCATTGTCGTGTTGAACTGAAGAGCGCGCTCTACTGCGTCGTTTCCCGCGAGGGCTTCGTCGACAAAAACCACTAAATCGGCGTCTATGACCCGTTCAATTTTCTTAAGTTGGTTCATAAGATTGACGTTAGTGTGAATTCTCCCGGCAGTATCAGCTAGGACGACGTCCTTGTGTTTCGCTCGCGCATATTGTACCGCATCGTAGATTACCGCAGCAGGGTCAGCTCCTTGTTTGTGTTTAACGAGCTTTACCCCTAAGTTCTCTGCATGACGCTCAATTTGTTCTTGAGCACCGGCTCGGTACGTGTCCCCTGCAGCAAGCACGACGCTGTAACCTTGATTTTTGAGGCGGTAAGCCACTTTTGCAATGGTTGTGGTTTTTCCTGTTCCATTTATCCCGGTAAAAACGATTGTAACGGGTTTCGGAGTGTTTTGGATGATTTCGTCGAAATCAAGGCCATTCACATCGAGCACTTTTAATATTCCATCGCGGAGCGCCTGTTCGACGAGAGCCCCAACATCTTGGCGCCATTTTCTTTTAGTGCCAACAAGCTCTTTTTTTACGGTCTCAACGATTTCTTCAGAGACCGATACGGCGACGTCGCTTTCAAGGAGTGCAATCTCAAGGTCCCAAAGGGACTCTTCAAGGTCCTTGTCTTTGATTTTTCGTTCAAAAATAGACTTGTCGCTCGCGGATTTTCTGCCGTTGCTCGGTTCAACGCGCTGTTGAGGTTGTTCGACAGATTCAGAAGCGTGTCCAACTGTCTCAGCGTTAATGACTTTTGGTGTTGTCGGTTCACGCGAGACCTCTTCTGTGGCCTCACCAGATAGGGTTTCTTCACTCTCTGCGGCTTCTATCCCTTCTTTGTCCAGCTCGCTTTCCGTGGCGCTAACGCTCTCTTTAAATATATTGAGCTTTTTTCTTAAGCTCTCAAACATTTAAGGTTCCGCCTGTAACTGCGATTGAACTGTTTGCAACTGCGATTGTAGTGAGTAGATTTGGGAACCGATCTGATTTAGTCTAGCGTTGAATTGTCCTTGCATCTCAGTTAGTTTTTTCTTCCGCTCAGTGAGATATGACACTGCATCAGCGACGTCCACTTCAGCGGAGACATTCGCTCCAAGCCCGATTATAACTCTGTTTGTTTGAGGAATGGTGCCATAGACGAATGAGTTCGCTCCAATTGTTATGAGTGTCTCTTTGCCTACATCCGGTTTCGAAAGTGCTTCAACGGTGGCAACTGCATTATCTATCTCGCTTATGGTGAAACTGACGAGCTCCATCTGTTGTTCATAAGCACGGGCTTCTGCCTCAGATTGTTGCAGTTGGCCTAGCAACACGCGCATTTCTTGTTCGCTCGTCATGATATCACGCGCCTTCTACTGCAATAGATTCGATGCGAATTAGGTTCCGCTTCAAGCCGTGTTCACTGCCAATGAGGGAGTAAAGCTTTTCGGCGGCATTTTTCTCGTTATTGCTCGAGACTTTTTTTGTAAAACGTTCCCACGAACGCCCTGCTTTAAAGGAACCCGTTATTTGAAAGTTTTTTGTTTCCATGTCTTGTCTTCCATAATAAAGATGCAACGAACGCCTTTCGACGTCGATTATGATGATTACGTGCTAGTGTTGAGCACCTGTTGATCATTGGAATAATCGCGGGGTTATCAGTTAAATAGCTATCCAAACTACGCCGTATACTGAATGCTAGGCTCTTTTGAGGGTTATAGAAACCCGAGGGAGTCTTCTATCCGCCCGAGCTCGATTCCCGTGCTTTCCCTGCCGACGACGTAGCCTTTCGTGTTAGCGAGAAGCGCAGAACCTACAAGCGGGGACCCGTAGTTCACTGTGCCGATGTTGACGGGAACACCGAATATTTCGTCTAGTTTAGAAAGCTCAGCCTCTGTCGCCTTTGGGTGCGCCAAAACCCCTTTGTTGGTGGCGCACGCGGTCATCCCAATTGTTTTTAAGCCAGCTACCGTACCACGTTGCACGTCTACACACAATGTCTCGGAAATGACTCGCTCAGCTCGAGCGATCAAGCCTGGGTGTATCAGCGCTTCGGTGTCGTTTGCGAGAATGACGTTTCCTGCCGCATTGATCCTCCCAGGAAGTTTTCGTACCTTCATACCTTCAGCTAGCTTCTTAAGTTGTGAAATTTCGTGTCTTTGCGCATTGCCGGAAACGACAAATCCGTTCGAGTTACCAGCTACGAGCGAACCGACAATCGAACTTGAGCCGACAAGAATTGGGACTGTGGTCACTTTGAGTTCTTGTGAGTAGTTCAGGAGCGCTTCTTCAGTCGTCGGTGGCGCAACGAGCAAGAACTCTTCAGTGCACGTAGCAAAGACTCCGAGCACGGCACTATCGCCTATCGAGATGCGCTTGACCACGTTGTCGCCTCGAGCCCTAGGTTTTCTGCTCGGTACTCTTATTCATGATTCGGTCACGAGTTCGGCCTCGACGACACCGTCATCGAATTTCATTGCTCTGACAGTAATCTTGTTTGGCGGATGGCTCGAGCCTCTCTCCCAGACCTTCTCATTTATGGATCGATCAAGTTTGACTTTTTCTTGTTCTGCGCTTAAATGATGGGCAAGATACTTACGAATTTCTGACATCGCCTTCTTGCTGCGTCTCCATCGTGGCGTGTGTTTTACCGCCCTTAGTGGTATGGTGTACACACGCTCCTCCTCAATTTTCGTGTCCTTTGCCATGTACTATCACACCTTAAGGTGACCTCGTCTCCAATGCCTTCTCTTCGGATGGGTATTCACAGTGCGGTTTGTTCGCACTATCACCCACGCGGGCACACGTCTGTTTTGCTTTGTCGCTTTCGCGAGCCGTTTCTTTTTTCCCTTTGTTACTTTGCTCATTGCAGTCCCTCTGTGGATGAAGTCGTCAGGTTGCTCGGCGGTTTAAATACCCTTATGATCAGAGTAGCCTATTGCAATTCATCGTTAATAATTGTTTACGCCTCTGCCACTCGGAAATTTGCGTTTTTTCGTCCTGTGACCTTCGATTGAAGGTGCCGTTTTGGGAAAACGCGGTTTACGGTTTTGCGGCCGTACGAACTCTCCATAAGTTGACGTAGTTCGACTTCATAGTCAAACGAGATACACTCGCCATAGATGAAGTCGAGTAGCTCCGCGGCTAGCCCGTCAATCGTCCGTCGTCCGTAGCCAAGAAGCGGACGGATATAGTCTATGTGCATACGATCCTCAAAACTTCGCGCTTCTTGTAAGGTCAATAGTGGCGCCTTGTCGTCGCGGCGCGTGCCATCTGCCACGACGGGGTAGCATTCTGCCGCACGCTCAAGCGCTGTTTTATGCACTTGATTGAGGCCCCTGTTTGGGTACCCATCGTTGATCATTGTATCTATAGAAGTCATTGCGAGCTCTTTTTCCAAGCTAATCATTACGTGATGGAAACCGAGTATCTGTGCCAACGTGGCTGCATCGTTAGGTATGATTCCGAAGCTCACCGTAACCAGTTCAACTTTTGTAAAAGGGCTCAGAAGAAGGGCTGCGAGCGCGCTATCTTTGCCCCCGCTAAACAAAACGCCAGCTTTCATCTGCGCGTTATGTGTATGTTCTGTTTCTTAGGGGCGAGTTTTTTTAGGAGTTGCTTAAGCTGTTCGTCGTTAATCTGTCCAGTGAGTCGTCCATTTTGATGTAGCGCTAAAAGTTGTGATTCTACGGAGTCCGCAAAGTCGGGTCGAGTTAATCTGACGCTATTGAGTCGTTCGCGCGCTTCAGGAGTTAGCACCTGTCGCAAGAGCGCGCTTTTTAGGGCCTGAGCTTGCTCGACCTCCTCGGTGGATGGCCCTTGCATTCCACTCTGCTGCGCTTGGAGTTGTTCGAGTCGCCGCTTCCGTATTTGTTCTAGGTCGTCGTCCATAATTCTCTCTCTGTGTCAGCTATGCGCTTTTTGAGAGCTCATATGCGCTATTGTCCAAGAGCGACCTACCCTCTGGCGAGATCTGCCGGCCTTTCGGTGTCGTTCTCACAAACCCTGCGCTTTCGAGCTGTTGTATTGCTTTTCGGATTATGGAACCGCTCCCCTTAACGAAACGTTCGGGTCTTGCCGAGTTGTCAGTCTTGCCCCCATAGACGGAGCGTAGTCGCTGGGTTCCGACAGGACCATCAATGGCGATTCGCCTCAACAGTGCAGCGCAGCGGACATACCACCAGTCATCGTTTTGCGGCGGGTGCTCTTTGTGCACTCCTGTCTTTACCCACGCTGCCCATTCAGGAGGCGCAAATCGTTCATCATCCTTGAGCTTCATGGCGGTCAATTCGATAAGCTTGGTTGCGGAAACATCGTAAAGTGTAGTCATTTAATCTCCAAAATTGGACTTCTTGCTTGAATCAAGCGTCTTTAAGTCTTTTTTACTTATATCATTTTCTCTGATGCGTAACGCTATTTTTTGACGGCTTTTTGATGCGGTATGGCGAACGATACACGGCAGTTGCGCCTTTCAAATCGACCAACTGCGCTCCCGATGCCTGACTGAGTTCAGACGCGATCTCATCACGCCTTGATTCGAGTAACGCGGTCTTGAGAATTCTCACTTTGACCATTTTTCGTAACTTGAGTTGATCCTGCAGCTCAAGCACGATAGCCGCGTTCGCGCCATTCTTGCCTATCCAGAGTGTCGGAACGAGTTCTGCAGAAAGGGCCTTGAGTTTTTGTGTCTCGGTTCTTCTCGCCATATTGTTGTAAATATTCATTCAATAGCGTCTTACGTCGTGACATCTTAAACACGTAATGACTGTTCGCTTGTCTTTTATACGAACGCGTGCATTTGCGCCGTATACGAAAAACGCTCCGCAGCTTCTGCAAAAACGCATCTTGTAAGTCTTACCCAAAGGTACCCTATATTTTGTTGTCAACTTCTTTACTAGCTCAACGTAGCGATCACTTCTTTGCGCGTGAGCGGGAAACTCGACTAATGCCGCGTCAAAGAGCCGGTCTACGCGTTGTAAAACGATGTCTTTAACAAATTCCTTTTTCTTCCGTTGTCGGGACATTTTCTACGCACGTTGTGCAAAGCATTAATATACGTTCTGTTAAAGTAGTTTTGCGTCGCGCACCGATGGTCTAGTGGCTATGACTTGGGCCTTCCAACCCGTGAAGAAAGCCCACAACCCGGGTTCGAATCCCGGTCGGTGCATTGCTTGAGGAAGCGTCGGCTACCACGCGCGTCAAAGCATTCTAGTGACGGCAACCACTTGAACGCTTTCTACTTCGTCAATTTCCGATATAGAGGCTTCGACAGCTTCAGTTCCACCCTCTTTGTCTTCTACGAGAACCGTGAGGATCAACGCTTTGAGTCCGAAGGCGATGGGTTGTACCTCACAGCTGTACATCCGCCCATAATCGGCGACTTGAGATGTGATTCGGTTGCTTAGACTTTTCAGATCAACGTCGGGGCCGTTTGGCATTATCTTAAGCTGTACTGCGACTTCTGCCATCTAAGGGCCTCTGAAACCACACGTGCATCGATATGGATTACTCAACTTCTTACATTTCTTACATCGCGTGATGATCTCGCCGCAAGAGGGGCAAGGATATGAGATACCGAGATCCTTTGCCATCCTTGCACCACATGATATGCACGTATTCTCCATGTTTCTATTTTCTCCGTTTTCTTTTTAATTATGAGTGAGAATCACCCTAAATGGCTGTTTCTACTCTATAGAGCAATGACTTTTATAAACTACTTTCGTCCGATAATCTTCGTGCTTATCGTATCATGTCCTTGGATTGCGTCACAGACACGCTGAAAATTCTGACCGTTCACAATCGTGCAATCCAAGTTGTGCATGTCCAACAAGTGTGGAAGGAATGCATCGACACACGTTTCCTCCATGAGTTCTGCAGCTTCGATACGTGAAACTAACTGGTTATTTACGACAATTCCATCGACGTTTGTTGCTATAACAAGGTTGGCGTTGAGCTGGTGCGCTACCCAGCCGGCAATAGAGTCGGAGGTAACTATCCAGGAGTGGGCAAGCGGGTCGTTTTTATAAAGCATCTTGAACGGCAAAAATATGCTTATTCCTTTTTGCAGCGGGCTAATATCCTCTATCATCGCTAGTTTAGGATCTGCCAGATAGAAGCCGTATTGGTTCATTGCAAGAACGGCCATCCAATGGGCGGCAGTCTCATCGAGATGAGCTGTATATCGTCGGACCGTCTCAGCAAATGGCCCTCCGCCAGGTACCACGAGCGCGTCTACCTGGGCTTCAATTAGATAGTTAATGAGGTCCTTCGAGACTGAGATCAGACTGCCTCCAAGCTTAAGCACTGTGCGCATCATTTGGCTCTCTGTCGTTATACTTCTATATAAGCTTCTTGCAAATATTGCTTTTTTGTCTACGCACGGCCAAAAGATAGACCAGACTGAGTCCCAGCGGACCGTGTTTACTTACGGCTGCATATCTGCGGAAAAAGTTGTTGCCTATGCTTTGTTGCTTGTGGCTAGCGCAAATTGGACTCTCTGCAAGCAGAAACAATGCGGTGCATCACCAATTAACTGAAGCGCTAACGGTCCAGGAGCACAATTAATGAACTTCCGACAGAGCGGTATATATCGTAAGGTTTGATTGCCGTCAGGCTTAGGATTTGCGTCTTACGTTTGATTAGGGTTTATTCAGCTAGGACACCAGTGCTGCACAACCAAGCTGCGCTATTCGTGAAATTAAGCGCGGCACCAAGAGATGTATGCATTTGAGTGGCTGTCTATCAAACTTCGTTGCGTCGTTACTAGTTCGATTTCACTTGTTGTCTTGGTCATCGCCTGATTGACGGCGTGAGTCAAGCGTTCTGCGCACGCTCGACAGTCAGGATTCGTCGCGCTGGGGCACCCGATATGAACCCCGTAAAAGCACACGCTGTTTTCTAGAGTCATGGCGATAAGGTGGCGTACTCCTCGTACTGGTAGCAATCAACATGCAACTGTGCTACAGTGGGATCAATTTGGATCATCGCGAGCAGTGTTTGTTCAATTAAAACAATGTCGCATTCGAGTTTTGTTAGGTTCTCATTTGCCATTTCGGTCACCTCCGAATAAGACTGTGCAAAGAAGTCACTTAAGACCGCGTGAGACACGTTTTGTGTGTGTAAGTGTGACAACATTTTCGTGCGACGTTTGGGCTAGACCTAGCGGCTGAGATTAGACCAAATTTGGCGTGATAATTCATTTTTGCAAGTACCATCGACTTGACGTTCGATTCTTGTTTTTGCTTGTCGGCTTTAGTTGTTTAACACTTGGAGGTCTCCGGAACGCGTCGCAAGAAGTAGGTCTACGCTGCTGCGCTCGCCCCATACAGCTTCTCCATTGCTCAATTGTTTTGAGCTCATCGACAAAAACAGCTGTCATTGCTGGAAACCAGCGACCCAAACCTTTCGGAATTAGGATTTTTCGTCATTGTACGTCCTAGGGCCGCACAGCCGGCAATCTATTGTCACTATAGCGAGTGCGAGATGAGAACTTACTTATAGGCGATATTTCCAGATGCATCTGAGATAGATGCAAATAAGTCAGAAAGTGCGAGCGTACCTCACCCTTATGCGGCTGCCTTATATACTGGTGCTCAGCCTTTTGTGCGTTCTTTTTATCGTTACTTTCCAAAAAGGATTATACGACCCGGCGTTGATCGGTATAGCTGTCATTAGTGTCACGTTCACAAGTGCAGGAAGCGCGGCCATAAACGATTATTGCGACCGTGATTCAGACGTGCTCACGCATCCAGCAAGGCCCATTTCTGCAAATCAGATATCTCCAATACGCGCCGCACAGTTTTCTGCTCTGACGTTTCTTGTAGCGCTTGGCGCCTCGCTTATGATAAACCCCGTTGCTTTTGGCATTGTTGGACTAAATGTCATGCTTTTCATTCTCTATGCACGCGTAATAAAGCGACTTTCCGGGTTCGTGAGCAACTTGGTTATGGGGTACCTAGGAGCAACCATTGTCCTTTTTTCAGGAGCTACGGTATTTCAGACAATTAACGCAGCATCGTTATCGTTCGTTGGTTTGATTGCCGGGGGCGCGATTGGTTTGAATGTTCTCAAAGACATTTTAACCTTGGAGGGGGATCTAAAAGTGGGGTATCCCACCCTTACGGCAAAGCGCGGTATACGCGTAACAGCGATTGTCGGCTCTCTTTTCCTCCTCCTTTCCACAATAACGTCGCCGTTACCGTTTTTTGTTGGAGTAGTCAGCGTCGCATACTTGTTTCCTATTACCGTTTGGGGGGGCGCCGCGGTTGTCGTGTCCTTGACCCTTCTGATGGCGTCAAACACCGAAAGCGTGGTCGAGCGTCTTAAGATATTCACGACGTACTGGCCGTATGTTGTAGGACTCGCTAGTGTTTCCTATATACTTCCCTTTGCTATTTGGGGGGCCCCGTAACATGGCGGTAAGCAGCTCCACTCGGAGAATTACAGAAAAAGGGGAACCTGATGAAGCTCAGCATAATGACAACCTTGAGCTCTACCTTAAACAAATTGGAGCGATATTTGACGTAGCGAAAATTGTTGGTGAGTTCCAAGATGTCCAACACGTCGTCAATTACTATAGAACAATGAAGTTCCCTCTTCTGCTCGTTTATGATCGGAATGGATTTTATCACTATGGTATTAGCTACGATGGAAAATACAAGACTGATGACCTCAAGGCGTCACCGCGACTTGTAGAGAAGTATCTACACGATATTGACGCCAAAAACGTTCTGGAACTGGCATATGGACGAGGCACCAATACCGCGTTTCTTGCACGCCGGAACCCGCACATCGCGTTTGAGGCAGTTGATATATCAAACAAGCCGCTGCGCAGTTACGCGGCATTGCCAAACGCGCACTTTCATTTCCGCGACTTTCATGACTTAAGCGGCCTTCATAACAATTCGTATGACCTCGCCTTTGTCATTGAGGCGTTGAGCTGCTCCACAAACAAGCTACAAGTCCTTCATGAAGTCAAGAAGAAACTCAAGCGCGACGGGCTTTTCATCGTCATTGACGGTTACCAACAAGATCGTACCAATCCGCTGACGCCATCAGAGAAGATTATGTGGGCGTTAATAGAGAAGAGCCTGTCCGTTGACAAGATCGAGCGCGTCTCTGATGTTGAAAACTACATGCGAAGGGAATATTCTATTATAGCATCTAAGAACTTCTCTCCCTATGTTATCCCATCGATGATGCGGTTCGTGTCTGCTGTGCGCTTTTACTTCAGTCACCCCGCCTTTGCTCGCGCGGTGAATGCGTTTTTGCCATTCGATACAGTAAAAAATACAATATTTGTGTTACTTCTACCAATAGCAATGCAAAGGCAGATCGCGTGCCACTATATGCATGTATTAAGAAAATCTGAGTAACACTTTTCGGATTTTCGGCTTGACATGAGCTACGTGGAATTCGTGGCCACGTCAAAAAGGCTTTGAGGCAGCGCTTCAGCGACGTTAATTTAAGCTTTTCGACCGCAAAGGGTTTTACTAGGCCTCTGGAGGTCCCTCTTTCAGCAGCTGCTGAATCCGTTCCTCCGCGTCGATCGCTTGGTTCCACAACATCTCAAACGTGGACGCGAGGTACTGAGCATAGGCAGGGTCATCGGTCCAGAGTCCGGAGACAGGTGCGCTGAGGGATATTCGGTTAACTTCTGCGTTGATCGCGCTTATACAGGTTTTTCGATCAAAGACGACGAACATGATCCCATGCTCATCAATGTGGCGCACTTCTTCACCAATGGCTATCATTTCTCGCACCGGCTCAATAACTTGATACGAAATGTCGATGATGGACCGCACTTTTCCCCCGCGTTTGATAAATTCGTGCGCAGCATCGTTGACCCCAAAGAGGGAGGCGACAACAGTCAGATAAGCAGGAGCGGCCACCAGCCATTCCTCTTGCATTGAGTCAATTAATGGCATACTAACAGCGACGAGTTCCTTGAGGCTCTTAATAATCTTGAACGTGCTCACTTCATCTGAGGGCCGAAATCGTTGTTGTTTCGAGAGTTCTTGAAGCTCGCGCTTCCTCTCTTCCATCTCACGGAGCTCGCTTTGCTGTTTCTGTAGCGCGGACTCGAGAGCGATGTCCAAGTCGACGGCTGCGTAGATGGTCGGGGAGTCTAGTGAGGGGTGAACCATACCTTTATCGATGAGGCTCGTAAGAGTGCGGTGAACGTCCTCGCGATAGGTGTTCAGCGATTTCGCTAGAGGAGAAGGGGTCTTTGGGCCATATTTGAGGAGGTGAAGGTAAGTCCGTGCCTCTTTCTCGCTGAGCCCAAATCCGATCAGGCGCGTGATGAAAGCCACGTCGTCGTCCATCACAGCAGATGTACGATAACGAGTAAATAAGCGTTTGGATACTAAGCAGTAATTTGCATGCCTAAAACACGCGCGCAACCTCTTTTAGGCTTGCGGAGGGCCTTTCGCTAACAACTTTTGGATCTGTTCCGCCGCTGGTACTGAGCGTTCCCATAGTATTTCAAAAGTAGCGGTGAGATAGTCAGCATAGGTTTTGCCATCAGTCCAGAGCATTGAAACAGGTTCCTTCAGCGAGATATGCTTAATATCGACGTTGATTGCGCTAACACAGTGTTTTTCATCCACCACTGCGAAATATACCCCCCGTAAGCCTCGTAGTGCCGTAATTCTTCGCCAATGTCGAACCTCTTGAGCGGGCGCGATATCCGCGTAGCTAATATCACTGATGCCCTTGACATGTCCCCCACGCTCGACGAGTCTTTTAACCTCCTCGTTAATGCCGAACATCTCAGTTATGAGCAGCATATCTGCGGGAACTATATACAAGAATCCGCTCTTTGCCGAGTCCACGAGCGTTACAGTAGCAGCGACGAGTTCCTTGACGCTCTTGATGATCTTGAACGTAGAAACCTCATTGGATGGCCGAAACTTTTGTTGCTTCGAGAGTTCCTGAAGCTCTCGTTTTCGCTCCTCCATCTCACGCAGCTCGCTCTCTTGCTTCTTGAGCGTAGCTCCGAGCGCTGTTTCTAGGTCTACAGCTGTGTAGATTGTCGGCGCGTCGAGCGAAGGAGGCACCATGCCCTTTTCTATGAGGCTATTAAGCGTCCGGTGAATGTTCTCGCGATAGGTGTTCAGCGATTTCGCTAGAGGAGAAGGGGTCTTTGGGCCATATTTGAGGAGGGAAGGTAGACTACAGCTTCCTTCTCGCTAAGCCCAAATCCTTTCAGGCGCGTGATGAATGCCGCGTCGTCGTCCATGGTTACAAAAATTGTGCTATTAAACGTTAGATAAATATTGCTGTCGACAAGTTGTGGACCGTCATAAGCAATTGTCTGTTGGATCACATAAACCTAAAAACGTTCTTTCTAGAGCTCTTGTAATTTCTTTTTCGCGTCAACTGCTTCTTTCCATTCAAATTCAAAGGTTGACATCAGATAATCGGCGTATGCCTCATTGTCGGTCCAAAAAGCTCTTAGCTCATCGTCGAGCGAAAGCTCCTCCAAGTCCAGATAGATCGAACTGATACTCTCTTTCTTGTCGCCAACTAGCATAAATGAGCCTTGGTAGTGATCCACGTGGCGGATCTCCTCACCGTAATCTACTCGCTGTTGTATGACGTCACGATAAATGCCTGTAATTTGCGTGATTCCTCGGACCCGTCCGCCGTTTTTTATTAACGTCTTGCATTTCTCCGATATACCGAATTGGGTGGAAAAGATTAACATCTCTGGTGGGAGTAGCCACACTATCTCGTTCTTTGCAGATTCAATGACGTTTGAAGCCACAGCTAACGCATCTGTGACACTTTCAACGACAACCTTCCCAGCCATAGCAATCAATTGTTTATTTTACGCCTATAAAGCTATCCCAAAATCTATGACTAACAAGCTTTCTTAACCCTAAAGATCGTCGATATTTTACACCATTTTGAGCGCCGTTCTTGCCGTGCCATTCTTTGGTGGTCCTAATCATCTTGTTTCAGCAACCCACGTATTCGCTCTTGCGCTCAACGCTTTGTGCCCATACCTTTTTCGATGAGAGCACTCAACGTACGGTGAACGTCCTCACGATATGTTTTCAGCGATTTAGTGAGTGGCGCAGTCGACTTTGGCCCATATTTTAGCAGATGGAAGTAGAGACGGTTCTCTTTCTCGCTGAGTCCAAATCCTATTAGGCGGGCGATAAACGTCTCCTCAGTATACATGATCGTGTAGCTTTTTAGCCGCTACATATGCAAATTTCGAGTTTGTGTTTGCGTCCATATAATTTGCGTTTTATTGTTATGCTATCCTTGTTAATTGAGACGGCACGTTTGCTTGAACCAATAGAAACATATAGCCCTGTTTTTGGTCACTTACCTCGCCACGTGGCTAGCTCTTCGTTAAAAAGGGCTGCTGCATAGCATTGTATCCTCCTATAGAACGCGTCTTATCTGCACGTTTGAGAGAGCTTTCGTGATGGCGGTCCTGTTGCAGTTGCTGATCTATGCGCTCTTCCGCGTCGATTCCTTGCGTCCAGGTCATCTCAAATGCGCTCGTAAGAAATTCCGCTTGTGCAACGTTGTCGCTCCACAGTGCCGCGACATTGTCATCCAGTGAAAGGGCGTTTTTCAGATAGGGGTAAATGACGCTGATGCTTCGTTTGCCGTCAGCGATAACCATCGTCATGCCAGAGTAGTGGTCTTTATGACGCAATTCTACACCGCAACTGAGGTACTTACGGGCCACTAAAGCGTTCCTTGGGGTGATATCTAGTACGCCGCGGGCACGTACGTCTCGTGCAACAGCACACCTCAGGTGATTCTGAATGCCGCCCATCGAAATGAGGTTGAATCGAGGATGGGCGATGAAAATAATGGAAACCTCTGCCGAGTTAATTAGCTGTGATAAGGTAGTTACGAGTTCACCAACGTTTTTTACCAGCTTTAACGAGCTACGCTCATTCTCTCTTCGCAAGGGCGTAATGCTATCTTCTTCGACAACCTTTTGCTTGACCCTTTGTAAACGAAGAAGCTCGTGCTTATGGGAAAGGAGCACGTTGTTGAGTGCCCCGTCAAGTTCGACAGGTACATATCGTGATAAAACTTCGGATGTTTTTGTTGCGACGCCTATATCAATTAAACGTGCGCACCTTCGATAAACGTCCTCACGATACGTTTTCAGAGACCGCGCAAGGTCGCCTGCCCGCTTCGGCCCGTACCTCAGCAAGTGCACGTACAGCTGCGCCTCCTTCTCATTGAGACCAAACGCGGACAATAATTGTATAGGGGCCCGATCGTCGTCAATTGCAAGCGTTTCAGGTAGCGAGGCGTCATCTCTAAGACTGAGTGGTATGCTATTTACACGCTCGAGGAGCTCTGCCTTAATCTTCTCCATCCAACGAATCTCGCGCTGGCGGGCGAGAAGCACGTTATTTAGCGCTTTATCAAGATCCATCGCCGAGTAAACGGCGGGGCTCTCCTTCTTCGCGCTCACCATATTTTTGTTGGCAAGGCTTGTAAGCTTTCGATAGACCTCCAAACGATACGTTTTCAGAGACCGCGCAAGGTCGCTTGCCCGCTTCGGCCCGTACCTCAGCAAGTGCACGTACAGCTGCGCCTCCTTCTCATTGAGCCCAAAGTCATCGAGCATTTTAATGATCGATTCCGTGACGTTTGTACGTGGTTTTCCTTGGTGAGCGCTCGGAGCGGTAAACACGTTGGATCTAAAATCATCTCGTTCACTGTTCATCGCTTTCTCCCCACCTTCCGTGGTAGCGTCAAAACGACGCATTTTCTGAGTGCGGCGTGTCAATTGTGCTCACTACTGTGTGCGTAATTTACTGCGTTTGTGAGCCTCTCTGCACAGAGACGACAGTTAGGCTCACGCGCGGCGCAGAGGCATCCAAAGTGGATCCTATAGTAGCATTCCGCATCATTAGCTAAAACGGTCGTAACTCCTCGATTCAAAAAGAGTAAAAAAAGGGTATAAGAGCGCGTGAGTACAATTTTTTGTCACACTTATGGACGCTTGATAAGTGCTTTGTGAAAGACAGTACTTCGGCGTTGACGCTTAAAAGGATTCAGATAGGGAATCACAAGTTGGAAGACCTAGGATATTTTATTAGGCCGTTTCGACTCGATTAGATTGCAGTGAGCTACCCGTTTTGAACGAGCTGCGCAACTGCAAATGCAGGGAAGACGTTCGAAAGCGAGCGTCCGTATTGCTGCGAGAGCAGTCGAAATTTAAGTCCTACCTTCAAAGCTGCATTGGCAATGAGAAACTCTCCCAGGCCTGCTCCGACGATCGTGTGTAACTCGTACTCCCTCGCCTGAAACTCAAGTGCTTCGGCAAGCTCGTTGATCTGCGCGTGTTCCACTTGCTTGGCAACCTCGTGTACGTTTTCCCTGCCAAGCTCGCTTACATCGCAAAGCAGGACTCGCGCGATTCTTTGATAACACGCCTCAAGATCGCGTGATTGAGAATCAGGAGTGTCACAGGCGTAATCTGCGTCATCTATGTTGCCTAGCAAGCGGTACACGTCTGCGGTGATCGAAAACAGTTCTGTGGAGAGCTTATACTTCTTACCGCTGAGGTTTACATAGTGCAAAATGGTCGCGATGTTGGTTCTGAGCACGCCCGTATAGATGAGTTCGTACTGTCTCAATCGTTCAAAGTCCGTAGTTGGGGCGATCGGCTTGCCATTCTTGATAGGAATGACGTCGGATGTCGTGCTTCCAACATCTGTGAATATGCAGTCTTTGACGCTCTTTGCGAGAAAGGCGGCCGAGGCCGCCCAGTTTGACGCAGCGTATAAATGTGCGTCTTCTTCTGCTATACCTTGGGTAAGCTCTCCGTACACATTCAGATAGTACGACTTCGAAAAGACTGAGCTGACAGCAGCAGCTATAGAACAAATTCCTTCTTTCTTGCTCGCAAAAGCGTCGGCTAACTCTCCTGTAATAACGATCCCTACGCACTCTGGCCGAAACTCATTTTTCACGCGCCGTAACAAGCCTGTGAGGTCGTTCTTCCTCCACAGTGGCAAGTAAAAGCTTCTAGCGGCTCCGCTAGCAGAGGCAACTTTCGTATTCGCTCCACCGATGTCGATTCCGATTATTTGGGCCATAGGAGTTCAAAGATGGTGATTGCTGCCGCAATTTGTTCTTACAAACGTGTGTTTGCCGTGTGGTTTTAGGAGCGCAGGCAGTCTTTTTCCTAATCGCGCTTTAAGAATAAGATCTGCCACGTTGCCGATCACCTTGTCGATGCTTACTATCGCTGTTGTAGGACGCGGATTCACATCGACTATATTCACGATGCCGTTAGGCTGTAACACGATGTCAACGCCAACGTACCCTTTGCATCCTAGTAACTGTGCGGCTCTCGAGGCTTGATCGATGACTGCGCTCGCGTTCGGAACGGAATAAGGAGTTGTATTACCCAGATATTTGATAGTCGAGTCGATGCGAATGTGCTGCTTGTTGATCGATAGAGGTAGTACTGTTTTTCCAACAATGAGGCTCACGCTTATGTGCTCCCCTGAGATAAACTTAGAAACAAGCATGTTTTCGTCGATGTCATCAGGATCGAACGTTTCGACGATGTGAATCCCCTCTGCGCCACAGCCGTTGCGAGGCTTAACGATGTACGGGCCTGTTGGGGGATTTATTTCAGGAACGGTCAGTGATCCACGTGAAAGCACCATAGAAGCGGTGAGTTTGTCTGCCGCTTTCTTGACCGCCTCTGCTGGACACCCGAGATTCGTTGTGTGTTGTTCAACGAGCGTTGAGAAATCATATAGGAGGTTGTCAGGAGCGATGACGAGTCCTGCATCGCATACTTGTGCAAGTTGCCCTACCTGTGTGTGAAACGCGCTTGAATCTCCCTTTCGCGGGTGTGGCACGCGCACTGAATGTCCGCGAGTTTGGAAGCCTGCTTCGAGGGTGCGCAACATCGCGTGCCCCTCTTCCGCGAGGTTGGGCATCATTACACTTGCGTACTCAGCTAGAAGTATATCCATAGAGAATTCTCAGGTCCGCTATAGTGCGCGATTCATCAAAGTTGAATGTACGACTGAGACGAGCTCGCCAAATGTGGCGTCTTTTGGTATTACGTCGACCTTCACGTTGCACGCACGAAGCGCATCGGCTGTAGGGATCCCTATAGCACCAATGAGCTGATTTGCTAGTCGTTCGATTAGCCGCTCGCGTGCTCCCATTCGGTCAGCGCAGTCAAAGAAAGCCCTTACGGTCATGGCGCTCGTAAATAGAATGCCGGCTACGTCACCTTCCGTTACTTCCTGTATTAAGTCTCGCTGAGGTGGCCCACAGCGTTTTTTTAGCGTATACAGCACGAGCTCTTTAACAGCCGCGCCGTCTTTCTGAAGCCCTTCGATTAGTTCAGAGCTGCCGTAAGCGCTGCGCAAGACCCAGATTTTTTTTCCTGCTACGTTACTGAGCATCTGAACGATGCCGCGTGAGCTGTACTCAGACGGCATCAGATCAACGCGAAGCTGCTCTTTAAGCAATGCAGTTCTGGTTGCGGGTCCTATGGCCACGACACGCGTCGATTTGGGAATATTCTCGGCTTTGAGTCCGAGCTGCGCGCAACTCAGTGCACCGTTTGCGCTCGTAAGTATTAGATAGTCCACGCTGCCTTTCGTTAGCTCATCTAGGAAAGTAAACCAAAGCGAGTCGCGTAAAGGTACGATATCAACCAGTGTGGCTGCCAAAGCTCTATACCCGAAGGATTCGACGACTTTTTTTGAATCCTCAAGCTGTTTTTTAGGTCTAATGATCGCTAGCGTTTGCATCTTGCGGTCTTAGGATGTGTGCGAGTTTTACAACGTCACCGACAACTAGCACCGCTGGAGCTTCCACGTTGGCTGCTTCAGCTTTGAGTGCTATGTTAGCTAATGTACCAACAACGACTTTTTGGCGGCTGGTAGTTCCTTGTGCAATGATTGCCGCGGGTGTTTGCGCAGGCTTATTAGAGGCGATGAGTTTCGCGACGTTCTCTGCGAGGGTTCCCACGCCCATCAGAATGACGAGCGTGCCATTAAGTTGGGCGAGAACGTCCCACTTAAGCTTGTTGCCCGCTGCCTCGTGGCCCGTAATGACGGTAAATGTGGAAGCGTACTTGCGGTGCGTTAACGGGATACCAGCATACGCAGGAACCGCCACGGCTGATGAGATACCGGGCACAATTTCCACGTCGATTCCGTGGGCGACTAACTCTTCGGCCTCCTCCCCACCGCGACCGAATACGTAGGGGTCGCCGCCCTTGAGCCGCACGACCTTCTTGCCTTTTTTCGCGTATTTAACAAGAAGATCGTTAATCTGCTGTTGCGGAACTTTATGGTGGTCTGGGTCCTTGCCGACGTCTATGAGCTCTATCTTTTCGGGAACGAGCGCGATTACGCGCTCATCGACAAGCTTGTCGTAGAGCACAACATCAGCACTTTTTATAGCGCGTTCGGCTTTTCGGGTCAATAGATCTGGGTCACCGGGCCCCGCCCCCACTAAGAGCACCTTTCCTTTAGACGTGTTTTTTGCTTTCATTTTTCATTTAAGCGCTGCCACCGATGCGATGGCTTCAGCAATCAACGAGTCAGCTCCGTTTTCTTTCATTCGCTGGGCAAATGCTTTTGAGTTTTGTTCGTAATTATCAGTAGGTATGCGATCGGTGAGGCGCACTACCCTTTGGCCATCAAGCGAGAGCACCTCGGCAACGACGTTAACAAACTCGCCTGCAGCGCGTGCTAAAATGCCAAGAGGGACTAAGCACCCTCCTCCTAAAGCCTCCATGATGACTCGCTCAACCATGGCTTCAATGAGGGTTTGTTTGTTATTGATTTTGGCGACGGCATCGAACTCGTCGATTTCTTGATTTGCCATCACGGCGATGATGCCTTGGTTTGGCGATGGAATGAATGGGAGACGCTTCTTGTTGATCCGGATGCCGAGACGCTCGAGTCCCGCCTCGGCGAGAATCACCGCGTCAAACTCGCTTGCCCTTATTTTTCTTATCCGCGTGTCGACGTTGCCCCTAATCTGTCTGCGGTTGTAGTGTGGATAATACCGCGCTAGTTGCGCCTGTCGTCTCAAGCTCGAGGTGCCTATGGTGGCTCCTACACGCAACGGACGCTCGTAAATCAAAACGTCATACGGGGCTGCGCGTGGCATAACGGCACAAATACCGATCTCCTTTGGCCTTTTTGTAGGGACGTCCTTCATGCTATGCACGGCGATATCGATGTCGCCCATTAGCATTAGGTCGTCGATATCTCTCACAAAGGCGCCAATACCTGCTTCTCGGAAGGGCTTGTTGGCAAAATTATCGCCGCTCGTCTGGACTATAGTCAACTTGCTTTCCACGCCGTTCTTAGCGAGTAAGCTCTTGACCATTTCAGCCTGAATTAATGCGAGTTTGCTACCTCTGGTGCCAATACGTAGTATTTTGATCACGCTCTATCCGTTGTTCGCTGTCGTCACTGAGGCTAGTAGCCAGGGGTGTCGGCGTCTAGGTTATAAAGCCGTTTAAATGCGTTAGCGTACGCACGAATGGTGTACTCCAAATCCTCGTTTGAGTGTGCTAGTGATATAAAGTTCGTTTCATATTGCGAAGGAGCCAAGAAAATGCCTTCTTCGCGCATAAAAGCAGCCAATTTCTTGTACGCATCAACGTCGCTGGTGAGCGCGTCTTGATAGTTTCTAACCGGTTTGTTGGTAAAAAAGACTTGGAACATCGTGCCGATTCCTTGTACCGTAAAATGAATGTCGAGTTCTTCGAGGAGGTCGACGAGCATCCTCCTAAGGAGGTCACCCAAGCCATTGACGCGTTTATAGCCCTCCTCGTTGAGCACGCTGAGCGTCGCAATTCCTGCTGTAAGTGAAACAGGATGCCCGCTAAACGTACCTGCGTTAAAAACCCCTCCTGATGGCGCAACGCATTCCATAATCTCCTTTTTGCCTCCAAACACCCCAATCGGAAATCCGCCGCCGACAATTTTACCTAACGTAGTGAGATCGGGAGTGACGCCGTAAAGACATTGCGCGCCTCCGATGCACAGTCGGAACCCGGTAATCACTTCGTCAAATATGAGGAGCGTATCGTTCTCTTCGGTAATTTTTCTAACTTCCGTAAGGTAGGTCTTCTCCGGTAGTACGGGGCCGATGTTCCCCATCACCGGTTCTATGATAAGGCACGCGGCGTCAGCTTTTTCTAAGGCGTTTGACAGGGCCTCAACGTTGTTGAACGGGACTTGAATGGTGTTTTTTATGGCGTCGGCCGGTACCCCCAGTGAGCTCGCAGCGGAGATTGCAGCCGATCCTGGCTTGACAAGCACTGCGTCGTGGGCGCCGTGGTAGCCCCCTTCGATTTTTACGATAGTGTCTTTCCCTGTAAACCCGCGAGCGGTGCGAAGCGCGCTCATCGTGGCTTCGGTTCCCGTTGATACGAATCGAAGCTTCTCTATTGAGGAGAAGTCCTCTTGAATGCGCTCTGCGAGAGCAATCTCAGCCTCAATAGGGGTTCCATAGTCCCACCCTAATTTTAGACGCTGTGTCACCGCTTCCTGCACAGCAGGGTGAGTGTGGCCGAGCATGAGTGGGCCATAACCCATACAGTAATCAATGTAAAGGTTTCCGTCCACGTCCCATATTCGCGAATCGCTTGCCTTCTGGACGTAAAACGGATAGGGATCTATCGCGCGAACCGGGCTTGAAACGCCACCTGGCATCAGCTTTAACGCTTTTTTATATAGTCTCTCAGACTCGTGTGTTTGCATCGTCACCCCTCTCACTCCGAGGCCAGCGTCTTTGCCGCTTCTTTTGCAAAATAGGTTACGATCATATCTGCCCCGGCCCGCTTTATGGAAAGGAGCGTCTCAAAAATGGCATCATTGGTCAAATTCCCGCTGTCAATTGCCGCGCGTAACATGGTGTACTCCCCACTAACGCTGTATGCGGCGATGGGAACGCCGAAGGTCTGTTTAATTCGATAAATGATATCGAGATAAGGCAGTGCGGGCTTTATCATGATAATGTCGGCGCCCTCTTCTAGGTCCAGACGCACCTCACGAACCGCTTCGTCGGTGTTTGCTGGGTCCATTTGATGAGTCGACCTATCTCCAAAAGCGCATCCCGAATCCACAGCGTCGCGAAACGGCGCATAGAAGCTTGAGTAGTACTTAGCCGCATAAGGCATAATCGCAACTTCGTCAAACTCGTTCTCATTGAGTTGCGCGCGTATCGCACCGACCATCCCGTCGATCATCCCTGAAGGTGCGACGATATCTACCCCGGCGCGTGCGTATGACGTTGCGACACGCTGCAGCATTTCGAGTGTCGGCCCGTTTAGGATCGTGCCCTTTTCGTTAACGATGCCGCAGTGTCCGTGGCTCGTATATTCGCACAGACACACGTCGGCAATGACCGTGGCTGCTGGCACCTGCGTTTTTATCGCGCTGATAGTGTCTTGTACGATGCCCTTAAGTGCAGCGCTTCCTGTCTCGTCTTTAGAGCGCGGCACCCCAAACACGATGACCGCGGGAACGCCGAGTTCCGTGATCGCCTCGACCTCAGATACTGCCGTTTCGACCGTGTGGCGATAAAATCCCGGCAGGGAGGGGATAGCCATGGGCTTTTGTGCATTCTCATCGACAAACAGGGGGCATATCAGATCGCTTGGGAGCAGTGTCGTCTCTCGAACCAACTTTCTGACGCCCTTTTTACGAAGCCGTGCGGGTCGATTGGCCACCTAAACCTCCTGATGTTTAAACAGTTTGCGCGCTGAGCTCATTAGGTCGTAATCGTCGTTAGCAGCTGCCTCTCTGAGTGACGCAGTTAGCTCAAAAAGCAGTTTATTCACGATTGAACCTGACAAATCATCTAAGATCTGTTCGTACTTGTTAAGATCTTCCTCGTTTCGTAGACGGTTATGCGCTTTTTCAAGCTCGCGCGCCCTAAGTTCTTCTGCGTTTTGATATAAACTCGCAATAAGCTCATTTGCGCGATCTTTCTTGTATAGCCGTTCGAGCAGGTTGAGCTCTTGGTTGATGATCGCGACTACTTTTCCGATCTCGGCACGTCGCTTCTTAAGGTTAAGTTCGGTGATCTTGCGTAAATCGTCGATGTTGTGCAGGTCAACGTTGTCTAGCGTAGCGACACTTTCTTCTACGTCACGCGGATTGGCTATGTCGATGATGACTAGTGACCGGCCGTTTCGTTGTTGCATAGCGTAACTTACTTGATCATGGGTAAGTATGCAGTGCGGCGCTGCAGTAGCGCTTATTACTAGGTCTGCTTCACACAGGTAGTCGTCTATCTTGTCAAATCTGATCGCAGTGCCTCCAAGCCTTTTAGCTAGGGTTTGCGCGCGTCGAAAGGTCCGGTTTGAGAAAAACATCGCCTTAAGCTCTCGCTCGGCGAGAGCGACAGCGACAAGCGTTCCCAGCTCACCGGCGCCGATGCTCAGAATAGCTTTGTTTTCGAGGGAACCCATTACCCGTTCGGCGAGGTTAACCGCTGCTGAGCCGACGGACACTGAGCCGCGGTTGATCTGCGTCTCCGTTCGTACTCGCTTTCCGGCTTTAATCGCCTTGGATAATGCTAAGCCCAAATCGGGCCCTAATGTGTCCTCTTTGCGAGCCATTTCGACCGCCTCTTTAAGTTGGCCAAGTATCTGGTCTTCGCCTACAATCATAGAATCGAGGCCTGAGGCTAGTCGCATTAAGTGCCGCAGTGATTCGCGCGCCTCGTATCGACCAATGAGCTCTGGTGGCACAGAGGGAAAGAGACGCGCTACAAACGTGCTAACGTCGAACTCATTCGTTACGTTGAGGTAGACCTCAATCCGATTGCACGTTTGCACGATGACACATTCACTAACGCCAGCGGCTGCGTGCATTGCTTTCAATGCGCCCTCCACGTTGTCAATGCGAGCGCACTCTAATTCGTTCAGGCTTGCCCACTTGTGCGTTATCGAAAGGTTGCAGATCCCATTCACGTATGAACCCCTTGTGTCGTCGCTTGCTGCATCAATCGTTCGTTTTCCACGATCTTAAGTGCCGCTTGTAGTCCCGCGTCGTCGCTACGCGCGAGTTCAGCCCACACACCCTGGTCGTTTATAATTATTTCAAGGATACGCCTTCGCTCGAGTTGGCTGCCAATCCGCTTCTTTAGGATGGTGCGCAGTTTGTCTTGGAGCGTTACCATAAGAGCAACGTTTTCTATGAGCTCTTCGATTTGCAGTCTCAGAAATCGGGCTGATGTGGGACTTTTGCCCATCGTCGAAATCCCGACGTGGATATTGTCTTTGTTGATAATCGACGGAACAATAACCTCGCCAATACCATCAACTTGGTTAACGAGGATGTTCATCGCTTTAGCTTGATCGGCGATAAAAGCATTGAGCGTGCGATTATTGGTTGCTGGAACGACGATAAAAGCGCCTGTAAGGAACTTCTTTACATCTTTTAAGTCGTCTACAATCGCATCAATAAGACCACCGTCTGCCATTTTTAACAATTCAGCTGTAAAACTCGTGCTTACGACTGTCGTTAGCCCGTAAGCGCAAAACATCTTGGCCTTTCTCTCGCCAACATGTCCACCGCCGAATATGACGATGCGCCTGTCTTTTAGGTCGATAAACAGGGGTACGTGAGCCATAATAACGCTAATGCTGAACTAATTTATTGCTGAATGATCGCGTTAACGAAATGACGCAGACCTCATTACGATCGCGTAGCTGATTCAAATTGGTACGATGTCATCTTGGTATAAATGCTTACCTCCGCCGCTGAGGCGCTAAGATCGTCGTTACGTCTCTTATTGAGGCCAAATAGGCAAAATACGCGCGGCGGCCGTATTTGACCGTCTATCCGTTAAGCCACTCATACCTTTATACGCTGCCACAGAGACGGCGAGTCCATTTACACGCATAAAAGGCAGGCCCTCTTCGATGCTTAAGCTAACGGATTCGCATGTTTCTGCGGAACGGGTCACAAGTCAATATCGATTTCTTTAAGCGTCCCGTCTTCTGTTTTTACGATAGCGACCAGCTTTATTACATGTCCAGGCAGAAGGCCAGCTTTACGTGCTAATTCATCTGGGAGTAGTTTACTTATGGACTTTTTTGCTAGCCGTTTTACCATCTCGCTCGGATCGTGAAGCAGTTGCGCCAGCGGATTGAATGCCCTACTGTCACCAATAGCGCCGAGAGCCTTCGCAGCGTTATATCGTATGATCACGTCCTTATCGGCGAGAAGCGCAATCAGGGGCTCCACGGCTCGCGTATCGCCCATCTCGCCTAGGGCCTCAATTGACCAGTATCTAGCGTTTGAGCTAGTGCCTTCGATCACCCGAAGCAACGGCTTTACTGCGGGCCGACCGATTTTTACGAGCGCGTCTGCGCAATAGGCGTCGATGCCCTCCCACGTTTTGCTAAACGCTCTGATGAGATATGGAATAGCACGTGCGGAGCCGATCTCCCCAAGCGCCCACGCGGCATTGCGTCTAACCGTCCAGCGGTCGTCGTTGAGCGCATCTATGAGGGCATTGGCTGCGACTTCGTCTTTTAGCTCGCCGAGCATTTCAGCGACCTGTGAGCGGACTTCCGCATCAGCATCCTTGAGTGCGTTAATGAGCCCGTAGAGGTTTTTTTCTGCCTTGAGCTTTGCAATATCGGGTTTCGCTCGCATAAGCATCCTCTAGCTGCTATGTACCAAGTTAAAATCTCTCGCTGTGAATTTTTTCAGTTGACCCGCTTTGAGACAACACCGCAACGCGACTGATGGGAGATCCAGCAGCGACTGTGTACCCCGTTCGTTCGCCAATGTCTTTTGCAAATGACATAACGCCTTCGTATGACATCATTGCGGCCCGTGAAAGGCGTTTTCTGGAAAAACCGAGGTGCATATACGACTTGACTTCGACATAATCAGGTTCGGCCAGTTCGATGAGCTTTGCATAGCCCGGCTCTCCGAAAGCGTTTACCCCGTTTGCGAGCGTGATGCGCAGGGCGGTTCTAGAGGGATGATCGGCGAGTATGTGCAACGATTCGAGCAGCTGTTCAAATCTATGCGTTTGAGGCTTGCACATTGAGTAGAAGTGTTTTTCATCTGGACTATTCAGCGAGACGTACAGCTGGGTCGGATGGATCTGTTCGAGAACTTCGGGATGACTCCCGTTTGAAACAACAAAGGTCGTCATACGTTCGTGGTGATAGCATTCGATGAGCTCATCGAGGTATGGGTAGAGCGTGGGTTCGCCGTTGAGTGAAATGGCCACTTGACTTGGATCGTTAGCCTCCTGCAATTTTTGCATGTTGGTAGTCGAGGCGCCCTTGTATCCCGAAATAAGCATTTTCTGCGCCGTTATCGAGCCATCGACGAGTTTCTGAGGCTCGTCAAACCCGAACATCTCCGTCTCGTCTAGATCAGTAGCTCTCCAGCAGTGCAGGCACTGTTGATTACAGTGTAGTGTGGGGGTCATTTGGATACAGCGGTGAGAGGGAATGCCGTAAAATTGCTCCTTGTAGCACACGCCCTCATTTCGCAAGGACTTCTTAAGCCACAGACATGGCTTGACGGCTCCCCCGCAGCCGATAGCGTGATAGCCTTGTTTTGCTAGGGTCTCGCGGTATGACAAGGGAGCTGACATCTTGGCATTTCTTCGTCGCATGAATGGGTCTCGCTATGCCCTCACATTGAATCAACCGGTTCGATCCCGAGACAGTTTAGCGCGTTTCGCAAAACAATCCGTGCGCACGTCACGAGAGCCAACCGAGCGCGGCGCATTTCGGGTTCAGCAGAGAGCACGGGCATAAATCGATAAAATTGGTTAAATGCCTCCGCGAGTTCGCGTGCATATGACGTGAGCGCGCTCACGCTCAAGTTGCTGGTGATGTCTTCGATTACCGCGGGAAATTGCCCACACAGTTTAATGACCTTGATCTCAGATGCGTCTGTGAGTAGATTCGGGTCGTACGTGTGGTTAAAAGTAGTCTTTGCAAGAATATTGCTTGCGCGGGCGTGTGCGTACTGTAAAAATGGCCCCCCTTGACGCTCGAAATCAAGCGCTTCGGACCAGTTAAAGACCATAGGTTTGTCGGCAGATACCCTGAGCAAGTCATAGCGCGTCGCGCCAATGCCTACGGCTTGTGCAATCGTGCGTTTCTCTTCTTCAGATAACTTTGGGCGCCGTTTGTTGACCTCCTCGTACGCTTTCTCCGTCACTTTCTCTAGCACCTCATCTGCGCTGATGAAGTGACCTCGGCGCGTGCTCATTGAGCCCTCTGGAAGGGAGACAAACTCAAAAAACACGACTTCAGGAGCGCTAATGTCGAGAATCTCGAGCGCTTTGCCCACTTGGAGTGCGTTGAGCTTGTGGTCCGCACCGAGCACGTCGATCATGCGGTTGCATCGTCCCGCCTTCCAGACGTGGTAGGCGATGTCGCGGGTCGCGTACACCGACGTGCCATCCGAGCGACGAACGACGAGATTTTTGCCGATGCCAAACGACGACAGATCGATGTGCATTGACCCGTCACTCTCGGTTGCGCTATAGCTTCGGAGCTCTTCGATGATGCCGTCTAAGTCGTCGAGGAATTCACTCTCCCAGACGAAACGATCGTGCGAGACGTGGAGGTTTTTAAGTGTCTGGTTGATGCCTCGCAGACAGAATTCGACGGCGTCTTCGAACAGACGAGCGACGTCCTGATCGCCGCTTTCAAAGCGCTGCATAAGCTCTCTTATCTCGTTGAGCTTCGTAGGATGGAGTTCTATGTCGGCGTTTGCCTTGACGTAGACGTCGGCCGTGGCGTGATCCGATTTTCTATTGTCGTTGAGTTCAAAGTTCATAAGGCCCCAGACGACAAGCGCGATCTGTCGACCCATGTTATTGACATAATACTGGGTCTCGACGCGGTATCCGGCCTGCTGTAGACAACGCCTGAGCGTATCGCCGATGATCGAGTTTCGCACGTGGCCGATGTGAAGGGGCCCGTTTGGATTCGCAGAGGTGTGTTCGAGAATCACTATGCTGTCCCTGTTGACTCGTCCGTAGTTCTGATCCTCCTCCAATACGGCGCTGAGCGTGCGAATTAGGTAGTCGGTACTCACAAAGAAATTCACATAGGGTCCGGCAGCCTCGATTCGGGCAACCAGAACGTCAGAACTGATGTGCTGTTCGATGTTGTGTGCGATCTCGCGAGGTGGCAGCTTCAGGATGGGTGCGAGTTTAAACGTGACGATACTTGTAAGGTCGGCATAGCCGGGCTTAACGACCAGTGCTAGGTCACCGCTTGGGTACTCGCACTGTTTGAGCGCTTCTGTCAACAGCTTTTCGACGTGCTTGCGAAAGGTGAGAAACATTACGACTCCGTCAGCGCTCGTCGATCGCAAAACGCAGGATGGCTGCAATACCGCCAAATGCTCTCATGAGCTGTTCGCCCTCGTTGAAGTCTGTGGAGATAAACTCTACCGAGGCTCCCGTGTCTCCCGCTCTTCGGATAAGCTCGTCGACAACATCTTCCTCGTGGACGCGTTCCATAACACCCTCGCACTTGGGACACACGCCCGCTCCCTTTATCCCGCGGATCGTCTCCTCGAGCGTGAACCCGCATAGCGGGCAGCTGTTGGTCACCCGCTTAATGCGAAGCGCCTCTGAGAGGAGTAGCGTATCGACGGCTCCGAGCTGAAGTGCTTTTCGTACCTGCTTCTCGCCGTAGGTCGCCTTATTTGAATCGCGCACAAGCTCTTGAAGGAAGTGCTCTACTACGTTCTTTTCGCGTATCAAATCGAGCTCTTGGAGTACCTCAGCGCCGTTTTCAACCAGTTCTGAAAGGCCGAACTCGTCGGTATAGGACGCATCAAAAGCCCCGAGAATCTTTTGCTGTAGTTCGTGATGGAGGTACTCGCCGTCGACGAACTCCTCTTTAGTTGGACTCGGGCCGCCTATGAGCACGCCTTTGAGCTCTGGATGTTGGAGAAACTCGTTGTTGGCGGCCTCGCCGATACGCTTGAAGAACTCGTGGATGGCTATGAGGCGCAGCCTTTCAAAACGGCGCTGCGATTGGCCGCCTTTCGTGTGTTTGCCGGGGACTCCTGACGTGAGGTGCTTGACCGGTTCGATGCGTTTGCCGTTAAGGACGCCGACCGTCGCCTCATTTCGGTCGACAACGACCAGTCCGAAAACTTGCTTTTCCTTAAGCATTTCCTTGAGCGGCTCAAGGTTGAATGTCGAATCACAGCGGTATTGGTAAGACTTTATCGGCTCAATGGGCTCTACGACGAGCGTTTCCATTGTTGACTTGTCACCGCCGAGCGCGATCGTCCCTGTAAAAATAACAAGCCCGTTTGACGGCGGAAATCGATAGTACTTGAGGCGCGACATAATCGATGAGAGTGCGCTTTGCACGTTGGTCCGTGTGCTCTTTGATTTAATGTTGGACGCCTGTCCGTACTCATCTTTGAGCTGGCTCACCACGTCTGAGATCTGTTTGTCGGGCGGAATATATATTGTGATAAGTTCGGTCGCTTGTCCCTTCTTACCCTCTAAGTTCTCAATGACGCGCTTAAACTCATAGCGTTTTAATGATTCGATTGGGTTGCTCATGTGGGAATATCTCCGCCTCGTGACGGACAAAAAGCCAAAAAGGGCCACAGGCTTACGGCCGGTCGCTTGACAATGGATATAGTGAGCGCTTCATTAAAAAACTTTTTAACACGTTTTTCGGCGAGTCGGTCGAGGTAAGCTATATATGGCTCGCGGGAAAGAAGTACGTAATGGATACGAAGCTTCCGTGCGTTCTTGTAAGCGGGTTTCGCGGCGGACTTCCCATCGTTGCTTGTTATAGGAGTCAAACTACATGTGTCTGGCAATTCCTGCTGAAGTTGTGAGGGTCGAAGGGAACAATGGCGTCGTCGATTACGGCGGTTTAGAACAGGAGATAAGCTTGGATCTCGTCGAGGATGTCCGTCCAGGGGACTATGTGCTTATCCACGTCGGTTTCGCCATTGAGAAGTTGAGCAAAGAAGCTGCCCTCGAAACATTAGCGATTTTTAAAGAGTTGGAAGAGCTCGAGCAGGAAAATGCATGAGTTTAGTATTGCGTCCGGCATCGTCGACGTTGTGAAGGAAACGGTCGAAAGCCGGCCGGTGAAACGACTTATCTCGGTTACCGTCGAAGTGGGGCAGCTCGCGATGGTTAACCCTGAGCAGCTCAAGTTCTCCTTTGAAGTTATCACGGAAGGCGGCCCCTTTGAGGGCGCCGAGATGAAAGTCGAAACGCTTCCAGCGGTTGCCAAGTGCAAATGCGGCTTTGAGGGCGCGTTGGGCGATGAGGATTATGTCTGTCCCAAGTGTGGCGGCTTTTACGAGCTGCTTTCTGGCAGGGACATTTGTATTAAGAATCTTGAGGTCGAACTCGAAGACGAGAGCTAGACGGTGAGGCGACTGAATCATGCGCATAGAACGTACAACTATCGATAAGAACGTCAGCCTCCTTCACGGCGCGGGTGGCGAGATGATGAACGACCTGATCGCCGACGTCTTGACAAAGATTAAAAATAAGAACGCCGGCGGCATTGGCTTGGAATCGTTAGACGATGGGGCTGCCATTCCGCTAGCGCAAGGCGGATTCCTTGTTTTAACTACGGATACGCATGTCGTTAAACCAATCTTCTTTCCCGGAGGGGATATTGGACGGCTCTCAGTTTCCGGAACGGTCAACGACCTTGCGATGATGGGCGCAGCGCCGCTTGCGCTGACAAGTGCGATCGTCTTGGAGGATGGATTCTCTATCAGTGATTTACGTAAGATCGTCGCGTCGATGGATGAGGCGACCCAGGAGGTCGATGCGGCGATTGTGACGGGTGACACGAAGGTGGTGGAAAAGGGAGCGCTCGATGGGATCATTATCAACACTGCAGGGATCGGCTTTGTTGAAAAACCGGTGCGGGATTGTGGTCTGACGCCCGGCAACAAACTCATCGTCACCGGCACGATTGGTGATCATGGGATTGCTGTGCTCGCTAAGCGGGAGGACTTTCACTTTCGTACAGAACTCCGTTCAGACGTCGCACCGATCTGGCACACTGTTAAAGCTGCTCTTGACGCGTCTGATTTGACAGCAATAACGGCTATGAAAGACCCGACGCGAGGTGGCGTCGCGAGTGCCCTCAACGACATGGCACGTAAAGGCGGCGTCGAGATCCTCATTGAAGAGGAGCACTTGCCAATCAATCCGTCCATAAAGGCAGCTGCTGAGATGCTTGGTATCGATGTGCTCGAAGTGGCTAATGAGGGTAAGGCAATCATCGGTGCTGAAGCGGAGAGTGCAGTAGCGGTGCTCGCTGCAATTAAAAAGACAAAGTACGGGAAGAACGCTGCGATTGTCGGTGAGGTTAATGAAGGTCACAGAGTTCTGATGAAGACGCAGATCGGCGGGACTCGCTTTGTTGATGCACCACTTGGCGATCCTGTGCCGCGTGTGTGTTAAATACTCACGTCTTTAAAATAGCTTCTGAAGGCTTGAGCACTCGTGCAGAAAGCTTTGTTTTCGACATATAGCTAGTAAGCTGTGCTGCCTCAAGCGGCCATTACGCTTGTGCATGCCCGGGTAGTGTAGCGGCCTATCATGGAGCCTGTCGAGATTTCCTCCTCATTTTGAGCTCCTTTTGACTACACTAGGCATTTGCAGAACTCTTAGTGCTTTTCACTTCGATTTAGTACGTGATAAGGCACGTACGATATATCCTACAGAAGCAGGGAACGGTCAAAGTCTCGATTCACTTCAATTGACATTTTCGCGGGATCAACTTATCAATTACAAGAGATGGCGTGTAGAAGGTCTTGATCGGAAAAGCAGCAATTGGATGAACAAGGCCGCTGAGATTGTTTGGAACTGCACGCATGGCGTAATCTGTAAGCTAACAATGGACGCGGTGCGTGACGTTGCTTTAACCAAATACACGTGCGTTTATTCAAAACGTAAAGTGCTATATTTTGCTAAAGGTCTCCTCAAGTATCTTGCCAAAACCACCTTCGACACTCGCTTTCAGGTATTTGAACTCTTTTTGGAGATGCCGAAAGTGCTTAAAACTCGCAAGCATGTTACAAGCCGCATTGTGACTAAGGAAGACATTGAAAATGTGCTGAAAGCGATTGAAAAAGCGTATAGTATCGGGCGTATTGATAACCCTCACTATCTTAACTACAAAGCGATAGTGCTCTTCGGTGCGTTTACGGGTCAGCGTCCTTTAGAGACAATAGCAAGATTAATTGTGGGACAATTTGAGCAAGCTGTGAAAATGAAGAAACCAGTTGTCGATGTTCTCCCGTGGCAAGACAAGATTCGCATGCAGCATTATTGTCCTCTCCACCCGCAAGTCGTGGAGGCGATAGAGCCCGTGCTGGAAGGTCGATTCGATGATGAGCGTGTTTTTGAGCAACTGTCCTTTCAAGAGTGGCTTAAGTACACTAACATTCGGTTGCTGCACGGCGGCGCTCGCATCGTCAACGGAGACCTAAGAAAGTTTTGTGAGCAACATGGCGATATCATTCAGTGGAATCAAAGCAATAAGAATTACATAATGACTCACGGTGTGTCAGGAGTGGATTGGCGGTTTTACAAGCATCCGCTGCCTGAGCATGTATATGACGTGTATATGCATTATTGGGCGGATGTGCGGTTAGCGTGTGAAGATGCCCGCACCGAGCAACGATTTGGATGAAAGTAAGAGTACAGGTAACGACGAAGCGATCACGTATATTTTTCCTTCAATCCCCGTGCAAATACCCGTGCTTCCTCCAGATCATCCTCATTTGGTCTTCCCTTATTTATCCCCTTGAAAAGTTTCAAGGGCCCAACGGTGTCCCATCCCTTGCAGGAGAACTCACCCGTGATGGAGAAACCTCGATTCACCAGCATCTCTTTCAGAGCAGCATGCCCCTGTCCTTCTTTTCCGCCCCTGGTAGAAAAGATAAAAGCTTGTTGCTCTGTGACGGTCGGGAGCCCCTCTACAAACTGGCGGAGGGTCTTATGGATCTTCCCGCCATAGATCCCTGATCCGAATCCGATCAGGTCATACGCTGTGAGGGTTTCGGGTTGTGCCTGACCGATAGAGACAAGGTCTGCCCCCAGCTCTTCCGCCATCACCTTTGCTACTTTTTCCGTGTTCTGGTGGTGAACTGAGGCATAGACAATCAATGTTTTCATAGTGGTTGTCCTTGATGGGGCTTATTTTAATATTTTCTGTCGCTGCGACCACGTCTACGATCACGAACTGCCGATTTTGGGAATCGATTGGAAGCACTAAAAGCATCCGCTGCCTGAGCACGCGTTTGAGGTGTATATGCAATATTGGAAAGATGTCGAATTTGTGCGTTAGGCGTACAACTTTTTTTCACTCTGCAAGAGTAGCAAAAACACTGTGCATACCATATATCGTCATCAGTGAAATTGACCTTTAACCTGCGGCCTTCTTTTTTTAAAATAAAGAGTTTAAAGCCTAATCAAAAACGTGATTGAGTGACGATATTAAATAAATACCGACAAAATACCGTCACCTATTAGTTATTCCCTAGTACACTTTTGTAGGAGGTAAAAGGCGTTGGTTTCACTAGCTGGAGTAGCGCTCCTAATTGTTGGCGTGATTATTACTACGATAGCATTGTACGAAGTAATAGTAATTCACTGGGGATGGGGAGTGCCTTTTGTATTCATTGGGGTAATATGCCTAGTCAGTGCATTCGTTATCTCACTATTACAATAGTGGAAAGAAAAAGTAACACATTTAGGCTACTTATTTACTCATCTGTCCATGCTTTTTACAGCTAACTGCTAAGGCCTTGCTTCATACTCTACAAAAAAAAGAATGAAAAGGAAGCGCGAACGCTCCCTTACTGTTCACCCAGACTTACTACTTCATTGCTGCCATTGCTGCAGCTTTGGCTTTCAAAGCCTCCCTTGTGACTTTCATCCCGATCTCAAAGGGCACTATCTCCTCACTCTCGTACCACTCAATAAAGGGGCTAAACATGAGTGACGCCCGAAGGGCATCTGTAGAATCGCCTTCAGCAATTAAATACCCTGATTTTCCGTCAGTGAAGAGGCCGGTATCCTTTATCCCCCCGGGCAGATGCTCCATCATTGCCCACATCATCTCATATAACTTTAGAAGTTCAGCCGGGTCGGTGGGCCACGGCGCCATCGGGTTGTGGCGCCACAATGTCAAAGTTTTCACCATTTTTTTCATCTCCTTTTATTTTGTCGGCGGTGGTAGTGATCGCCGTTTTTCTAAAACACATATAAAGGCGCCCTGAGGAAATAAATGTTGTTGTAACGTCCGCTTGTTACAGCGATAGGTTTTATTTCGGCTGCTAGGCGGCTGGAC
>Ga0209748_1000062_pt1 | contig 75350 bp, 82 predicted proteins | sample BarGraIncu00421A_FD_185490 | JGI IMG/M metagenome (GOLD analysis project Ga0209748, IMG submission 185490) | Arctic peat soil microbial communities from Barrow, Alaska - Barrow Graham LP Incubations 004-21A (SPAdes) (version 2) | ecosystem: Environmental > Terrestrial > Soil > Wetlands > Peat... | reverse complement strand
GGTCTTCACGGGCGACGATGACCTCGCTGCCGAAATCGACAAGGCGTTCCTCGTCGATATCAACAAGTTGTTCCCTGCAAAGCAAGCCGAGCAACTCAAGAAGGCAATCGGCAAGACGCTCTGGCAGGGTGTGCACATCCCGACGATCGTTTCGCGCACGTGCGACGGCGGTAACACGAGCAGATGGTCTGCTATGCAGATCGGTATGTCGTTCATCGCAGCATACAACATGTGTGCCGGTGAGGCAGCCGTGGCAGACCTCGCGTATGCGGCAAAGCACGCAAGCCTCATTGAGATGGCGAACATGCTTCCGGCACGCCGTGCCCGTGGACCTAACGAACCCGGTGGTCTCTCGTTCGGTTTCATGGCCGACATGATACAGACAGACCGGGTATTCCCCGAAGACCCTGTTAAGTCATCGCTAGAGGTTGTCGCTGCTGGCTGTATGCTCTATGACCAGATATGGCTTGGATCGTACATGTCAGGCGGAGTCGGTTTCACGCAATATGCAACTGCAGCGTACACCGATAACATCCTCGACGACTACTGCTACTACGGCCATGACTACGCCAAGAAGTACGGGGCAGACGGAGCAGCGCCATCGACGATGGACGTCGTAAACGACCTCGGAACTGAGGTAACGCTTTACGGTATCGAGCAATACGAGAAGTACCCGACCACCCTTGAGGACCACTTCGGCGGTTCACAGAGGGCAACGGTGCTCGCAGCTGCTTCTGGTGTAACAGCCGGTATCGCAACAGGCAACTCGAATGCAGGACTAAGCGCTTGGTATCTCTCTATGCTCTTGCACAAGGACGCATGGGGCAGACTCGGCTTCTACGGCTACGACCTGCAAGACCAGTGCGGATCAACGAACACTTTCTCTGTTAGATCAGATGAGGGTGCACCAGACGAGTTGCGTGGTGCGAACTATCCGAACTACGCCATGAACGTTGGTCACCAGGGTGGTTACGCAGGAATAGCCAAGGCAGCTCACGTCGGTCGCCGCGACGCTTTTGCGGTGAGCCCACTTGTTAAAGTGTGCTTTGCTGACCCCAACCTGTGGTTCGACTTTTCAAAACCACGGGCAGAGTTTGCGCGCGGTGCTCTTAGAGAGTTCCAGCCTGCTGGTGAGAGAGGAATCGTCTCACCTGGGCGAAAGTTCTAAAATGCGAAGGAGTGACACTCGTCACTCCACCTTCTTTTTTTTAACGCGCTTTTTGCCGGCCAGTTAATGGCTTTGTAAGCTTTCTTTTCTTTAAGACGTTGTTTTGATAGTCAAGTATTCTGTTGTTTTGTGAACTCTGGCAAATAAACGATCTGATCTACCGCGTAGCAAGAAGAGCCAAACAATATTGCCTGTAACTGCGGTGACGAGGAACGGGAAAAATGCAATCGTAGCGAAATCGCGTTTAATGTCGTCTTTCGCATGAAGGCTTTTCGCGTTGTAAATTCATAGCTCTTATGGCTTCGTTATAACTACAGTTCGTCCAGGTACCTGACAGGCGGGAAAAAAGCAGGTTTTGCGCTTAAGTATCAAAAACGCCTTTGAAGAGGTTAAGCCGGGGCCTTCGCACGATTTTTCGTTTATAATGCCCGTTTATGCTCTTCGAGAAGTATTGAAGATCTGTTTTTTCAAGGTTTAAGCCCAGAGAATCCATCAAGCCCTTGTAGACTCTCTCAGGCACTTCTGAATACTGAAAGATACTCGAATCACAGAACTCGATTTCCAGCGTTGATGTGTCCTTGTCGTACCCGACCGCTCTAACGCTTACGGAGACGACGATTTCACGATTCACGATCTTACTCTGACTTATAAGCTATTAAACTTTTTGCACTGTAAGATGGGTAAAAATGTAGTAACCGATTAGGGCCTGGTTAGGACTGCTGGAGTTTTATCAACGTGCTTTATCACTCAGCCGCTGGGATGAACTCTACCACTTCACGTCTTATCTCTTTTAGGCGCGCTGAGACATCTTTTATCTCTATATCAATTTTTTGCTGTTTTTTCCAGTCTGCAACGCCGTGTTCAACTTTTTTTAAGTCTTCTGCAGATATATATTGCCATTTTCCTCGGCATTTTGACGGCGCAAAATAACAGTAAGGGCCGTGCAGTCGTCCTTTCCTGCACTTGCATTTCTTTTTGCCGCACTTGATCATTCGCTGGCGAAGTGAGCCAGGGAGAGGCTGTAGCTGCGCTCTTTCGGCTTTAAGAGCCTTGATTCGGTAAACGATCTCGTTGCTTTCGTCCAGCAGCTTTTTTACCTTGTATAATTTGTCATCGGCATCTTCAAGCACATCTTCCGTAGTCATTGTCGATCTTTGTCCCTTACTGTAAGCATTCTTGCGACGCTTCTTCTTGCCTTTGAATTATTCTACATTATTATATTTCTTTTATGGATATATTACTTCTTAACCAGATAGCTGTATTAAGATATTTGATCGGGGTAAGACTTATAAGGTCCGGACGACACTCAGTTCTTGCGTAACAAGTTGCTCCATTGAGGTCTTCCGTATTGAGCAAGCTAGGTATCTGAAAAGTAATAATTTCAAGTGCTTCGAAAAATGGTATTCTATCCCGAGATGACTCCCCGTGCATAAGATTACAGCCCCTCTTTTAAGCATTGTAGCCACGTGTTTGCTTGTAAGCACACTCGCTGTTTCAGTTAACGGCGCCGCACTAAATGTTGGCTCAGGAGGAGAGTACAAATCAATCACCGAAGCGATAAACGCCGCCCAACCCGGCGACACGATCACCGTTAGTGCCGGCACCTACGCCGAGAATATAGTCGTGACGAAGTCAGTTACCATTAAGGCCGCCAGTCCTGGATCAGTTGTAGTTACCGCTGCAGATCCGAGTAAAGATGTGTTTCTCGTGCAAGCGAAGAACGTTCGCGTAGAAGGATTGATAATCACAGGAGCGACGGGCGCCTCGGGTGTTCACGTCGATCACAGTTCAGCATGTGTTGTAACTGGTATCAGCGCTCACCGAAACGATCGCGCCATCTATCTCGATGGCGCTACGAATTGCGAGGTGAGCTCAAACAATCTTGCCGATAACGGATACGGTGTGTACTGTGATAACGCGTCAAACAACACTATATCGAGTAACATTGCGACGGGCGAGCAAGGTGGTGGGACGGCGCTCGGCGATGGCATCTATATGTACTACTCCGACGCCAACACGATCACTCACACCAACCTTAGCGCCAACCACGTCTTTGGCATCTCACTCTATCACTCGTCCGGTAACACGATTTCCAACAACTCCATACTCAACAACCAAGACATAGGCGTCCGGCTCCGCGAGTCGAACAATAACACGCTAACCTTTAACACCGTCAGCGGGAACGTTAACTTGGGGATTCTTTCTATCACGGAGACAGGTGACCAGATCTACCTTAATAACTTCATAAACCAGCCAAACTCCATAAGCGATGTGCAAGGGATCGTGTTGAACTCGCCACAGCAGCTCCCTTACACGTTTGGGGGCGCGACACATATCGAATATATGGGCAACTACTTCTCAGATTACAAGGGTAGTGACGCCAATGGGACAGGGATTGGTAGCCCAGCTTCCGTGTCTGGCGATAAGTACCCATTGGTTCAGCCTTTTGAGAAGTATACGAACATAGGAGTAACCAATACAGCTTCATCATCTACTACTGCATCTACAGCATCTACGCAGTCATCTAACCTAACGAGTGCAGCAGCACAAACGTCAACGCCTGGATTCGGCGTAGAAGGTGCATTCCTTGCGATCGCGTTAATAGCATCTGTCTTGGCGTACTCGCGGGTGGGACGTCGCTAAACAGACATTTGCGTAAATCGCCAGGCCAGAAAAAACCCTTCATTCTGGGATGATGAAGACAAGTGATCGTTTCTTTATTCTTCTCACGTGGATCACGTGGATGATGCGAGGCTCATTGGGCGCGTTGCGACCTTCTTATTCATATAGCATCAAGCAAAACCAAACTAATGTGTAAAAGGCCTCCAGCGAAGGAATTGGACCTCTGCCACCTGCGATGGACGCTGAAGAGACCCTGCGCAAGGTCAAGCGCCTGTTCGATGAGAGAACAAGATTACGATTAGATTAAGATGTTTTATAAGGTGGGGTTAGCGCATAGATGGACGTCGAAATCACGCTGCTTTCAGACAACGCCGTCAATAAAAAGGGATTGCTTGCTGAACATGGGCTGTCTATTCTGCTTGAATGGGATGAGCAACAACTTCTCTTTGACGTTGGTCAAGGCATATCTGCTGTTCACAATGCACACGTACTTGGCAAAACACTTCATGCTCCCCCCATCGTCTTAAGCCACGGTCATTACGACCATACCGGCGGCCTGATACCCTTTTCACGCATTTTCCCAAAGACGGCTATTTTCGCGCACAGCGATGTTTTTACGCAGCGATTCTCATTAACGGGAAATGATGTTCGTAACGTTAGCGTCCCCTTTACCAAAGAGGAATTGGAGCGCGAAGGTGTCGGGATTTACTTCGAAAATGATCCACGTGAGGTATTAGAAGGGATATGGACAACTGGGCAGATTGCTCGACCGTTCGCTGCCGATCAACGTGTGACTGGGCTATCGCTCGACGCTGCTGGCAGAGTGATAGACAACGTTCTCGATGAGATTGCAGTAGTTGTTGAAGGATCTAAGAAGGCATTGCTCCTGCTTGGCTGTGCGCACGCCGGCGTGCGAAATACAATTCAGCAGGTCGAGGCAATGACTGAGAAACCGCTTTACGGTATAGTCGGTGGCTTGCATCTCTTAGATGTATCTCCACGTGATGTACGGGCACTTGCATTATTTCTGCGCGAACGAGGTGTGGAGTTCGTCGCAGCATCACACTGTACAGGATGCAAAGCTGCCGAAGTGATAAGCAAGTACGTAGAATGCACGCTGACTGCCGTAGGAACCCATCTGAGATTTCAGCTTTGAGCATACCTAAATTTTGCGAGATCAGATTATGCAAGTGATAGAGGGGTTTTGGTGAGTACTTATCTTGGGAACATTCCGCGCATCCAGCTTGGCCACTGTGCTGATTCTAAGTATCTAAAACGCTCTTAAAAAGATTTAATCGTGGCCTACGCACCGTTTTCTGTTTGTACTGTCCTTTTATGTGTTTTGAAAAGTACGTCAGGTCAGTCTTTTCTAGATTCAAGCCCATGGACGCCAAAAACCCACTATAAACCTCTTCAGGCACTTCAAAAAATTGATAAATACTTGAATCGCAGAACTCAATTTCGAGCGTAGACGTTTCTTTGTCGTATCCGACGGCTCTAACACTTACCGAAATAACGATTTCGCGATCCATGCTCTCATTCCGATATAAACTTACTTAACGTTACTGTAAAAAAGCCGATTTTAAGCCTGTAAATGATAGAAAGCGAGTTACCAAATGGAAATGTATCATATTCTAGCCGATGTCACGAGACGATCACAAGTTAGGATGACTTTCGTGCGATCGCTCAAGTAATTCTCGCCGCATCCTTTAAGGGAGAAAAGATATAGAACAAGTTGCATATTGCCGTTGATCTCAAAACTGAAGGAGCGTGACTGCGTGGCAAAAGTCCTTTTGAACGTTTTTGTGGATTATGAAACCCTTGGAAGGACGGTAAACATCCTTACTGAACAGAGCGTAACGGGGTTTTACTGTATCGAGTACTGGGGCGTCTCTCCTCAGAACTGGGCAGGCTTTGTTATCAAAGAGGAAGTTGAAATGGCCATCGAGGCGATACGAGACCATACTGAGAGGGCTGTGCAGGTTAATATGGTTGTAAGAGAGGCGCAGGCAGATAGTATTACGCAAGCCCTCGCTACTGGGCTTGCAGGCAAGCGCTATACAATTTTCAGACTTCCGGTGGACTCAACACACGTAGCATCGCCGTAAGAGATATCAATAGTTAGACGATAGAGTGCTGAAAAGCGGTATGAGAATGGAGTCTGGCTGAATCCTCTCTCTATTTTTGATGCAGTTGAGAAACACAGCTATTAGTTTACGCTTAAAAGTGCCAAGGCCTATTTAATGCCTTACCTTTATTAATGCGTGTGGTAAACCTCATCTTATTGTATTAGCAGGTGGATATATGGGGAGAACGATTATTGATACTTCGAAAGGCGTCTCGGGAATTTCGCGACCATTTAAGGGCATAATCGAACAACTTGGCTTGCGTGATGAAGATAGAATAGTGTACATCGGTTTGCCCGGAGTTTGCACGCCTTTTATTGAATTGCTTGCATATGCGATTAGGAAGCTAAATATAAACCAGGTATTTGTGCCTAATCTTGATTTGAGTTTAGCGAAGACCGTGGTGCCTGCCGAAAACATTGGTATACAGTTCGGAGAGCCTGTAGAGATTGAACAAGCTAAGGTAGTAGTCGTCTTAGGGGGATTAGCGATGCCTATCTCACCTGTAGGCCGCGAGGAGGTTTCGTCCTTCCTGCAACGTGTATTGCTACCGGAAGGAACCGTGATCGGCGTCTCTTTTATGAACATGTTTGAACAGGTGGGGTGGACTGCAACGTTACCATTTGACTTTTGGATTGACGCAATTATTGACCCTGTCAAGGTGGAACGCTTCGCAAGGTAATAGGTTCTTAAAGGGAGAAATTTTACAGATCAATTAAGATAGCAGCCTTAATAGACTAAACCATGACAAAAGATTTATCTGACATTTTGAACCAAGCTCAAAGTGGGAATCGAATTAATGAAAACGATGCCCTTCATCTGCTCAACGTGCGCGGAGCAGATCTTCATAAGGTATTTGCTGCCGCAGATGCGGTCAGGCAGATGCGTGTCGGCGACAGTGTCAGCTACGTTATCAATCGAAACATCAATTTCACTAACATCTGCATTGGATCGTGCGGTTTTTGCGCCTTTCATGCAAGCAAAGGCGACCCTGAAGCCTACTTTTTACCGGTCGATGAGATCGTAAAACGAGTAGTTGAAGCGCGTCAAACAGGTGCCACAGAAGTTGGAATTTTTAGTGGGCTTCACCCTGAGGTTGACGGCAATACCTACGTCGAAATCCTGGAAGCAGTCAAAAACGCTGTTCCTGACATTCACATCCACGCATTCTCTCCAGCAGAAGTCGCTTATGGCGCAGAAAAACTGGGCATTTCGAATATCGACATGCTAAGAATGCTCAAACAGGCCGGTCTCGATTCGATGCCAGGCACTGCAGCTGAGATTCTTGTGGATGAAGTCAGAAAGAAGTTATGTCCACAGAAGATTGATACAAAAACCTGGACAGAAATTGTCGTTAATGCACACCGCCTCGGGATTCCTACCACGTGTACTATCATGTACGGTCATATTGAATCGTATGAGGATGTTGTCAATCACCTGCGGCTCTTGAGAACCATTCAAGACGAGACTGGCGGCTTTACAGAGTTTGTACCGCTGAGCTTTATCCACTATAACACTCCAATTTACCGAGCGGGTATCGCGCGGCCTGGTGCGACTGGTCGAGAGGATCTCCTCATTTATGCTGTTGGGCGGCTTTATCTTGATAATATCCCGAATATACAGGTGTCGTGGGTCAAGTTAGGAACGAAGTTTGCGCAGATAGCCCTTATCTGCGGTGCAAACGACTTGGGTGGCACGTTGATTGATGAGAACATAACGAGAACGGCAGGAGGGACATTCGGGCAAAGTCTGGCGCCAAACGACTTTGTTAGGATAATAACTGATTTAGGGCGCATCCCTCGAGTGCGAGATACGCTTTACCGGACACAATCGCTCTGATTTGTACGTTTTTTGTCACTTACTAACGCGAAATATCGCTATTTGCGATTTATCACACCACCTTTTCAGAATCGAGGAGGGGCTTTGATATAACTCTGTCGAAACATTGGCAATAAGCGTCAAAAAAAGCTTAAAATTGGAGCATTTTTCAGGATCTATTTCACGCTAATTTTGTTACGTAAAAGTGCATTAAACTTCATTTTAATTTTATCTAGACTAGGCTATATTAGTCGTCAACTTATCAATAATTTTAAATAGTTAGACCTATCAATTAGCCGTGATCTAGCGAACTAAATAAAGCCAATAATTCATTTTTAGCAATTTTAATGCCGCAGAATACACTGATTTCGCGGTTCGCTGGATTAGTGAATCAGAAATCTGGGCTAGAAAGCCAAATACCATACAAGGGAGGAGTTAAATGGATCCGCAAATGATGGTAGAATTAGGCGCTCTGACGATCGTTGGCGGCGCAGCCCTGATTGCTGGTATAGCGGAGGATCTTGAATCCGATGTTGGTTCACAGAGTAACCCGAATTCGCAAGTACAGTTAGCCCCTCAGATGGGTTATCTGCACAGGCTCTATAACAAAGCGATTTCCGGAGAACCAGCTTCTTATCCGTTCTACGCAGCGATCGGAGCGGCAACAACGATATCGGTCTTGTCTGTCACTGGAAGTGCCAGTCCGATCGGCGTCTTCTTCGCTCTTGTAGCCGGTGCTTTCGTTACTGCATTGATACACGGCATTTATGCCACGACGTCCTACGTGGGCAGACTGGCGAGTCAATCGCGATTTGGGCAACCAATCTATTTGGATGTCCTGCGAACGCACACGCCCGTGTTAATGGCACACGGCTTCGTAGCGAATTTTAGCATCCTATTGTTAACGTGGATACTAATTTCACAACACCTAAGTCCGTTCCCCTTTGTCGTGCTCGCATTTATTTGGGGAATCGCTCTTGGTGGCGTAGGTTCCGCAGTGGGTGACGTTCACCTTGGAACCGATCGGTACTATCAAGACAGGCCTTATGGCTCCGGCGTTAACGCGGCTCATTCGGGCAGCGTCGTACGCAAAGCCGAATCAGGCCTCAGGAATTCTATAGACTGCGCGTGGTTCTGTTCCAAATTCGGAGGACCACTGACAGGGCTGGGCTTTGGCCTCGTCGTTTACTTACACTTCTGGAAGGAAGTCGTGGTAAAGGATTGGTGGTCGGCAGTCGCTGGAGTAATAATCGTCGTGATCTTCATCATCATGAACGTATACCTCGAACGCTACTCCAGACAGCGCTACGGCACTTACAAAGAAGAAACAGAGGCGGAGTGATGCACGATGTTTGATCTTTTGTTCTGGGTGTGGATTATACTCGGCGGGATTCTGATCGGTGCAGGCGTCCACTTTATTCCGGTCGGCGGCGCTCCTGCGGCTATGTCGCAGGCAACGGGAGTCGGAACCGGGACGACGATGCTTGCTGCTGCGTCAGGTCTTACAGGACTCATCGGAGCAGGTTCCGCGTACTACTTGCACCCTGGTGACTTTGCTTACACTATAGTCATGGGGGGCGTGAGCGCAGCGTTGATGATTGCGATTTTAGCGTTTATAGCAAACGTCATGTATGTTTACGGCGCAGGTGTGCCGCTCGCATCAGCTAAAATAAAATATGACCCCATTACAAAATGGCGTCAGGACCTGTACGTATCACGTGGGACTGAAGGCCACGGATCTCCGATGGTCAGTTTCATCAGTGGCATCATTGGGGCGTTCCTCGCCGGTGTCGGCGGCGCTCTCGTGTACTTTGCGTTGGTTGAAACGTACAAAGCGATTCCAGGGTTTTCTGCGACATTCGGCAGCTATTCGGCTCCATACTACGTTTCGCTCGCAGCAGCCTTCGCTATTGGGATTTTCTTCCTCAACTGCGTGATGGCGTCGTACAACATCGGCGGTACGATTGAAGGTTTCCATGATCCTAAGTTCAAGCGCTTACCAAAGTCAATCGTTGCAAGCCTCGTCGTATCAGCAGTCGGCGGTCTTTTTGCGCTGCTTATAAGCGTCATGTTGCCAGGAGGGATCTGACATGGCTGAAGGTGAAAAATCGCCGCGTCAGCTGATGGTCATCGGCATTTTAGGTGGCCTGATCGGCATTTACATCGCGAGTTATCTCAACAGCTGGACGGGTACCGCGTGGTTTTCGTTCATCGCTGCACTTGGCGCGATACTTGCGGTGTACTATGGAGCAGACGCAGTTAGGCGAGTGGCGAGCTATGGTCTCGGTACCGGCGTACCGTCGATAGCCATGCTATCTTTCGGAGCTGGTCAAATAGCAGTGCTGCTCGGTCTCGCAGTCGCATTGAATTACAACGTAGGAGTAGCAGCCCCTATAATCGCGCTCATTTTGGCGGCGATTATAGGCCTTGTTAACGGAGTGATGGCGAGGCGCGTTATCAAAATGAACATCGCCATAATGGAAATGTCGATGATGGAAATCGCAATGGCAGCTTCCCTGGTTATTCTCGGTTTCAGTACAGCGATCGCTGGTAGCTTCACGTTCAACGCGATCATGAGCTACGTAGTTGCATCAGGGTTTATCATTGCAGTATTCATCGTCGGCGCGATGGCAATGTTCCATCCGTTTAACGCGTGCCTTGGTCCCGACGAGAGACAACAACGAACGCTCAATCTTGCTCTGTCAACAGGGTTCATCGCCATGATCGTCACAGGAATCGCTTCAGGTGCCATCAACGGCGTTCAGGCAGCAGTGCCTACGCTAATAGTCGCGATCTGCGGCTGGGTCATCTATTACCTGCGATTCTGGGCAGATACGAAAGAGGATGCGGCGTCTGTGCTGTCAACCGGTCTATTACCGACTGAGGAGGAAGTCGCATGAAATTCGTAGATATGTCTTCTGACGTTGGCCTGCGGATGGATGTCGATGAATTCGTCATAGCGAAGGAGCGAGACGACCTTGTCTTCTACTCCTTGGAGTCCGTTGCGGCTCAAATTGAGGAGTATGACGTTATAGCGGACGGCGTGGTAAACTCGCTTTCAGCGGACAAGCCACTCATCGACGCGTTTCCAGGCAGAGAACACGCACATTACTGGGCGGGCATGTGGACCAATGCGTTTTACGGGTTCACCGTCGCGATGATCTTCCTCGCTCTCGTGACCATAATCCTTCGCGTTAGAGGGGGGATGTAGCCGTGGCAGAAAAAGTTGCACCCGCGCCTAACTGGCCTATCGTCAAGGGAGATTTCTTCTTCGGTGATCCGGAGAGTCCCGTCGCGGTGGTGACCTTAGGGTCTCACTTCGGCAAAGTCTTCACTGACATTGGAGCAGCGATCGAGGGCACCGCGAAGACCGAGAACATCGGCCTCGAGAAGGTTCTAGTAAACATCATCTCGAATCCGAATATACGGTTTCTGATCCTCTGCGGCTCAGAAATCATGGGTCACGTGACCGGGCAATCTCTCGAGGCATTATACAAGAACAGCGTTAAGGAAGGACGCATTATCGATGCGCAGGGAGCTATACCGTTCATCGAAAATTTGACTGAAGAGCACATTGAAAGGTTCCAAAAGCAGGTCGAATTCATCAGCATGATTAACAACGAGGATGTCAGCGCGATATCCGCGAAGGTTAAGGAGCTGATTGGACGAGATCCTGGAGCTTATCCGGAACCTCCAGTCGTCGTTGAGATTAAAGAAAAAGAAACCGAGGAGGCCCTTGTAGAGGCCCCTATGGCAGCAGAATTAGCAGCGATACAATCCCGCGTGCAGGGTCTGCAGTTCCACATGAAGACCATCGGCAATTTCAATAAGTACGCCGCCGGCGTTTACGCTGGAAAGGTTGAGGGTATTGTGATCGGGCTGCTGATTTCAATCGGAATCTTGGGGTTACTAGCCCTAGCTTGAGGTGAAAAATGGCAGCAGAACGTTTTGGAGGGGGCGGCGAAGGGCCGGCAGCAGCCGGCGAAGAGGTCGCACCCACATCAGTCATTGACTTTGACCAGGGCATAGCTAAACCCATGGCGCCGAGCATGGCATTGTTAGATGATCTCATGAACGACATAAGGTATCGAGCGCTACTTACGACGCGAACGCTCAAGCTTGACTCTGGGTACGGGGGGAACTCGATACTCGGGTTTGCATTGGGCTTCGCAGGCGCGTGCCTTATTGCGGGACTGCCATTGCTCTACTACTTCTTGAAGTGAGGTGTGAATATGCCAAAGCAATTCCCCCAGGTAATGGTAGACCAAACTGACTACCGAGAGCTCCAGAAGAAACTCGACTTGATCGAAGAGCGCTTGGAGTTTGCAATGGCCGAAGTCGCGCAGCGGTACGGACAGCGCGTTGGAAGGGACATAGGCATCGCCTATGGCCTCATTGGAGGCATCATCCTATTCATCGTGCTCAATTCGCTGACGCAGCTGTCGGTCTTGTTTAAGCTATTCGGATGAATGACGACATGAGGAGGTTCATATAGCATGTTTAGATATGACAAAAAGCAAACCGTTTTCGAAATAGGCGGTTTTCACGTTGGCGGTCAGCCCGGCGAATATCCGACCGTGCTCGCCAGCTCGATGTTCTACGACAAGCATAAGGCGGTTATAGACGCCCAGAAAGGTGAGATTGACAAGGAACTCGCTGAAACGCAATGGAACACACAGGTTGAGCTGTCGGACCTGACGGGGCTCGGCTACTGGAACCAGCTTATCGCTGAGACCGAAGAGGCGATGAAAAAGTACATCGACTGGCACCTGAATATCGCCCCTGGGATCGCCTTCCTGGTCGATTCTAGTGTGCCGGCGGTGCGCATGTTCGCGGCAAAATACGCGGATGAAATCGGCGCGGGAAAACTCGCCGTTTATAACTCCGTCAACGCAAGTGCGCTGCCAGAAGAGTGGGAGGCGATAAAGCAAACAGATGTCGACTCAGCCATCGTTTTGGCGTTCAATCCAACGGATGTGAGCCCGAGAGGCCGACTCGACATACTTACGGTTGGCGGCACAGGACAGGAACAGGGACTCCTAAAGTCTAGTGAAGATTCCGGCATTACGCGCCCGCTGCTCGATGTCGCTTCGCTCTCACTCGGAGCAGGCGCAGGACAGTCAATCCGATCGGTGGTCGCATTCAAGGGCACGCTTGGGTTCCCGACCGGAGGCGGACCACACAACATCCCTGATGCGTGGACGTGGTTGCGCAGATTCAGAAAGACCGGCCACACACTGAACCGGCCCGTCCCAGAGGTGTGGGAACCGTGTAGTATCGGTGCAAACATGATCTGTGGTATTGTCGGCGCCGACTATCTCTTGTATGGTCCGGTCGAATTGTCAACGATCATCTTCCCCGCTATGGCGATGATCGACATCATAAACGAGGAGAGCACCAAAGAGCTAGGAGTCGAACCGCAGACGGAAAATACACCGTTGATGAGGCTGGTTTAAAACCAGCTCCCTTCTTTTTTTTCTTTTTTTGCGCTCTCGTTAATGCTTACAATCAACTTATGCTTACCTTAACGCAAGTTTTTTGACGTGACTATAATGAGCGCTAAAAGAATAGTGGATCTGTCTCTTCCTTTATCAGCTGAAACGGCCACCTATCCTGGCGACCCTCGTCCGCAAATGGAGGTATTCAGCACAATCGAAAGGGATGGAGCGAATATAACACGCGTTGTCTTGAGCACACATGCTGGTACGCACGTCGACGTACCCTATCATCTCTTAGAACTAGGTGAAAGCGTTGACGAGCTGGCTCTCGGCGCGTTCTGCGGGAGCGCGCTTACGTATGACGTTACAAATAAAGTCCCTCGATCATGTATTTGCCCGGACGATTTAGATCCGAGTGTTACGGTCCAACAAGGCGAGATCGCACTGTTTTACACGCAGTCTAACGATCCGGCAACAAGTGTGTCGACAAAGCGACGCTGTACTTGTCTTGATACGACTCTTGCGGACTGGTTAATAGAGAAACGAGTAAAGGCAGTAGGAATTGACAGCATGTCCGTAGATCCTCTCGACTCGTTAGAGAATGAGGTGCATAAGAAACTTCTCCAAAATGACATTGTCATTTTTGAAAATCTGTCGAACAATCTCCGGCTGTTGGTTGGTAAGCACGCGTTATTCTTCGGGATGCCGCTGAAGTTAGTGCGTGCTGACGCTTCTCCTGTGCGCGCTTTTGCTTTGTGCGAGAGTGATGATAATAGCTACTAGGCAAAAACGTGGGGTTGTTATTAGGTGCAGCAAGCATTAAGAGCTTACGAACGAATAGTCACTTGGGTATTATGAATGGACGATGAAGTTGCTCTCGACATGAAAAATCGCGCGATTACCGTAGGCGCTCATGTAAAGTATGCCGGCACGCACACACGCGGAAAGGTGCTAGAGCTACGAGTCTTAGACGAAAAGACGTGGGTGCTCGTTGACTCGACTAATTTGTATTACGATCCAAAGCACCTCGAGCTAGTCAGCAAGGAAACGGTGACAGCAGATCGAGAAGCTCAGTCACTCGAAGAGTTTCGCAAACGCTTAGATGAGAAAAGAGAGTTACTTCACGTTACAATGGACGGCTTTGACGAGCCTGGTGGTTAAAGCGCATCGCACGTAACTCGCGATCTTGCACGACTTTGCGCTCCCGAGCTAATTTCACTCGTCAATAAACTTTCTCGTCTCTTCAACTACAAATTGACGGATCTTTTCTATCGTCTCTTTGTCTGCCCTAAAAGCGAGTAAATCTCGAGAAGTAATGTCAGCTAGGCCAGTTTCAACGTCTGCATAAGCTGACACGACATCAGTGTTAAATTCTTTGCACACTGCGATTATAATCTTACTTGGAATACCAGGAGGTAATACGAGCTCGTAAACGTCCTCGTTTTGACCTTCGGTGTCTTTTTCTACGTCTTGAGCCATCAGACGTACTTCTACCTCCTCTTACTTCTAGATATCGACAATCGAAAGATTATCGAATAACCACGTCTCTGGCAAAAGTCTTTAACTTTTGAAGTAGCTGCGTAGTGAATTCCTATGGAGCCTGTCGCTTTAGGCACGAAAGATTTTTCAAAGACGAAGCTCAAGCATGTCATAAAGTCTAGCTGAGCTAATTCGCCTTTACATAAGGAGCATGCGTGGATACAATACCGAGTCCCAAAGCAGAACTAAGCTTTTTAATTGAAGGTCCGAGTAACGTTTGGCAACTATTAGGAATTCATCCGCGATTTGGCCCGAGCTGGACTCTTGTGACGCAAGATAATGGCGAGCTCACACACGAAATAAGGGGATCTGTAGGCGACATTTTTAAAATTGAATCTTCCGATTTTGACTATACGTTTGTAACTATCGCAGAGGGAGCGATTCTTAAGGAGATAAACTACATTGTGTTTGAAGATTTCGCGTATTCCATCTCTCGTCGCTGGTACAATATTCTAAAAAACACGGGAAAATTCACGGGTAACCTTGATGAAGGCGACTGAGTATGTGATAAGTCTCACTTTTTGGTCGATCAATAGATATTTGAGTTTATTGCAACATAAGAAAAGATTCTATGCGTCGCTCTTATTTGCAGCCGCTTGAGCCCTACATCGATTTGTTTATTAAGCGACACTAGCATGTTATGCACGGAAAGCGCTTGAGTTTGAGGCTTCAAAGCACAGAAGAATTACTATGTCCGCACTTGCGTGAGGCGTGATGACAAGTAGGATTGAACTGCGACCTGCACCAAAGATGTACTGTATTGACACCCATAGGGTGATGCCGCCCGCGGAGACACTAGAACGCGTTCAGGCGGCCGTGCCAGAGGTTGGGATAACACGGATAGCAGATATTTCCGGGCTAGATCGCATAGGGTTACCCGTATTTTCTGCGATAAGGCCGTCGGCAGCAGACGGTGCTATTTCTGTGTATGCTGGTAAGGGTACGAGTGAAACGGAAGCCCGCGTTTCTGTGATAATGGAGGCCGTCGAACGGTTCTCTGCTGAAGTCACAAATTTTAAGGAGCGATTGTTGTTCGATTCATATGAAAACCTTAATACAGATAATCGCGCCGTTAATCCCGCTGATCTGATATTGCCGGGCTACCTCTCTTCAGATACCAAAATTGAGTGGTACCCGGGGTGGGACCTTCTTAACGATGAAGAGGTACTCGTTCCGGCAAACGCCGTTTTTCATCCTTATTCGCCAGTACGAGGTCATTGGCAGCTCTTTAGGAGCAATACAAACGGCCTTGCGTCAGGCAACGTAATGGAAGAGGCGATCTTTCATGGCCTGATGGAGGTAATTGAGAGAGATGCAGTAAGCATTGCAGAGGTAAACCGCAACCCCGGTTTAGGTCTTAACGTAGGTGCGGGTCGAGTTAGCGAAATAATCGACAAGTTCGAGCTGCAAGGCATTGTCGTTCGGCTGTGGTCGCTCCCCACTGATACTGGCGTTCCAACTGTTGTTGCAGCCTCAGATGACGAAAAAATGCGTGATGCTTCTTTGTTAGTGATGGGTGCTGGAAGTCATACCGATCCGGAAATTGCCGCGCTTAGAGCACTGACTGAAGTGGCGCAGTCGCGAGCTACGCAGATTCATGGCGCTCGAGAAGACACCAATCGGGAATCGGTAACCCGAATGATTGGGTATGAGAGGATGAAAAGGCTCAATAAGCACTGGTTGGAAAAACCGCGCGAAATGATCGAGCTTGACGAACTTGAAAATATGGCAACTGCGTCTATCGACAGCGATATTAGAATCGTCCTCGATCGCTTGCACAATGTAGCAAGCAGGGTTATTATCTCTGATATAACAGTAAGCGCTATTGGCGTTCCCGCAGTTCGTGCAATCATACCAGGCTTTGAGGTGTATTTCTTGGATAGGGAACGAAAAGGAACGCGCTGCAAAGAATGGCGAAATGTGACTGTGTAATATTTACAGGCCCAAGTTTGTCGTGGTCCGAAGTGACTGCCGTTGATCAAAGGATAAGCTGCTGCCCTCCAGCAGTACGAGGGGATATCTCGAAAGCGGCTAAAACGGGCATATCGATCATCGGATTGATTGACGGCGTTTTTTTTAATCGTGCAGCGGTTTCACATCGAGAAATAATAGGTGCAATAAAGTCGGGCGTGACTGTTGTGGGTGGATCAAGCATGGGGGCTTTACGCGCCTCTGAACTCGACAGTTTCGGGATGATTGGAGTCGGCAAGATCTATACATGTTTTAAAGAGGGAGTTATTGAAGCAGATGACGAAGTTGCCGTGGCGTACAACCCAATCACGTACGAGCCTGTATGCGACCCACTCATCAACATACGCGTCGCCTTACACTCACTCTTGGACGCTTCAATAGTAGACAGTGACACGAGCAAAGCTTTGTTAACTCTCGCAAAGAGCTTCTTTTATATGGAACGAAGCTTTCCATTAGTGTTAAAGACAGCTGAATTGAGGGGACAAATAGGTAGCGATGATCGTACTAAGATCGAAACGTTTCTTGCTAGGCATGACTATGACCTTAAGAAACGAGATGCGAAGCTCGTAGTTCAAGAAGTTGTGAGGTTTTGCGACCGGCAGCATTCGGTGCGGCCATGATGGATGAATTCGAATCAAACGTTAATCGCCTCTTTGCGGAATATGCCTCTTCAAAAATCGCGATCTTGGGGATTGGAAACGAACTAAGACGTGATGACGCAGTGGGACTTGCTATTGTTGATAGGCTAAGTTCGTCCATCGATGACCCTTCGGTCGTGGTGCTTAACTGTCAAAATGTCCCTGAAAACTTTACTGGGTACGTCAAACGAATAAAACCAAGCTGTATAGTGCTCGTAGATGCAGCAGATTTCGGCGCTTTGCCCGGCGATGCACGCATCTTTCAGCTCAACGACCTTGAAGGTTCATCGTTTACAACACATAAGACTTCTCTTTTAGCGCTTGGCGAATACCTCCAATCGGAAATGAACTGTAACATTTTTGTCATCGGAGTCCAACCAGCAGACTGCAATTTTGGGAGCGGTTTGAGCCCCGTGGCGCAAAGAGCGAGCGTCGTCGTTGCGGATTCAATTAGTACAGCTATAAATCGTATACGCGCAAAGAAGAGTTGAGGTTATGACCGATGGACACTCCTGAGTTCAGAAATCTTCCTTGGATTGTGCCTTACAGAGACATCTTAGCTATCGCAGGAACGGGTTGTGTTGAGCTTATAGAAACAACGAACTGCTATGGCGGTGCTGCGTGGGCCCGGTATCATTATACTCAAGCGAGTCCACTGATCATCACAAGTCGTGCTTTGGGAAACACTACTCGCTATCTCATCAAAGAGGGGACGTCCCGTCTTAAACTCAGAGCGTCTGTATCTGCTGCCGGTATTGAGTCCATAAAACTGTCAAAAGACACCATAAAGGTCACATACGCTGGCTTAGGAGGTGGTGGCGTAGGTGCCACAATGTGCAGAGCGCTTGCCCGTGACGTCATAGATTATGATCTCACGCCAGCAGGAGGCAGCAAGTTAAGTCGCGGGACACTCACATTGCCAAAAAGGTCTCGCATCATCATAGGAGTGGATGACACAGACACCAAAGAAGAAGGTGCAACATGGTCACTGGTCAACAATATAGCCACAATGGTAGATGGCGAATCGCTTCGCTACGTCTCTCACGCTATTGTGCAACTTTACCCTGTCAAGGCGAAGACGAAAAACTGCGTAGCAACTGTCGTCGAGTTTGCGAGTTTGAACGACGACAAACCTATTAAAAAATTCAAAAAAATCTTAGAGGAGCTTTCGCTATCAGATAAGACTGGAATGGCTGTTTTGAAATCGTTTAGTGCAGAACGCCTTTTAGACTTCGGCAACGCGACCCGCTCAGGTGAGGTTTCTATTTCTGCGGCTACCGAGGCAGCTAACGCTGCTGGTGTGGAGGTTTGCCTAGAGGGGCGCGGCATTATTGGTGCGATCGCAGCCCTACCTTTTTTCTCGCAATCAGATGAATCAGTCAAGTTAGATAAGATACTACATATAAAGGGTCAGCAAGATGTAGTATAAAATTGATATCTGTTATTAGCCGCCTGAAACGACTTTTAACACACGCACAATCCCTGGTTGCACAGGAGCGTCGAATGGAACTGACTCATTCTCTACAAAAACAAGAACCTCTTCAGGATTCAAGTCGAGTTCACTTAGCAATCGCTCATAGTCTGAGCCCAAAGGTAAATTCACTTCTTGTTCCTGTCCTTTCAGCTCTACGGTGACACAGAGGTGTTCTTTTGGCATCCAATAATCTTTATAGGAGTTTTACTATAAGAAGCACGCGCGTCAGTGCGCATGCCGGGGTGGCAGAGCGGACTAATCAGAAACGAGTCCCAACGCGGCAGGCTCGAGACCTGTTGATGCCTTGCATAGAAAAGCCTGCGGGGCTTTTATAGAGGACGCATCGCTTGGGTTCAAATCCCAACCCCGGCGTTTAAAATCATCCAAAACCAGTCGTTTAGTATAGCAATCAACCAAGTTCAAGCAAATTTTGCAGATACGCCATAAGCTGCGAATTTTTGAGGTATACCTCAACTAGAAGTTGTTTGACATTTATTAAATCGGCTGCATCGTCCCCAGTGTATACGTACGTAGGCATCTCAGTCAGCATCTCCTCGATGTCATCATCTGGCTGCCGTGAAAACAGGTCGTTACGAAAATGATTGAACTTAGTGATGAACTGATTTGCGTCGATATAGGGTTCGGTCAGAGATCGGTCTAATGTGCTTTCTAGCAAAGCACATAGCTCAGTAACTCCGCTCAGCGTCTTTTTAAGCTCAGCTGTTGTATTTGGATCTGTAAGCGTCAAGTCTTTTCAAGCGTCTTAGGGTAAAAAAAGCCGCATAAGCAAAAGAAGCGATTTTACTAGTAGTTATGTTCTGCGGAGCTCTTTCCTTGTACCTTGCCCAGGATTTCAAAAGTGGTATCTTTTACCTTATCGAGAGATTCGTCAGTACTTCGCACACTTATTATGACCGTTCCTATACTCATTGAAACCTCGTTAATCTTCTTGAACTGCAAGGGTTTCTCTGCTGCTAAATCGATTTCGTCCATAGTATCTAGCAACACACTGTTGCTCTTTTAACTTCTATGTTTCGATTGAGCATCGTTTAAAGCAGATGTCAATAATGACTCGTAGCGAGAGCGTTACTATTATACCCGAGCTAATCGTGCATAACGTTGATGATCAAGGTAGGGATTGCAGGAGTCCCTCTGGCACTAAAGGGAAAGAGCACAGGAGAGGGCATTGAATACGTATCTGACATCGGTCTCGACGCGCTCGAAGTACAGTTTGTCAGGCGCGTCTCAATGAAGGAAGAGACGGCGCTAGCAGTCGGCGAAATTGCACGCAAGGTTAAGATCGATTTGTCAGTTCACGCGCCATATATGATTAACCTTGCTTCAGAAGATCCGGCGGTCATCTCAGACAGCATTAATCGAATAAAACTCTCAGTCGATAGAGCGCACGCGCTCGGGGCACAGATCGTTGTTTTCCATTCGGCCTACTATACGAAGAGGTATACTAAGGATGAGACGTTCGAGCTAGTCAAAGACGCCTGCGTTGGCTTATTGGAGTACATGCACGATGCTCGCATAACGCAAACGCATCTTGGTGTTGAATTGCTCGGTCGTCAAAGTCAGTTTGGAACCGTCGAAGAATTACAGAAGCTGCAACGAGAACTGCCACTCGTTCGCCCTGTCATTGATTTTGCGCATTTACACGCTCGGTGCAATGGGTGTTTTCATACCGTTGAAGACTTTAAGCGGGTGCTGAGGACGCTCAGCAATAGAAACCACATACATATCCATTTCTCTGGAATTGAATTTTCAAAAGGTAACGAGCGTAGGCATCTACCTGTAGATCTAAACCAGTTTAAGCTGCTTGCAGACGCTCTCAAGCAACTCGGTTGTGACGCGACGATTATATGTGAATCGCCACTCCTTGAACAAGACGCAGCAAAGATGAAGTCATTTTTCAAATGATGCCCTATGTGGACTTTGATTGGTTTTAAAGGATCAAATTTAGTTAGAAAGTTTTATCTATCATAAAGCGTTTGTGTCTGTTAGATCCTCAAGGAGGCACAGTATGACAGACGACAACATAATCTACGTAGGCAACAAACCTGTGATGAATTACGTGCTAGCAGTGGTAACGCAGTTTAACAACGGAGCCGACGAGGTCTTGATTAAAGCTCGAGGGAGAGCCATTTCGCGGGCAGTTGATGTCGCGGAAATTGCACGAAATCGGTTCCTCACAGAAGCCAGCGTGAAGGACATAGCGATCTCGACTGAGAGTCTTAGCACTGAGACTGGTGAAACGAACGTCTCGGCAATCGAAATTACAGTAGCAAGTAACAAGTAACTTAACAGCTTTTACTTTTTTTAACACCGAGACGAAAGCGCCTGTCGCCTGTTGATCATTATTTACGCGCCAACCTAGCTTAAGCCATAAAACTGCTTATCGCACTTAACGACGGCTCGCTCGGCATGTGGAATGATCAGTTACTAAGCCCTTTCAGATCTCTCAAGAGCCCTTTTCTGCCCCCAAGCTCACCGATCGATTTAGAAGCCACAAAGTTGCCGTAAAGACCCGACTCTCGAAGGTCTTTGCCGGTCAGCTGTCCGTACAAAAAACCCGCAGCAAACGCGTCACCTGCCCCTACAGTGTCACTCATTTTCGATTTGAAGGGGGGCAAATCAAGGCTTTTACTATCCGTTACAACGTATGATCCTAGATCTCCAAGGGTGACGGCCACAATCTTTGCCCCTAGATCAAGGAGAGACGCCACATCTTCAACGTCAGACGATCCGGTTAAGGTATGGGCCTCTTCTTTGTTGAGGAAAAGCACGAAAGATCGCTCTATTAGCGGTTTAAGCTCGTTTAGTCCAAGCTTCACATAGATGTTGCCTGGGCTAAATGAAATTTTCGTTCGTTTCTCGCCAAGTTGTTTAACATACGAGATTTGCATTCTAAGTTGGTCGATTCCCGTGAAAGAGCTAAGGTGCAGTATTTTGGCAGTCTTCGCGTAATTATGATTCGCTGTTATGAACGTGTCGTTGACGCTTGGAAGGATATAGATGACTCTTTCCCCGGACGAGTCGATGAATATCAATGCGGCACCAGTATCTCCATCTGCGTTTATGATACCCTGTAGATCAACACCTTCTCGCTTAAGGTCATCTAATAAAAGTGAGCCTGCTCTGTCGTTTCCAACGGTGCCTATAAAGCCTGTTTTGACCCCTAAGCGAGTCAACCCTACTATTGTATTCGCCGCAGAGCCCCCTGGCTGTCTTGTGGCGGAAATAACGCCAGTCTCTCTTCCAGGTGGTGCTAAGTCATCTACCCGGTATATCTTGTCGCAATTTAGCGCTCCGAATCCTATTACCTCTGCGTTATGTCCCATTGATCTCGTGCTCGGCATGATCGATTACCCTTTGGAGACTTAACTGTGTTGCTAATCATGATATAGCCTTTCAGAGGCGTTTAACGTGTCTAGGAGGGCGAAAGTTCGCCTGTTTACTACGTAACATCGCATTGTTGAGCAACTCCCTAATTTTTTTTGAGTTTGACTTTTACTTAGCAACGAGTGCTCAAAGCGCAGGTCTCTACTTCGTACAAACTGTTGAGCACTCAGCTTAACGGACACAATATAGAAGAGAAACTTAAATATGAATTAGATCCTTTTTAGGAACAATGTATGTCAGAAATGTTGAAATTACTGACATCAAATCTGAATCGAGGGACATAAAGACATTCTTTTTCGATTACTCTTTTCAGTTTACACCAGGTCAATATGTCATGGTCTGGATTCGAGGCGTTGACGAGATACCGATGAGCCTGTCGTATGCAAACGGTATCACTGTCAGAGAAGTAGGCGATGCTACTGAGGCATTGTTTAGGTTGAACGTAGGCGACTCTCTTGGAATGCGGGGTCCATTTGGAAATGGATTTGCTATCTCAAAACTGCCTACGCTGATCGTTGCAGGAGGCGTTGGAGCCGCTCCACTAGCACCTTTGGCAGACGTGCTAAAAAACAGGGTTACAACAATTCTCGGTGCGAAAACAGAGGACGAATTGTTGTTCCGTGGACGTTTTGAAAGCGCAGGACCTCTTTTAATAGCGACGGAAGACGGTTCGGCTGGATTCAAAGGATTGACTATTGATTTGCTTAAGCGCGCTGGAGGCTACCAAGAGATAGTATCGTGTGGCCCTGAAAAGATGATGCGCAAGGTGTTAGATCATGCAGTTGAGGCGCGAGTACAAAGTCAGTTTAGCTTACAGCGTTATGTTAAGTGTGGCGTTGGTTTGTGTGGTTCATGTTGTATCGATCCTTCAGGGTTGCGCGTGTGTGTTGATGGTCCCGTTTTCACGGGAAAACAGCTGAACGAGGGTGAATTTGGGGTATATATGCGCGACGCGACGGGCAGAAAGGTGAAGTTGTGATCGGCCGTTTTAAGGCGCAGCAAGAGGTTTTTTTCGGGACTTTTGACGGAAAATGCATTCATCGAAATGGCTGTATGTACGACCTTGAGGACGTCACAGTGCTTGCACCAACCTGTCCGAGTAAAATTGTTTGTGTGGGCTTGAATTACACCGACCACGCGCTAGAACTGAAAGAACCAGTCCCAGCGAAGCCTGTGCTATTCCTCAAACCATCGACTAGTGTGATTGGTCCCGGCGAAAGTATTGTTTATCCAATTTCTAGTACGCGCGTCGATTATGAAGGTGAACTTGGAGTGGTTATTAGTCAGCGATGCAAAAACGTTGTAGATCCTGAACAAGTTATTCTTGGGTATACGTGCTTTAACGATGTGACCGCACGAGACTTACAAAGAGAGGATGGTCAATGGACTCGTTCAAAGAGCTTTGACTCTTTCGCACCAGTCGGTCCGTTTGTTTCGACCGATGTAGATCCTAGAAACGCAGCGATAAAGACACGGGTTAACGGTCGATTGCGGCAGAGTTCAAATACTAAGGGTCTTATCTTTGACGTTGATTATTTGATAAGGTTTATATCACGGATCATGACGCTTGAAGCTGGAGATATCATCGCTACTGGCACCCCAAAAGGTGTCGGGCAGCTGAGACAGGGGGATACCGTCGAGGTGGAGATCCCCGGTGTCGGTACGCTTTCTAACGATGTTGTTAGCGAGTCCATTGGAGCGTTTTAATAACGAATCGGCTTAAACTATGCTTGTGAGGGAGTATGGCCATACCAAAGAACTTTGATCATCAGTACATTGAGTCAAAATGGTTTACCGCTTGGGACTCGGATATGTATCGTTATCGCGGGGAGGGAACCAAAGAGCGCTTTGTAATCGATACGCCGCCGCCATATCCAACTGGTAATTTTCACCTTGGAAACGCCCTTAATTGGTGTTACATAGACTTCATCGCGCGTTATAAGCGTATGAAGGGCTATGACGTTAAATTTCCGCAAGGATGGGACTGTCACGGGCTTCCGACTGAGGTAAAGGTCGAAACAACTTACAACATAACTAAAAACCAGATCCCACGCGCAGAATTTAGAGGACTTTGTGAAAGCTTGACTCGACAAAACATCGCGTTGATGAAGGGAACGATGCAACGCCTTGCTTTTTCAATAGATTGGTCGCAAGAGTTTGTGACTATGGATAAGGCCTACTACGCCAAGACGCAGAAATCGTTCGTGCAAATGTATAATAACGACCTCATTTACAGAGATGAGCACCCTGTAAACTGGTGCCCGCGCTGTGAGACAGCTATCGCATTTGCCGAGGTCGATTATGACTCACGGTCTACCATTCTTTATCGTCTTTTTTTTGAAGGCAGCGACTTAGGACCAGTCGAAATAGCTACAACGCGTCCCGAGCTTTTAGGCGCCTGTGTTGCTGTTGCAGTGAGCCCCAGTGATGAACGCTATGTCCGCTTAATTGGCGGGACAGTACGAACGCCCCTTTATGATGAGGAGGTCGCCATAATTGGTGACGAAGCGGTTGATCCTACGTTTGGCACTGGCGCAGTGATGATCTGCACATTTGGCGACAAGCAAGACGTGCGATGGTGGAAAAAGCACAATCTGCCGCTTAAGAAAGTGATTGGAAAAGATGGCCGCATGACGGATAAACGATACAGCGGTCTAACCATTGGTGAAGCAAAAGAGCGCATTGTCGGAGATCTTTTTGAGAGTAAGCTCATGCAAAAACAGGAACGCATAGAGCAGAACGTAGGATTTCACGATCGATGTAAAACCCCGATTGAAATTCTTTCTGAGAGCCAATGGTTTGTAAAGATTAACAAGGAAAGAATACTCGCTCGAGCAGCAGAGATTGAGTGGATCCCTTCGTACTCATTTCATCGCTTGAAGAATTGGACTGAAAGCGTCGAATGGGACTGGTGTATCTCTCGTCAACGGATTTTCGCAACACCAATCCCAGTTTGGTACTGTGACGGATGTGGTAAGCTCGTGGTTGCTGAAGAACGTTGGTTACCTTTGGATCCTACTCAAGAAGCTCCGAGATGCCTTTGTGAATGTGGCTCATCGAGTTTTACACCGGAATACGACGTTTTAGACACATGGATGGACTCATCGCTCTCTGCTCTGAATGCCGCAGGTTGGCCTAACGCTCAGTACAAGCGACAGTTTCCCACTCAATTGCGGCCACAAGGTCACGACATCATAAGGACATGGGCGTTTTATACAATACTGCGGTCGGACGCTCTCGTTGGGAGCAAGCCCTGGGAGCGCGTTATAGTTAATGGAATGGTACTCGGAGAAGACAACCAGAAAATGAGCAAGTCGCTTGGGAACATTATCGCTCCAGAGAGCGTTATTGAGCAGTACGGAACAGACGCGGTGCGACAATGGGCGGCAGTAGGAGGCTCAGTTGGATCCGATGTTCAATACAACACAAAAGACTTGACTGCTTCGTCAAGGTTTTTGACCAAGCTGTGGAACGTCTTTAGGTTTGCCATGTTACATCTCACCGAAGGAGTACAGCCAGTCACATATGGACTTCAAAATCCGAGCGAGATATGGTTAATATTTAATCTTATTGATTTAGTTGACTCTGTAACCTCCAGTATGGACCGTTTTGCCTTTGATGAGGCTCTTAAAGAAATTAGATCTTTTGTTTGGAACACATTAGCTGACCATTATATCGAAGCGGTTAAAGGAAGGCTCTATGAACGTGACGCATACAGCCTTGCTGCTTTGCGCCTCGCGCTTAATACGATTGTCAAGCTGCTCGCACCAATTTGTCCATTCTTTTCTGAGGAGTTGTTTTCGCACATAAACCCTGGTGATGGAAGCGTTCATTTACACTCGTGGCCTGTGTTTTGCCTAAAACCAGTCGACGTGACTTCTCCCGAATCGACAACCGCCTTAGATGACGTTCAGCAGATATCCATCACAGCGTCTCAAAAAGACGTCCAGGAAGCACGGCGCACAGGAGAGCTAGTTAAAGAAATTATTGCCAGTGTTAGGCGATACAAATCTGAGCAACGGATTGCACTGAACGCTCGAATTGAAGGGATTCATGTGTATTTGGATCGTGATATGTCTTATGGAGCGCCTGATATTCAAAATGCGCTTAATGCTGATATTGAATATAAGACAGGTAAACCAGATATTCTCGAGCAAATAACTGAAATTAGGCCAAATCTTGGTGCGTTAGGTCCACGTTTTAAGTCTGAAGCAAAGCGTGTGGTAGAGTTAATACAAAGCACTCCTGCTGAGGCCATCGCTGATCAGATAGGTGTGGGTTCAGTAACGATCAACGGCTATGAGTTGTTGCCGACGGATTTCATTGTGAAAAAAGAGCTGTTTGTAGGGGGAATGGCGGTCGACGTTATCAAGCTGAGCGAAGGGACAATCCTTGTTAAACGAACGTAGTGTCAGTCACCACCCCTCAACTACAAGTTCGTACTTTTTCAGGCAGTTAAGTACTTCCTCGTCAGTAAGATCGGAGAACCGTTCATAGAAGCTTGCGACAGCAAACCACGGACGATTGCTTGTGAGCGGACAAATGTATTCGTCAACTTTAGATTTCACGAGCATTTCAGCGTTCTTAGAAGCAACAGGTACCGCCATAACCACTTTTTTAGGCCGGCGCTTTCTAACATAATCGATAGCTGCTAGGGCCGTATACCCCGTTGCTAAGCCGTCGTCGACTACTATGGCTATGCGGGCTCCCAAATCTGGGAATGGTTTGTCCCCTCTATATTTTTTTTCTCGGCGCTTGACTTCCTCAAGCACGTTTCCTGCGATTCCATTGATTTCGGCGTCTGTCAGTCCGACGTAGCTGATGAGATCGTCGTTTAGGACTTTAGATCCGTCTGCTGTAATCGCCCCGAAACCAGCTTCAGTGTTCGATGGAATTGGTAGCTTTCGCGGTATCACTAAATCAAGTGGTGCGCGTAGCCGAATCGCTATAGGAAATGCGACTTCAACGCCTCCTCGAGGAATTGCTAATACTACGGCGTTTTGACTTTCGTATCGCGCTAACAAGTCAGCGAGTGCATGTCCAGCTTGGATACGGTCCTTATACATGCACATTACTGTGTGTCGCAGGTTTTTATAACTATACACTAAAAAGGGGAATTTAATTTATTAGGTGTTAGCTTGTGCTTGAATTAGGCGCTATCTGTCGATAACTATATAAAATATAGATATACATTGAAGGATAAATAATATCTTTAAAGTATAAAAATTGACATCGTGGTTAGCATGGAAAACGTAAAAATCTTGTTAGATGAAGATGAGATGCCGAGAAGCTGGTATAACATTCAATCGGATCTGCCGGTTAAACTACCGCCTCCGTTAAATCCCAAAACGGAAGAGCCGGCGACACCGGACGATCTGCTTGCGCTTTTTTCACCTTCGTTGGTCAAGCAAGAAGTGGCGACAAGCCGTTATATCGATATACCTGACGAGATTTTAGAGGCATATTTCAGGCTCGGTCGGCCGACCCCGTTGTACCGGGCTAAAAAGCTTGAGGACTATTTGAAGACGCCTGCCCGTATCTACTATAAGCGAGAAGACGTATCGTTCGCAGGATCACACAAGCCAAACACGGCCATTGCCCAGGCGTACTACAATAAAATAGACGGCAGCGAAGGTCTCGTAACAGAGACCGGGGCAGGGCAGTGGGGCACTGCGCTAGCGCTCGGGTGTTCCATGTTTGACCTTTCGTGCAAGGTTTTTATGGTAAGGGTTAGCTACGATCAAAAGCCGGGACGAAAAACGCTCATGCGGCTCTATGGGGCCGAGGTCATTCCGTCGCCGTCAACTTTGACGCAAAGCGGACGACAAGTGCTTGCGAAGTCTCCAAATCATCCAGGTTCTCTAGGGCTTGCTATAAGTGAGGCAGCAGAAACGAGTCTAGAATCTACAACGACTAAATATTCTTTAGGGTCTGTGCTTGAACACGTTCTGCTTCATCAGACAATTATAGGAGAAGAGACGGTTGCACAACTTAAGAAAGCAGACGAAAATCCTGACATTATGATCGGGTGCGTGGGCGGGGGATCGAATTTCTCTGGGTTTTCTTATCCTCTTCTTGGCGATCACATCAGAAACGGGAATGGAACGCGATTTATAGGTGCGGAACCGACGAGTTGTCCGTCGCTCACACAGGGCGAATACAGGTACGACCTCGGCGACGTGGCAGGTTTTGCGCCACTGGTTAAAATGTATACATTAGGACACGATTTTGTCCCTTCACCTATACACGCAGGCGGGCTTCGTTATCACGGGGCTGCACAAAGCTTGAGTCTTCTAAAGAGTCTTGGCTATGTAGAGGCCGTGTCTTATGAGCAGCTGCAGACGTTTAAGGCAGGTGCTCTCTTCACTCAGACTGAAGGCATTTGTCCAGCTCCAGAATCGAGTCATGCGATTCAAGCAGCAATAGACGAAGCGATCAAATGCAAGAAGACCGGTGAGGCTAAGGTAATTGTTTTTAATCTTAGTGGCCACGGGCTTTTAGACCTTGCTGGCTACGAAAAATTCCTCAACAACGAGTTAAATGGAAACGGCAATAGCTCATGAATTTGGAGCTTTGAGTTATTTTGGAACGTTAGACCCACTTTCAACTAAAGGGGCAACGGCGACGACAGAAATGTGATCTGGTAGATTTGACGGTGGAAAAGACTTGGGGTCAGTCCTCTTTCCACTGCTCCTCAATTTCGGGGTTGTTTGGGTGATCCTTGGTCTTACTTTTGAAGACCTTGTCACGTCCTTCCATATAAAAAGCCTCTTCGGCAGTTATCTCGTCGTCTTCGGCAAGTTTTTCTCGACCTTCAGGCGTGTAGACGCCTTCACCAGCAGCAATCTCCTTGTCAACAACCTCTTTGTCGTATTGATATCCATAGTCAGGTTCTTTTCCCCATGGCTCGTGATCGATCTCTTCAACAACTTCACCATTATTTTCTTCGCGGACTTCGTCTATCTTAAGTTCAAGAGAGCCGTCATAGATTTCTCTGTCCTCTCTTTGGTCTTCCGCTTCAACAACTCTTTGAGCTTTTGACTTAACGAGTTGTGTGTTATCCTCTTCTTCGACCAAGGGATCTACTCGCTGATCGCTTTGATCTGTTAGTTCATCTGCGCTATCTTCGCGAGGCATGGTAATCTGTAAAAAGATTGGGTGCTTAAGATAAATAGTTGCAGGGTTTATGTTCGTGACGATTTATTAACATTTAAGCGTCCACCGCTGTTTTCCGCTGGGTGGGTAGCATAATATGCCCTACTCGGCCGATTAAAAAAGCTACATTTTTTCAACCCATTCGTTGAATAAAGCATATTGTGACCACAGATCATAAACACCCGTGTCAAGTGGGTCTTTGAAATAAACTGCGAGCTCATCTATCAACCCACTCATGCCTTGTCGCTTTGCTAGTTCCATAAAGCGGACAAGGTCGATAACGAGGGGTGCAGCTAACACACTGTCGCACCCCTGCCAGGTGAATTGCATATTCATCCTGTGGTCTAAAAAGCCTCTGAATGATATAAAGTCCCAGGCAACTTTGTGGTCGGAAAGAGGTGGAAAATAATCTATGCGGCTGCCTAAATGTGGTTCATAACCTAGCATCTTCGGCACAACGCTCGTCTTTGTAATGAGCTTGGATTGTTTGTTATCAGGGTGCTGCAATATACGTCCGTCCAAATTTCCAAGGATGTTGCTACCATACCACCCGTCGATTCTCAGATGGCGATACTTGAACATTGGCACGAGTGCCGTTTTGACCAAGGTCTCTCCGGTTTTCCCATCTTTTCCGCAGTGCGGTACGCCCTGTTTTTTTGCCAGTTCCTTTATTGCTGAGATATCGTTGCCCATAGACGGAGTAAAATTGATGTAAGGCATACCATTCTTAATGGCACAATAAGCATAGATTGCACTTGCTGGAATCTGGTTTGAGTTCGATTCAATAGCGGCTTCAAAACTCTCGAGTGTGGTATATTCAGCCTGAGGCGCGAAGAAAGGTTCGGTTGAGGCTAAGTTTACAACGACACAGTCTTCATTTCCAGTGAAGTCTCGAAGATCGTTTGATACTTGATTTGTCGCTTCGCTCAGCGTTTGCTCATTGGTATCACAAAGAGCAGTTATCGCATTTCCACAGTTGTTGACGATGCCACATCGTACTGGGATAGCGTCTATCTCCTCTTTCATTTTCGCCAGTTGCGTTATGTCAAACGTATTGTTCTCGCTTACATTTCGGCACATTGCTTCATACAGCGAGACGTTTCGGATGTCGTGACCGCCAAACTCGATGTCTTCCAGTCGCGCAAGATTTAGTCGGGAGAACCTTTTATCCTCAGAAGGTATGCCGCTCGTGGAGCTTAATCCCCGTTTAATCGCGAGAATGCCAACGAGTGTTGTAGTCGCGACCGCGCCCTTTATACCGATGAACCATACCTTCATCTTTGTCGAATCTACCCTCAATCTATAAAAAATCTTTTAAAAAACAACCTGCAGAAGGCCAATAATGATATTTCGCGTCTTCTGCGTCGTATCGCGTCGTTTGATACACTAGTGACGCACGCGTAAAAAAAATTAAGGTGGGCAAACTTTGACTGAGTGGATAGGCACCCAGCCGCATCACCTCAACTATTCTTTCTTCTTCTTTTCTTCAGAAACAAAAACGTGTTCTGGTTTTTTCTCTTCTGGCTCGCAAACGTCGTCAGGATCAGGGCCGAGGTCGCACACCTCAAGCTTCTTTATCTTATCCATATCTTGTTCGTGTGAATAGTTTGCATTGTAAGCATCGGTGTCAGGGGCATTTAGGGTTCCCGTCTTCATGTCTTTCTTAAACGTATACTCTTCTTTTTTCTCTTCGGCCATCGTATATCACCGCGTTTACATTGGTGTGGCTTCTATTAATCAGTATCGGTTAAGCTAAAAGCGTAAAAAAAAGACTTGATTCGTCCTATGTGCAACTTAAATGAGTTGTTGAGGGGCGCCTTCTGAAATTATTCAGTCAGCGTTTCAACAGCCGTGTATTACGCGATTAATCGCTAAAGGATTCGCGTTTTGGCTCGGCTAGGCATAAATGTGTGTAAGTACTACCAAAAAGTGCCTCTTGGAGATGATTTTATTTTAAGTTCCAAACCTTTTAGTTTGAACTTTGTAAGTTCGTTTCCCCCTAGGGAATGCGGGATAGCTACTTTCACAAACGATCTCACCGCAAGCATCTCGAACGTTGCAGATAGTATTACTTGGAATGTCAACATTGTTCAAGAGTGCAAGAATCTTTTTTTGAGTAACGCTTCTCTACGAGAACAGGCAGCGCAACTAAGCAAAAAAGAATTTGTGCTTAGCAAGCGCTTCATCTCAAAAACGTTTAACGTCATCAAAGACTGTGACGTCAAGAGTTACGTGGCCGCTGCTGATAAGATAAACGGCTCCAAAATTGACGTGGTAAATATTCAGCACGAGTTTGGGCTTTATAAAGGTGACTTTGGCAACTACATTTTGGAATTCATGCGCCGAGTAAAAAAGCCCATAGTCACTACGCTACACACGATCTTGCCAAATCCACCGCCTGGAATGAGGGACGTCGTAAAAGACATTTACGCGTTGTCAGATAGAGTTGTCACGTCAGCAAATGCTGGAATTGAACTATTAAACAACACATATGGCTTGGACAAGAAAAAGCTCACACTCATTCCGCACGGGGTACCTGCGGTGCCTTTTATAGACACAACGTTGCCGAAAAAGCGTTTAGGCTTGTCGGGCAAGTTTGTAATCGCAAGCTACGGTTTAATCAATCCAGACAAAGGGATAGAGAACGTTATAGAAGCCTTACCTTCTGTTATTGACGTTAATCCAAACAAAGAAATAATATATATGGTCGTTGGAGAGCCACATCCAGCTCTTGACGAAAAAGTGCGACAGCAATACAAGGACAAGCTTGATAGACTCATAAAGAGTCTTGGACTTGCAAACAACGTCATATTCGTTCAACGTTACCTTCCAAATAGAGAGATGATCACTCACTTTTTAGCAACTGATATATGCGCGGTGGCAAACACAAATCCCAATCAAATATCAAGTGGCGTTCTATCCCAAGCAATTGGCTGCGGTAAGAGTATCGTAGCTACGGAGTTTACTCATGCTGCAGAAGTCTTGTCACACGGCAGAGGCATGTTGGTGAAGTTTAGCTGTCCTGAGGATATCGCGGAAAAAATTAACCTTTTAATTGGCGATAACGAACTTCGCTATGCGATAAGTCGCAAAGTGTATGAATACGCTCAGTCCATCACTTGGGATAGAATTGCCGGACGGTACCTAAATGTCTTCTCTCAATTAAGAGTGCCCTTTCACTCTACAGCTTCCACGCCATTGTCAACTCTTGCGCAGCCGCTTTGGTCATAAAAATTGAATTTATTGTGTTCAGCAAAGTGAAGGATTAGGATCTATTCGTACGAAACGAAGTAAATCGCTCAGTTCACGTTTTACCATATAGGCTTGTTTTATTTTTTACATCAGCTGCAGTTTGGCTAATGCGTCAAATGACTCAGCGCAGACTGTGGTAACATCACTAAGTGCTTCAGCGAAACACGCTCTTGCTTCGTCAAATTCTTTAAGCGTGATTCTTCCTACTGCTTCTGTTAGTTTACGTGCGGTTTTTGAAAAATATACTTTAGAACCCAGAACTTTTTGTGCGAGTTTAATTTCCATTGTAAGTGAGTTTAAATATGCCTCTAGAATTCTAAGGCCGCCAACAAATTGGTCATCTTTCAGTCCAACAAGTTGTTCTAGCAGTTGATTTGCTATTGACACTTCGGACTTTAATTTCTCTCCATATTCTAATTTACGTATAAGGTCTTTAGCATCAGTCATATGTTCACCTTATTGAATTATGTTTTCCGGGCTACATATATTTGATTCAAAAAAGCAATTGTTCGACGCAAGACTTACTTTAAGAAATTTTCGACTTGCTTATTTTTTTGTAAAAGTACGCGACCCTATGACGCTATTGGCAAAAAATGGATAGCTTTGAGGCTTTCTCTTCAAATAGAATTTACGATACGGCTACACAATCACTCAGCGTATTTATTGAACTTGGTGTTGTGCTCGAATTGCCACGCAACGTTGAACAACAGCGTCTCTTTGAGTTGATCACCAATTATTTGCATGCCAATTGGTAACCTGCTCTTCTCACCACACGGAATGGAAAGCGCTGGAACGTTCGCAAGATTAACTGGAACGGTGTTTATATCCACCTTGTACAGTGCTAACGGGTCTTCTATTTTCTCTCCAAGTTTAAATGCAATACGGGGCATCGTTGGTGCGATAAGCACATCATGTTTTTGAAAAGCTCTCTGAAAGTCTGCCTTAATCAGCGTACGTGCTTTGAGCGCCTTTAGGTAATATTTGTCGTAGTATCCCGCCGAGAGCGCGTACGTCCCGAGAAGCACGCGCCTTTTAACCTCTTTTCCAAATCCTAATGCCCTATTCTCTGAGAATGTTCGATGCCAATCATGATCTTTTTGAACTCTGTGCCCGTAGACGATTCCACAGTACCGAGCTAGATTAGATGAGGCTTCCGACATCGCTAGGACGTAATAGGCTGAAAGTGCATATTTTAAGCTGGGCATTGATATCTCAAGTGCCTCCGCTCCTAAATCCACAAGCACGTCTATTGCATCCCTCGTGGCGTTTTCCACGGTTGGATCGACCCCGTCACCAAAAAAATCGATTGGCACGCCGATCTTCAAACCAGTGACATCATCTGCTAATGATTTGGAGTAGCGAGGCGCTGGTTGACTGAGTGAGGTACTATCTGCGGGATCATGGCCCGCAATAACCTCAAACAACGTGGCACACTCTTTAACGGTCCGTGCAATAGGACCGATTTGTTCCAATGAGTTACCATACGATATAAGTCCGCTTCGTGAAACCCTGCCATATGTCGGTTTCAACCCTACTACCCCGCAAAACGACGCAGGACATCTGATTGATCCCCCTGTATCGGAACCTAATGCGAGATCTGCTTCGTATGCAGCTACAGAAGCAGCACTGCCTCCAGATGAGCCGCCTGGCACTCGGTTAGTATCCCAAGGATTCTTACAAGGCCCGAAGAAGCTCGTCTCTGTTGATGCACCCATAGAAAATTCGTCCATATTCGTCTTGCCAATCAAAACGGCGCCTTCTGCGCGGAGTCTCCGAATAACAAATGCATCGTAGGGAGGCACGAAATGTTCAAGCATTTTCGAAGCGCACGTGGTTCTCAGCCCCTTGGTTGAAATGGCATCTTTAATAGCGATTGCCATACCGGCTAATTTTCCATCTATTTTGCCTGCATCAGCTTCTGCAGCTTGCCGTCTTGCACCTTCATAGTCGACCGTAATGAACGCGTTAAGGTCACTGCGTTCGATTGTTTCAAGCGCTCTCTCGATACGTTCTCGATGGCTCATAGTATACGAGGACCCCTAAAATAGCCGCTATCGACTCGCGGTGCATTAGATAAAGCGTCTTGTTGTGATAAGCTTGGCGTGATATTGTCAGCGCGAAGCACATTGCCTTCCTCTTGGTGTGTTAGCTCCGCTTCGACATCTTCAAGTTCTTCGAAATATTCAAGTATGGTATTTAGTTGAATCGTAAACTCTTGGAGGTCTTCATTATCAAGCTCAATGCAAGCAAGCCGCGCTATATATTCAACATCGTTTTTTATTATCATTCCGCTACCATTATACCTTTTTTTTCTGCAATTGATCGTAAATACAACGTTAACACCCCTCTGCTATTTACTGAACGCATTTTTTTGCGCGCCAATTTCTGTAACACTGAACTTACCCCTGTGCCGTACTGTATCGCTTTTTTCTGTCTGTAAGCTAGTTCGCGTGGCATAACTTGTTCAGCCACCTTCCTTAGCACATATTTATTGACCCCATTGTGGAGTTTCCAACTAGCGTCAAGCGCCAATCCGAAAGCAACAACTCTTGGATCTAGATATGGCAGAACGACGTCTAACGAATGCGCTGCTGTAGCTAAGTTGTCCCTTTCAAGATTATCTCTTGCGATGTTAAGTACGTCCATTTCAAGCACGTTATTAAGCGTGGCGTTCGGTGCCGAGTGCAAACTTGCGTATTTGGAATAACCTGCGAATAGTTCATCAGCACCTTGTCCAGTTAAAACAGACGAAAATCCAGCGGCTTCTGCTTGCTCAGCTAAGACATAAAATGGCAGAGCGATAGCGACATCGAGGGGGCTATAGCTCTCGATAGCTTCAATAACAACGGGTATGAACGCTTCAAGATCATATTCGTTCAGCTCAATGGTTTGAAGATCGACCTTTAGTAAACGTGCTGCGTGTTGCGCGTTGTTCAAATCGTGCGATTCAGAAAATCCTACTGCATAACAGTGTTTATTCGCGCTATTAGACATCAGTTTGCACAGCAAAGCGCTATCAACGCCCCCTGAGAACGCAACGCTCATACGTTCCTGAGCTAAGTCATGCAAAACACATTCAAGAACGTTGCGCAAATCGCTCACTAGATCTGATTCGTCGTCAAACGTTAGCTTTTTGTGCAATAGCTCAGGGGTTTTTTTGATCTTCACATCGATGTCTTGCAGTCCTGATATCGTCACCACTGTTCTCGGATTAACCCGTCGCGGGTGTTTAATTCCAACAGACCAGAGTGCCTTACGTTCGGAGGCAAATGCGCAAAGCGAACTCGCATCGTTTACGCCGTAGAACAGCGGACGTGGCCCTATAACGTCCCTGTCCAGTTTTAAAACAAGAGAGTTTATGATGCGCGCTCGAGCGTAGCTTGCGTAATAGCTATCAGAAGCTGAGAGTACCGAACCGTGCTGATCCGACACTTCTTGTAGTGTTGCGAGTCCAAGAGCGCTTACAGCATACTCTGGTCCTTCAGCTAGCTCTCCACAGATGGATTGATGCACACTTCCCCGATGTGCGAGTGTCTTGCACATCTTTGAGACGGATTCGTAGGCGCATACTCCAATAGCTCCAACTATTCCAGACACTCGTTCTGCCTCAGAAGCGTTACAACTCGCTCAACTTGCTCAACAGCCGTTCCTATGTAATGCTCAGGGAGGATCATCCACTCAAGCTGGTCTTTGGAAAAATATTTCACAAAGAGGGGTTCTTTGAGCAATGTGTCTGAAAGAGCGTCTCCACGAGCGTAAGCATCCATTGTAGCTGTGCGTATAATTTCGTGAGCGCGTAGGCGTCCGACTTTCTTAGTCAGCTGTATCATTACTGCTTCGCTCATGTTTAATCCTCGCATGAGGCTGAGGTTCTGTTTGATACGTTCTTCATTGAATTCCAGGTTACTTAGCACGTCAATGGCGAGTGTGAGTATGTGGTCTGCCAAAATAGTTGTTTCAGGAAAGATAATTCGCTCACTGGAAGAATTTGTCAAGTCTCGTTCATCCCACAACGTGTTGTTCTCCAATGAGGGTAGAACAAACGATCGTACGATTCGTGCGAGGCCGCAGATTTGTTCTGACTTAATTGGATTTCGCTTATGTGGCATCGTTGATGACCCAACCTGTTTTTTCCCGAAACCTTCTGAAATTTCGGCTATCTCACTTCTTTGGAGGGTTCTGATTTCGGTAAATATCTTCTCGAGCGACGTTGCGATGTTAGCGAGCAACATTGTATATTCCGCGTGGCGGTCACGCTGAATAATTTGTGTAGATACTTCTACAGATCCTAGCCCGAGCAACTCGAGCGTTCGTACCTGAATATCTACTCCTTGTTTTCCAAAAGCTGCTTGTGTCCCTACTGCTCCTGTCATTTGCCCGACTTCGATCCGCTTGCGGGATTCGAAAAGCCGATTTAAATGTCTATTGATTTCCATCGCCCAAACGGCGAATCGCATACCGTAGGTAGTTGGTACGGCAATTTGACCGTGCGTTCTTGCTGCACAGATCCGCGTCTTGTTTTCGTCAGCAAGGTTTGCCAAAACGGTTCTAAGGCGTTTGAGTTTTGACGCGAGTATCTTTAACGAATCTCGCAACTGAAGCGCAAGTGCAGTGTCGATAATGTCGTTTGACGTCGCACCATAGTGCACGTAGTCGTTTTCAGTGTCAATCTGTTCTGAAATCGCTTTAACGACGGCCATGATGTCGTGATGAATTTCGGCTTCAATTTCTGTGACGCGCTTACGTGTAACTTTGCTTACCGCTGTTTCGATTTCATTTGCTGCCTTTCTAGGGATACGCCCATGGTCAGCTTCGGCCTTGGCAAGAGCTACTTCCACCTCAAGTAAGTAGCGGAGTTTACAGTCCTCGCTCCAAATGGCTTTCATCTCGCTAGTCCCGTAGCGGTACTCTATTGGATGAACTGACATTTTTTCCCTTAGTTTTTTGAGTCGCCTAGCCCGGTGCTGCTTTAATCTTTGTGTGAAGAATCACCGTGACATATCTAAGGCACACAGCCCTTAGAGTGCTCGTTACTAGTATTAAGAAGTCGCTAGATCTATTTTATCGCGAAGTTCACGCGCCAAACTTTACCCCTTTGCCAAGCAGATCAGTCAGTACGGGCATCATATCATGACCATAAATCCGATCCATGCCTCCTCTGGCGGCAATGTACTCGTTGAATGCGCTCGTTTGATCAGCACGGACTCCTTTTCCTCGTATAAGGAAGGGAACAGGATCACCTGAGTGTTCTTTAAGACTTACAGGAGTGGTGTGATCTGCTGTTATTATAACTAATGTCGATTCATCTATTGCCAAATTTGACAAAGCCTCATCTACTCGTGTCAGAAACTGCGTTTTTGCATTGAAATCACCGTCGTGACCTGCCTCATCTGCACCTTTTATGTTGAGGAGCACAAAAGTGTGTCGCTTTAGCGCTTTATTAACATTCTTAACTTTCTCATCGATATTTGAATCAACGTGTCCTGTAGCACCTTTGGTTGGTATATATCTCATCCCAGTCAGTTTGCCAATCCCGATTACTAGTGCTGTCGCTGCGATTACTGCGGCATTCAAGCCTGTGCGTCTTTCAAACGGGACAAGATGCGGAACTGAGCCTACTCCACGAAGCAGCACTGCGTTCGCTGGAAGTTGATTTGTACGCACTCGTTCCAGGTTAACCGGATGATTACCAAGAATTAACGAAACCTGCCGCGTAAAATCATTGACGATGTTTGCAGTCCTACGTGATGAAGCGTCTTTGGCAATCGGCTTTGATTGTAATAGCGCTCCTAGACGCTTAGGGTCGGTTTGAGTTATTCTTGGACTGAGATCTTCACCTCTAAGTACAAGAACTGCTCTATGCCCTGTAGACTCTTTAAACAAGAATTCACAATCGAGGTGAAGCTGCGCTCTAATTGCGTCAGACAGCGATTTAGTCTCGTCAATACGACCAGCACGTCGGTCGATGACTACGCCATCCTTAATTGTAGCAAAGTTGCCCCGAAACGCGATGTCGCCTGGTCGGACATTGATACCAACGCCGGCTGCTTCGAAAGGTCCGCGCCCCGTATAAACCTCATTTACCGGATAACCTAACAGCGATAGATGTGCCGTGTCAGAACCAGGAGGCGTCCCTGGCCCTATGACGTCCATAATCCCCAAAATTCCTTCACGCGCTAGTCGATCGAGAAAAGGAGTGTCAGCTGTCCTAAGTGGTGTCGTTGTTGCAGCTGTTGGACGGTCGGCTGCCCCATCAAGCACGACAAACAAGATCTTCTTGGCTACGCACATGTCGTTAAATCAGCTGCCAAGTACTTAAAAAACTAGTTCCTTATGGTTCTGCCAAAATCTTTGTTTTGCTGATTTCAACGCGGCGTAACGGGTAAATGATCTTGGATTTTTTATAAATATCACTTGCAAGCTTTCCGAGCACGACTTCGTGGATGAATTGCTCATAATTGAGCTCTTTTCCACGTTCACGTAAGGTGGCGTTCATGATATCTCGAATCGCTTTGATTTGACTAGATCCAGCGCGTTTTATAGTCAAAGCCATTGGCTTGAGGTGAACTTTGAAGCCGTCCTTTGTAGTAACGATAATGTTAGACTCTACGAGACTTGTTCGCCTTTTCACTAAGCTTCTTAAATAATCACGCGTAAGCTCATGACCCGTGAACCTTGTGTGTGCGGATTCGCCACTGACCTCGTTCACTTTGAAGTGCATTTTCACGTTCTGCTTTCCGAGGTCGTTTGTCAGCTCGCCGAGAGTTGTATCCATGACCCGACCAACTAATTTAGCTGGATCATCGGTGGGAGTGGATCCTATGTTCATTTTACCAAAGATTTCGGGGGTAACTACGTCATACCATTTCTTTGCTTTCCAGCCTTCAGCTTTTTTTCTAGTCTGTCTTCTCGCCATCTAAATGCTCCTTTTATAAGCTTCACGATATTGAATTAATATGACTGCGCTTTGTTAGGCTCATAGCGATTCTGTCTAAAAGCTCAACCATATATAAATGATCATCCCATATAACATTTTTTCAAAGGAATTGTATCCCCTCTGGGAGCTCTCCAACAAGCTTAGCGAATTTGGGAGGCCACAATTCAATATCTAAACCTTTCTGTGCAAAAAAGGCAGCAGCCCATCTTTCCAACCCGATACCTGAACAGCCCGACCACAATTCTCCTTTTTGGGTTTTTACGTTAAAACCGCGAGGATATTTGTCACCGTTTACGCTCACGTTTTGAAATTCAAGCCACTCACTCTCAGCACGTTTACCACGATACGGCAGATATGCCTCATAATCGACGGTGCCAACCGAAAGATCAGATGAAGCGTCAATTAGTCCCTCTTGAGCCATAAACCATGGCGTAACGCGTGCCATTCTCCATTCGAGATCTAAGATATCATTAAAAATGCGGGTATAGCGCTTTTCAAGTTTCTGGGCTTCTTCACTTACTTGGTTGCGGTCACCGACCCACACGATTTCAATTCGATGAAACTCGTCAACGCGTTCTATGCCGTGTATGCCTCCACTCTCATACCGGTGTGACGTGCCCGATCGATCGAATACCTTGACCGGAAGCGATTGCGAGGAAATCGTTTCACCTTGCATGAAAGGCCAAAAAGAGGGGCATTGCGCGTAACACATGCCACCAAGTGGGTCATCGATTTTTTCCCTGATCAACGTTAATGGAATCTCATTAGTGACTTTATAATGGTCGGTTACCTCTTCCCAATACTCAGGATCACGCGATTTAGGACTTGAAATGTAGTAAATTTCTGGATAGACGCCGCGTGCATGCCCAGATCGTTTCCAGACTTCCCACGGAACCATCTTGGGAAAAATCATCTCTTTATAACCAAGCCAAGCGAGTATCTCCTTGTCGATGATTCTCTTAAAAGTGTTGAAGACTTTCGTTATTTGAGGGCCGAAAATCCATTGTCCTCGACTCATTCCGTGCTTAATCCATTGACGCTTTTTAAGTTCCTCAGTAGGATCGAGTCGAAAATGGACCGTTTTTTGTGGGCTTTCCCAGACCAACTCCCAATTATCAAGCTTTGTTCCGTAGAGTTCTTGTTTAATCTTCTCTTCGACAAGACTCACGATTCGGTCCGGTATCTTGTTCTCTATTTCTTGTTCGCTAACCAAAAGCTTTAATGTTAATACTTTGTTTTCGTATGACACCTCTTTCACAAACGGGAGTTTGAGACGCACTGGAGTTTCTGCTTCAATTAGTATAGTGAACTCGTCAATTTCATAGCCTCTGATACCTATCCGATATTTAGACCCTATAATCATTCCTAGGGCTTTTCGAAAGCGCAAAAGTGCTTCGTGAGACCGAGTGTATCTGCCACTGACGATTCTGACGTAAAGCTCATTGGCGTGCGTATGCCATTCAATTATCCTTCCTGCTTCATTGGCAGAGTTGCTTGGCACGCCTTTAACGAAAAGTACGTTGTTTGCAGCTTCTATTGCTTTTTGCAGTTCTAAATCTGCTTCTTTTGGGAGATTGTCGCTGAACTTCAGATGAGCTTTTAAATCAAACTCCATGTTGTACACCTTATATATCGTCTCCAAAAGGAGTCGGGCTAAGCCTTAAGTGCCTTTTATGCGTTACGCTAGCGCTTTATGAATACGAGCACCTTAGTGTCTATATACCGGTCTCAGCCGCGCCGGCCTGCTCTGCACTCCGAATATGAATATCAAGTTCTTAACTCTAGTGCTTTGCAGTGAAAAGGTCCCTCATAAACAAGCGCTTGTTTAGCAGTTTGATTGCAGAGCATTTTTACGATGCGATGAAGAATACCAGACTGTAAAAAAATCATCTGCTAGTTACATAGCTCTGCTGTGAGTGTCGACCTGACCTGCTTGGATATATATCTACATTGGTATTACAATGCGTTGCGAGTGATAATTCCTTAAAAAAGTTTATATTGTTGTCTAGCTTACAAACGTTAATTGTTTATAAGGCAACATCTGATTATCAATACTAGATGGAGGTCATAATTCTGCGAGATCTGTTCTCTAAGAGGTTAATCGAGTCTGAGCTACGCAATCCGACGTGTGACTTTCTCTTAGAGAGGCAAAAAATTGAGTACCGAAAAGAGCTCCTTACCAGCCGCGCGTGCCGAATCAATGTTAAACGATCTAAGAGGAAGAAGCAGGCACAAACTGGCATGGGGTACTCGGAGTTGATTGAACTATCTGCAAAGAATTGCTATTTTTGTCCCACAAATATAAAGACAGCAACGCCGATGTTTCCTTCGAGTTTAGTGCCTGAGGGAAGGATCAAGGTCGGCGAAACAACGGTCTTTCCAAACTTGTTTCCATTTGCGAAGTATCATGCCGTAGCAACGGTATCGAAAGAGCATTTTTTAGGGATTGACGAGTTTACGTTGAAGCAGATTCAAGATACTATTAAAGCAAGTATAGAGTACTTCCGTGCGGTTGCGTTAAGCGATAAGAAAGCCGTGTTCCCAATTTTCAGTTGGAATTTCTTACCACCAGCAGGTGCGAGCGTCGTCCATCCGCACGTTCAACTTACTATTGATGAGCAACCGACGAACCTAGCTTGGCTCTATTTGTCAGCATGCAAAAGATACTTCAAGAAATACAAGGAAAATTATTGGAAGCGCTTGCTCGAAATTGAGGAAAAAGAAGGGGATAGGTTTCTGGGGAAGATCGGTGGCCTCTCATGGATCACAAGTTACGTACCCCTTGGTAATGATGAAATCTGCGGGGTTTTTCACGACATCTCATCGTTATATGAGCTTGATGAAACTGCCATTTCTGATTTAAGCAAAGGCCTAAAAAGAGTTTTTACTGCATATACTTTGTATGGGGTACATAGTTTCAATCTAAGCACGTTCTCGGCTTCGGGTAAGGATGAGAGCTTCAGACTCGTCGTGCGGATCATCGCTCGGCCGTACCCGCAGAGTTTTTACAATAACGACTCGGGTTTCATGGAAAGACTTCATGAAGAGGTTATCGTCGAGTCTATGCCAGAAAAAGTCGCATCCGACTTGAAAGAGTACTTCGGGTAGCTTAATCTTCAGATATTAGAACCATATCGTTTAAGGATTTTATGCCGAGCTTGTCAGATGATTTAACAATGCCGAGGTCACCCTCTATAAAAAAAGCTGGAATCTCAACTATCCCTTGTTTATACGCTAGATAAGCTCGGTGATGTCCGTCGATGATATGATAAAAGAGACCTTTTTTAGTTACTACGATGGGGTAAACTATCCCTCGCTTAAACTGCTGTTCGCGAAGCGTAAGCTCTGTTGGATCTAACAGCTTTTGAGTAGGAATTAGCGATGCGACTTTAACGCGTGTGTGTCTGAGAGTGACGTTTGGGTGAAGCGTTTGAAAAAACGTGAAAATGCGCTCAACGTTCTCAGAAATGATATTCTCGATACTTGCACGAAGCATGTCAGTTGCAGTCACGATGCCTACAACGCGCTCACCGTCGACGATAGGGACATGATGGATGTGGTTATAAGCCATTACGCCTGCGACGCTCACGATGTCGTCATCAAGTTTTGCGGTCACTGGGTTAGCCGTCATGAGTTTTGCGATTTTTTGGTGCGGCTTAGCGAGAATAAGGTCGGCGCTAGTGACAACGCCAACGATTCTACCGTCGGTGACGACGGGAAACCCTTGGTGACCGGTTTTTGCTATTAGAGCTAAAGTGTCTGCTACGGTCGCTTCTGGCTCTAAATCAATGACAGGGGCAGAGAGGTACTCGCGTATGCTAACCATAATCTCTCGCGCTCCTTGCGACTCCTATCAGGCAGCGATCTCCAAGCGCAACCAGAAGAACCGTTAAATAGTCTGGTTCACGCGTATCTTGGTGCCATACGTTACGCGATCGATGGCATTCTCGTAAACTAGGGTGTGCTTCCGAGCTACATTTTCCCAAATAATGTGGTTTGCAACATAGTCTCGCGCGTGCTCGCTGTAGGTGTTGAGCATTAAATCGCTAGTAAGCATTATTGTAATGGCTTTTCTTAACTCGTCAAGATCATCGACAGGGACCGCTATTCCGGCGCCGCTAGCTTCAATTTCTGCTTTTAAACCTTCAAGCGACGAAACAATGGCCGGCTTGTTAAGGGCAAAAGAGTGTGCGAGGTTCCCACTCTGAGACGCGTGCTTGTATGGAAGCACGACGAAGTCTGACGCTGAGACTATACTGTCATACGTATCAGGATCAAATGCCCCGATTATCGTTTTTATATGGTCTTTCGCTGAGGACTCTTCAATTGCGCGCAACAGTTGCTCTTTGTACTTAATTCCGGTTTCCGAGCCTGGTCGTGCGTCGCCGGCAATCACAAGTACTGCTTGCTCACCCGCGTCTTGCATTATTTCCGGCCAAATCTCAATGACATCCTCGAAGCGTTTGTTAGGCTCAAACCAGCCTATACAAAGTGCGACCTTCTTCCCAACCAACCCGAAACGTTCTTTTGCTACTGGATCCGGCACGACTTCTTTAGCGCCGTGTGATATAACGTGAACGTTGTGAGGGATCCAGTCGAGGTTGTACGGAAGAAACAGCTTCTGAACTTCGGCGTGGACAATCGCAGCGTCGAGCAAGCGTAAACTGACGTCGGTAAAAATGGCTTCAGGGCGATCTAGCGACGTATAGATCGAATGGTAAGTCATAACGGAAGGGATCTTCTCAAGCTTGAGTCTAAAAAGCAGTGTAAGAATCCGGCCTCCGTAGTCCCCGTGCGTTAAATAAAGTCCGTATTCGTGCTGAATATGGACCACATCAGGCTTGATCTGCTTTATTGTGTTATAGATACGTTCGTCCCAATCAGGATCGTTGGTGTCAATAACTGGATAAACCCCTTGTTCGCGGTGTCCTCCATATTCCTCGTCCGTGTGACAAATAATTTTCACGTCATGCCCGTTCTTCCTTAGCGCACCAACGAGCTCTGAGCTGTAAGTAGCTATGCCGCAATGCCGCGGTGACCAGCTTGTTACCATGACAATGTTCATCTTATGTTGCTCCTTAGCAAACAGATTTGCACTGACCCTTTTTTTGAGTGTTCACACTCGTATTTCGGCAGTCCCTTAATAATATTTCGGTAAGCTCGTAATGAGAGTTGCGCTTACCATAATCAAAAGCTAAAAAAAGCCTTATACTTCATTGTTCAACAGTTCTCAGGAGTTGTAAATGAAAGCACTAATCTTATGTGACGGCTACGGAAAAAAGCAAAGCATAAACGACGGTTCCTCAAACGCGCTTACAGTTTTGACAGAGGGGTTTACGGTAGTAGACAAGCTACTGCTTGACCTCGCCACGGTTGGACTACGCGAGGCAGTGCTTTTGACCACCGTCTCTTCTCGACAGTTACAGGAAACATTAGGAAATGAGTGCAAGGGCGTTAAACTCAGCTACGAGCACGCTCCTAGGACGTTGAAAGATATCACGGTGGCACTGGCTAAGATCGATGATGATGTCATCGTTTTAGACTCCGGCGTCGTTACGGACATAAACTTGAAAAAACTGATAATAAAATTCACCCAGTCAGCCGCACCGATTATGATTTACGCGACGATCCGAACCGAGACGGGCAGTTCTTTCGAGCGAGTGTCTCGAGCTTTATTCGATGACGAGCCCTCAACCGTTTATGGAGGAATTTTCTGCGTACGAAAAGCATTTGACTTTGGGCAATTTGCTCTTGGAGATGAATTCGAAGACGCTTTACCTTTACTTGCAGATCTTGGAGAGCTGGACATATATGAAGAGTTTAATTTTTGGGGCACTCTTTACACAGAAGGTGGGAAACAACGGGTTCAAAAAGAGTTTCACAACAAAACTGCAAAACCTTGGGGGTATGAGAAGGTACAGATAATTACTGAGCTTTATTTGCTAAAAGAGCTATATATTCGCGAAGGATACCAATCGTCTTATCACTTTCACAAGAACAAAGACGAGACCATGCTAATAATGCAAGGGACTGGTTATATCGAATTTGACGATCGAAAAGAGTATTTCGAGACAGGAGACACGATTCACATAAAACCTTACGAAAGACACACGATTGTGGCAAGTAGTGACACCGTTCTGTATGAAGCCTCAACGCCGTTTCTAGACGATACCACACGCGTCAAAGACTTTTATCCCATCAGGTAGCTGCAGGTTGTAATGCTTGTCTCGTAGCTATCTCTTTTTTTACTTTATGAACCATCTTTGTTAGCGCATCGACTTTAGAACGGAGCGGGCTGCTAGGCTGTGTTTCTAAAAGAAGGCTGATCGCATTGAGTTCACGATAATAAGGGCCAAGCCGCCGGTTGAAGCGTATGCCTTCTTCGCGGCTAAGGTAATTTTTGGCCTCGAGCTCGTTTTGAATCGTTTCAACTTTACGAATAACGTTATTTATCTTTTGATTGATGTACGCCACATCATTTCTCAGCGGTGCATCATTAACGCCTAAGCTGTGCACAAGAGCACTAAGTGAGTCAGCAACCACCTTGCCATGATCTGTCAGCTGAACATATTTCACCCTGCCGACCTTCTCTGATTGGATCAAACCGAGTTTTTCCATGCCCCAAAGAGTTTTCACTGCGTGGGGGTATGTGCAATTGCATTCCTTAGCTAACACTGAAACATAAGTTCGATCGTACGTCCGTATAGTAAGCAGCAGTGACGTTGGCATTTTGTGCAAGAAAACGCCTGCGAGCTCACTTGTGACCATTGCTTTTTTTTTGGGGCTAATGCTATATAGAGGTATCAGGGTGGAAAATCAGACAGTAATTGGCTTAAGCGCTTCCCCTCTTTAATTCCTCTCTCTAAAAAGTGTTCCTTGGCTAATATCTCTTTAACCCTTTTGGCAACTGACGTTACCTCATTTGATGGAATTATAACGACTCCGTGAACGTCAGCTTTCGTGAGATCACGCGGTTTCACCACTAGACCGCCTATGTTTATCGGAACGTTAACCTTCCCTCTATTCAATGGTCTCCCAGCACGTGCAGTAATCCCTTTTGTCCATACTGGGTATTGAAGGGCTTCTATAGTTGGAATATCACGGCAGCTTCCATAGACGATTGTTCCGGCGACTCCACGCTGTTGCGCTGCACGCGATGTCAGTCCGCCCCAAACTGCTACGTTTGACCCTGAACTGTCAATAATTAGCACGTCACGCGGCGAAGCCGCTTCTACCGCACTCACTACAGTGCCCCAGTCCGTCGGGTTCGTTTTGACGGTTACTACGGACCCTACAATTGCACAACGCGACAAAATAGGTCGTAAACAACTCAACGTGTTACGGCCATCCATGGCATCAGCGATTATGGGTGTAGGCGTCTTTAGAAACAGACGGATTAGATTTGCTTTTACCCGTGTTTGAGAGGTACGACTTTCACTTGATGGCCACATTGGGTCTTTCTACACGTCAACTTTTTTTTAGACTTCTTGTTAGATAAATTCAACTAAGCCTTGCAGGGCAGTCTCTGGATTATCTGCCTTAGTCACCCCTGAAGCAAGAAGCACACCATCGGTTCCAAGATCGATAGCAGCCTTCACATCCTCACCTTTTGAGATGCCGGCGCCACAGAGAACTTTTACGCCTGAGGCGGCCTTTACCGCCCCCGTAACTACTTCTGGATTTGCTTTTGACACTGGTATCCCTGAGCCAATTAGCTCAGGAGGCTCAATCGCTACGAAATCAGGGCACAGCGAAGCAGCGGCCTTGGTCGTTGTTATGTTGTTTGTGCAGATTATGGTGGTTAAGTTGGCCCGTTTGGCGGCTTGATTTGCAGTGTCTATTTCTGCCAATTTGAGGCGCCTCTCAGAGTGGTTTATCAACGTCCCTAGCGCTCCAGCCTCTGCAAGTGCTTCAGCTAGTATATGTCCTGTGTTACCCCCAAATTGAATCCCATCGACGTGTTGCGCGTAAACCGGAATGCGCACTTGACGCGCTATTTGAAATACATCAACTACTTGCGGGACAACTATTATTGGGACGCCTGAGTCCTTTGAAACTTTTTCCGCGATCGTAGCTAGTTGCACGGCTTTGGCCCCCGTGCTCTCTGCATACGTCTTAAAATTTACTACAATTAGTGTTTTCACACTTAAACCTCCATGACGTGCTTATCAGCAGCTCGAACTTTGTAGTTCGTAGAAAGCCGCTCATGAAATGCGTTCGAGTTCGTATAAAATTACATAGACGCATTATTTGACACTTATCGCCCGCATACGCGTGAGCTAAAAAACCGCATTTTTTAAAATAGGGCGAAACCGTTGTAACGGACATCGCAAGCTTGACCTAAAAGTCAGTTTTAACTCTGTATTGATCGATATCGCTTTGCTTTAATCCTTCTAGAAACACGCGTGCGGCACCTTCCACATCTCGTGCTGCCGTAATGGCACGTCCGACTACTAAAATGTCCGCTCCCGACTTCAGAGCATCTTCTACGTTGTCTTGTCGTATCCCTCCTGCTACGGCGACTAATTTTGCGTATTTCTTTACGGTAGCGATGTTACCCCACGCGTGCGCCGTATCCTCAGCGTCGATTGCCCGGTGGAGTTCTACAATATCGGGTTTGCTCTTCAGCGCCTTGAGTACGCTTTCCGGCTTGTCGACATTTAACATATCTATAATAACGTAGATACCGGTCTTGTTTGCTTCTTCTATAGCATTATCAATCGTTGATGTAGGCGCAAGTCCAGAGACCACAACTGCATCAGCAGCCTCATCCGCCGCCAATCGCGCTTCTAGGTTCCCGGTGTCAAGAGTTTTTAGGTCAGCTACGATAAAGGCACTCGATCGAGCTTTTCGCATTTCTCTGATGATTCCTAGCCCATAACGTTTGATAAGGGGCGTTCCTGCTTCAAGAATTATATGATCGCTTATAGGGAGTTTATCAAGAACGTTCAATACTGCGTCTAACTCAGTCAAATCGAATGCTACTTGCAGGTACGGCGGATCCCACAGACGAGTGACTTTGAATCCCATGACCGGGTGGAGCGACCGGTCTTTTTCGTAGAGAACTTTTTCCACCGAAGGAAAGTCAGTTAATGCTCGTTTTATGGCCAATTTCGTAGCACCGTAGTTGTAACGGTAGATTTTTTCATAGTCTTGCGCATCTGGATGAACATAGACTGATACGATAAGTACGTATTGCTCGCACATCTCCTGTGCAATAACTCCGTCTTCGACAGCGTCCGCGACTGCTTTAGCAACCGCAGCTTGAGCGGGGCCGAACACCTTCGCTGTCTGTTCTAAGTTTTGTAGCGTTACCTTAGGCACGATGAGAGTTGCAGGCTTTGTCAACAAATTTGGCTTAATTACAGCAAGAAGAGGGGTATGCCCCTGAGAAAGGTGCGATAATCCACTAGCAAATGCTTGCCCTACTGGACCATCCTTACTTCCTATGAGGAGGTCGATATGGGCCATTTCAGGATCGTTGCCAATTAAAGCTTCACCTACGTGCAATTCGAATTCCTCAGCTTTTTTTAAACAGAGGTAGTAGAGGACATTTGGTCTATAAAGCTTTCCTTTTAAGCTACGTCGCTTACCTAAGCAACATTAAGCCCGTTTCGCCGTTTGATAGACCTGAAGCAGCCTTTTGCTGAGTACGTGGACATCGTGGATTTGAACGGTCTTTCGTACGTTTTCGCCGAGCGCTTTTGCAACTGTGTTATGTTTCATGAGTTCTTTGATGGTGCTTTCAAATCCATCAATTGTCGTGAATTTTACACAATTCTGCCCATCGACGAAGTCGCTATAAACTGGTAGATCGCGCAAGATTAGAGGTAGGCCGCAGGCAGCTGCTTCGAGAACAGCAATCCCTTGATTCTCCTCGTAGCTAGGAAAAACAAAGACTTCAGCTGCACTGAGCGCTTGGCAAATACTGTTCACTCTGCCGGTAAACAGCACATTTTTAGGAGCCGTTGCGATCACTTTTCTAGCAGCTCGGGGGAAAAACGGCCATATAACGATTCTCCCTGCCCACACAAACTGAAAATGCGGGAGCCGTTTAGCGATGGTGACGAAATCAACGATGCCTTTTCGCATAAAAACTAATCCTACTGAGAGCACCACTGGTCGGTCGTCCAAAGCGTATTCCGCTTTAAATTCCGAAGCGAGCTTCTCATTACACACGTACAAGCTCGAATCAATGCCATTGCTGATGACTTCAATTCTCCGCTTAATTTTGAGCGTTTTTATTAGCACGTCTTTCGTATGTGTGGAAGGCACAATACAGACGTCTGCTAGATTGTAATAGAGGTGCAGATAACCTTTTAAACAGATGCTGATCAAATTTGCCGCAAAATAACTGTTTGCTACATCTTGTGGCGTCGTGTGTGCGTGCAGTATCACTACTTTGTGCAACGCTTTGTGAAAGAGTACTAACAAAACAGCGATTAACCCGAACGTGTGTGCGTGCAATACGTCGCAAATTTTGAATGCGTTTGTGTAAAACCGCACGCCATCTGGCTCTAGCAGCTTTAACATCCGTTTCGTGTTTTCAATGCTAGTGCGAATGCCGCTTTCGCCGTACGTTCCATAAATCAAGTTAACGCTCAACATGGTGGAGTAGCTGCGCCATACGTGGAGTCGCTTTAACCTATCATGCTATCATTGAGAGAATTTAGACTGCGCTTGATAATTTCTAACGGGAGCGTTAGTGTATTGTTACCAATTACTATAGATAGGCTATCGTTGCCGACAGTTCCAATAGAAGCAAACGGAACAGCTCGCTCCTTAAGCAAGGTTAGAATGGAGTTGAGGTCTTTGCTTTTGACAGACACGATCGCTCTTCCAGACGTCTCGGAAAATAACTCGTTCTCTTCTGCTAGAACGTGAGAAAGGTCAACTCTGGCGCCAAAATGTACGCACATGTGTGCAAGGGTGCTCAAAATACCTCCGCGTCCAATATCGTTAGCAGCAGAGATTTTCCCGGTCTCTATAGTTTGCACTAGCGCTTCGATATTTTTCTTGATCTCTGCGCGTGGCTTTGGAACGAATCCATCTAATCCAAAGAGTTCAGCGAACTCTGATCCCCCATATTCGGGATATGTTTCACCTACCATTACTATAGTGTCGCCTTCGCGATTGAAAAAAGCAGACGGAACCTTAGAGATATCTTTGAGAAATCCTACCATCCCGATTGACGGTGTTGGTATTATAGCGGTGTGGAACTCTTCGCTTTCATTATAGAGCGAAACATTTCCACCAACGATGGGCGCCTCGACAATACGTGCTGCATAAGAGAGTCCGTTTACAGCTCGTTCAAGCTGGTAAAAAATCTCTCCCTTTTCAGGGTTACCGAAGTTAAGACAATTGACGAACGCGATGGGCATCGCACCTTTGACCGCTAAATTCATTGCATTTTCTAAAACAGTAGCAGCGGCTCCGTTAAATGGATCTACTGCCACTTGCGTAGCATTACAGCCAGAAGATAGCGCAATACCTCGAGAAGCGTCGATCGAGATAACTGCCGCCCCTGCGCCTGGTTTGACAACGGTTCGCGTTTGAACCTCGTGATCGTACTGGCTGTAAACCCACTCTTTTAAAGCAACGTTTGGCGAGGTAAGTACGCTCAGTGCCTTTTCTTGAAGCGTCACTCCATGGACCGCAGGCTTTTTAGTATGCGGCGACACCCCTGGGCGCTTTGGTGTGCAAAGTGGCGCCCCTTCAGTTAGCAGTTTTATCGGTATATTCGCTACTATACTCCCACCGAACTCAACGACATAGCTGGGTTCGTCGATCACTTCGCCAATGACGGCACCGTTCAAATCGTACTTGCTGGCAATGGCAAGCACATCGACAACGTGTTCAGGCGAGACCTCGAAAACCATGCGTTCTTGTGACTCTGAAACTAATATCTCTCGAGGCGTCATTCCGGTCTCTCGTAAAGGAATGGCGTCTAGCGTTATCCGCCCGCCAAATGTTGAACACATCTCTGCGGAAGCGCCCGATAAGCCGGCAGCGCCGAGATCGCGACACGCCAGAACGTAACCTTGGCTGACTGCTTCAAGCGTCGCATCGATGAGCAGTTTTTCGGTGTAAGGGTCGCCAATTTGGACAGAAGGCCTATCAGACGCTTCAGATTCTTCACTGAGATCGCGTGAAGCAAACGATGCGCCACCCAAGCCGTCACGACCGGTAGTTGACCCGATAAGAATGATTTTACTGCCTGGCTTTTTTACGCGGCCAGTAATATATTTATCAAGTTGACAAAGGCCGACGCAAACAACGTTAACGAGTGGATTTCCATCATAACTCGGATGAAAGAAGACTTCTCCGTTAACAACAGGCACCCCTATACAGTTGCCGTAGTCGCTAATTGCTTGAACGACATGCTCAAACAGGTACCGATTTTTCTCCTTTTCTAAACTTCCAAAATAGAGACAATCCATGAGGGCTATTGGCTGAGCTCCCATCGAAATTACATCGCGAACGATCCCGCCCACTCCGGTGGCAGCCCCGTCATATGGATCAACGTACGAAGGATGATTGTGACTTTCCATCGCTATCGCAAGAGCAAGTTCGTCGCTCAACTTTATGATGGCGGCGTCGTCACCAGGAGGCACAACAACTACCTCTCCTTGGGTGGGCATTGTTTGTAAGAGTGGTTTGCTTGTTCTATAGGCACAGTGCTCCGACCAGAGATTCTCGAATATCGCAACTTCTACTTCATTCGGCTGGCGACCAAGTGCTTCCGTGATTATGCGAGCGTCTGCCTCTGTCAGTACCATCTCAGGTCTCCTATGGCTTCTTGATAAGTTAAACCTTGGCAATGCTTTTATTCATTCAATAGAACTGCTTTGTAGTCGAGCCGCGACAGGGTGGGGTGGGTAAACGGCAAGCATTTATCTGGGTTGCAGCGGTGGTATTATGATCATTGGCTAGGCATCCTTTATAACTCGCGTCGTCGCTACTTAGAGCAATGCGCGCGATTTTTCCACTCAGTAGAAGTCAATTCGACGTTTTATCAGTTTCCGAAGGAAGGTCAGCTAAAAAACTGGTACAACGTTACTCCTGACGATTTTGTATTTTCTGTAAAGTTGAACAGACATATCACACACACAAAGAGGCTGTACGACACACGTCGAGCTCTAAGTGACTTCTTTGAGATCTGTGGGGTATTAGGACACAAGCTGGGTCCGTTTCTCGTAGGGCTCGCTGCGAGCTTTAAAAAAGATTTAGACCGTCTAGACGAGTTTATTTCTCTCTTACCTGCCATCGTTTTGCTTTTGAATTTCGTCACGATTCGTGGTTTAGCGACGATATTTTTGACCGTTTTAGAGGGCAAAGCAATCTCTCTTTAGTAGTGCTCGGTGCACAATTTGGCAACAACATCGATTGTTTTAGGAATTTTACTTACAGCAGATGGCACGCGCGGGGTGGAAATCTAGACGTTTACTCGTCAGAAGAATTAGACCACTGGGCGCGTCGAATCCGAGAGATTTCAATGAAGCAGATGTTTTCGGCTACTGGAACCACGACGCATATGGGCCTAAGAATTGTTTGGATTTAGCGTCCAGGCTGGGTGTGCGATAATCGTTAACGTCAGCAGGTTATGAGGGCATAAAGGCGTACTTGCTACATTAGCTAAACCAAATAGCACAGCTCTCCCGGTAGACTTGCTCTTGGGCTAATAGAAAGGTCGCGCGGAAAATGTCTGCCGAAGTTTTGGATCGATAAAGCACCAAAGGTAGGATGTCGGGAAGATTAATCTCCGGGGAAAGACTACCCAAATAGGGCACCTAGCCCTTCCATCCCTGTTTCTTCTTCTTCCTCTTTCTCCTTCTCTTTATCTTCTTCGACTTTCGCTTCTTCAGGCTCTTCTTTTTGTACGGAAGCGGCCGGTGCAGCTACTGCGGGCGCCCCGGTAAATGCCGCTTTAGATATGGCCTCGTCAATATTAATGCCTTCAAGCGCTGCTATAAGTGCCTTGGCTCTCGCTTCATTCACTGTTGCGCCTGCTGCGCTGAGAACGTTCGTAACGCCCTCCTCAGTTACCTCTTTGCCTGTTGCGTTCAAAACTAGTGCTGCGTATACATATTCCATTTCGCTATCACCTTTACTATGTTGTGATCTTCAAATTATTCAAATAACGCTCCTAAACCGGCCATTCCCGATTCAGCATCCTTCGTTTCGTTTGCCCCTTCGTCCTCTTGTGTATGTTTCTCTTCTACTGCCTGCTCAGCCTCAGGCGACTGAGTCAGAGTCATAGTGGCACCTTTTAGCGCGATTAGATCTTCATCTAACGCGTCGTTTGGAAGTTCATTAACAAGCCACATTGCTACCTTATGGGCCCGCAAGAGCAGAATTTTCAGCACTTCTGGCTCAAAGATCTCAGCTTCCAAACCGAGAGTCATTCCTTCAAAAGTGCCTTTCTGAAGCAGTGTTTCAACGGTTAGTGAGGTTGGATATCCTATGTTAATTGAAAGATTAAGCGCGTTTGAGACGGCGGATACAACCTGGTTAAAGAAGGCTTGTTCGTCGATTTTTAGATCTTCAGAAGTATAAATAACGTCACCGTCGTACGCCGCCCGAAGGTACAAACCGACTTCCATAGGATAGATCTCAAGGCGCTGAAGCACGTCGGCGAGCCGTGCACTGATCGGCTCACCCGTTTTCACGACCGTTTTTGTCTCACGTATTACGATTTTGCCTTTCTCGATGGCTGCCGGTATTCCAGCGTTTTGGAGGTCGCCAACAATCGGTCCGGGTCTGAAAGACGTAGGTCCTTTTTCGACGATTATGTCTCGTGGCGCTTTCTCGCCCGCTTTCGCTGGCGCTGGAGTTTTGCTGTTCTCAATCAGCTTAAAAAGCTTGAACGGATTGAGATTAGTGAAGATAAGTGCTGTTTGTCCTTCAACATTCTCGAACAACTTAAGCGTCGACTCGCCAGATTGCTCAAGCGCTCGGTGAATGAGGGTATTACGGGCCACTTGTATCTTAGCGACGTTCTTGAGTTCTGCCCGCATATCCTGAAATTGGCGTGCAGGAATACCGTGGATACTGACCACTGCGACGACATCGTGCGTCTTGACGTCGGCTTTAATATGACTTATCTCCTCGTCTTTCCAAGCTGGGCGGTGCACATTTTCAGCTGCTGTCATTTACATCAGCCTCACTGCAGGTCCCATAGTCGTCTTTACGTAGACAGAGGCTATGTTCTGTGTCCCATTGTCAAGTTTGGACTCAACGATGCTCAGAAGTGCTTCAATATTAGCTGCAATGTCTTCTACGCTCATGCTCAGATTTCCGACTAAAGCGTGAAACGTTGGCTTGTCTTTCGTGCGAACCTTCACGGTTCGCTTAAGTCTATTAATAATAGGCGTCGGATCAGCACTAGACGGGATAGGATCGGGCATTTTGCCTTTAGGACCGAGAATTGGCCCGAAACTCTTGCCTATAGAGGGCATCAGGGGGGCTTCTGCAACAAAAAAATCAATACCTCTCGTCGTTGACCTGATGAGTTTCTTGTCACCACTCATCTTATCAATTTCTTCAGGAGAAATTACGAGATCTGCCCCACCGCTTTGCGATTTGATGGCTAGGTCACCCTTAGCAAAAACGCCTATTTTTGTCGTTTTGCCTCGTCCTTTCGGCAGCACGATAGAATCTGTAATCCGGTTCTTTGGTTGGCTTAAATCGATATTCTTTAGGTTGACAACAAGATCAACGCTCTCTTTGAACTTCCGCTTAGGCGCGGATTCAATAGCGTCATTGACCACTCGTATGGTATTTTCGTTAGCCATATTTCCTCCGTAGTATCGCCGACCACGTTCGTGATCTCCTACGGTACATTCTCAAGATGGAGTAACCCTACTTCAATCTTTCGCAGTCTTAGAATCCTCGGCAAACAGATCTACATATTCTCCGGCGTCTATAGCTTGTTGAATATCCTTTGCAGGTTTTTCATCAACGGTGACGCGCATCGATACACAAGTGCCTAGGATTTCTTTAACTGTGTTTTTCAGCTCGTACGAAAGTGAGTCTGACTGTTTCAGCTTTGCTATCTTAATTGCTTGGGCGACGCTGATATTGCCCACCGTGTCTTCGCCAGACGATCCTTTCTCTATACCTGCTTCTATAAGAATAAGAGCTGATGCCGGAGGTATGCCTATTTCGAGCGTCACATTTTTTTTGTCGTCGACAGTGACCTTCACCGGCACTTGCATGCCATTATATGACGCTGTTTTTTCATTTATTTCGTCAACGACCGACTTGATGTTGATTCCAAGCGGGCCTAAAGCAGGTCCGATCGGCGGACCGGGACTCGCTTTGCCCCCAGGGACCAATATTTCAATTACGTCGACCATGTTATTCACGCTCCTCTTTGCTCAATACTCGCACGTTATCACCACGTACAGTAATAGGTATAGGTACCATAGCTTCGAAAAGCTCTACCGTGATCTCTTCACGGCGTACGTCAATTCGCTTTACGCGGGCCTTTTCTCCTTTGAATGGCCCTGCAATGAGCTCAATGATGTCTCCATCTTCGATGCCCGCTACTGCAGGCTTTGGTGTTAAGAAATGCTCGATTTCTGCAAATTTTGTACTCCCTTTTACCACTCCGCGTGCGTGCGGTATACCTTGAATCGCCTGCTCTACCGTTTCAAAGGAGTCGGTTTCGATGAGCACGTATCCTTTAAGCTCTTTTGGGACGAGTATCGACCGAATATCATAATTCTCCTTCTTAGCAGTGAGTGCAAGCAGGTTAGCTACTGCGCGTTCTTGATTCGCCGTGGTTTTTATGGCATATATTGAAGATTCGAGCTCATCTTGCTCCTGATTGGACATCTTCCCCTCCATTCGATAATATGCTAACTAGCGACTGACTGCTAACGTCGTAACCCCTGTATTATTCGCTACTGAGTTAATGGTACTGTTTGCCGTCGCGTTAGTTATTTGCTGAATGGCGCTCTCTCCGCTGCTTGTTGTAGGGCTTGCGGTCTCTTTCGTTGCGTTGGTCGCGCCTAAGCTTTGAGGCGCTTGTACCATAGCTAAATATATAAGAAAACCAGCGATTCCGATTATAATAATTCCTAGTGCAGCGACCTTTGCTATCGTAGAAAACTCCTCGCGCGTTGGCCTTCTTGTCAACGTTAAGATCCTTCGATACTCACCAAGCTTACGCTCGATCGCCTTTCGAGAAAAACGACCTTCCGTTAGGGTCTCTTGCTGCTTCGAAAGCTTAGACGCAACACCCCTCCCTTTTTTTTCTTCGTTTGGGGGTTCTCGTTGTTTTTTAGATTTGGACGAAGAAGTACCCTGTTTTTTAACCATCGTACATTCACCAAACTAGTGCAGCAAAAATGCGCAAAGTGAATATCGGCGCCCGCGGCGACGCTCAATATCACCTTGCGTCTCAATAGTATAAATTTTTTTGTGGAGGATTTGCTTCCGGGTCCCTTATTTGACGAAGTCTATCCCGTATTTTTGAGCCCCAGTTTTTGTCTTGAGCGCTTCGGTTTTACCGTAGATCTGAGGTGATTTTACGCCGGTGACGATGAGCAACGTCCGCACCATATGGTCCAGTTCGGGGTCGACCTGTGCACCCCAAATGATGCGTGCATCGGGATCGATACGCTCATAAACTTCCTGCACAACCCCTTCTGCTTCAGTCACGGTCATATCTGTGCCTCCTATGACGTTGACTATAGCAGCAGTAGCGCCTGAGATGTCGACGTCCAACAGTGGACTTCTAAGGGCTTTCTTCACTGAGTCTACGGCTTTATCCTCGGCATCCGACTCACCAAGCCCGATCATTGCGACCCCGCCTCTTTGCATCACGGTTCTGACGTCAGCAAAATCAAGGTTTATGAGCCCAGGTTTTGTGATAAGCTCGGTTATACCTTTGACAGCCCGCATCAATACTTCGTCCGACACCTTGAACGCAGCTTGTAGTGGCAATCGAGGCACTACTTCTAACAGCCGGTCGTTGGGCACGACGATAACTGTATCTGCCATATCACGAAGCCGTTCGAGCCCAGCTTCGGCATTCGCTCTTCGTACCATACCCTCTACGCCAAACGGTAGTGTAACGATAGCGATTGTGAGGGCCCCGGCGTCTCGAGCCGCTTCTGCGACGACAGGCGCAGCACCAGTGCCCGTTCCCCCGCCTAACCCGGCGGTGATAAACACCATATCCGCCCCGGCAACGCTCGCGCGCAATTCCTCTTGACTTTCCAGAGCGGCTTCTTCGCCTATTTGAGGAAGTGAACCAGCACCGAGACCACGTGTGCGCTCTTTTCCTATCAGGATTTTCCGATCGGCTATCGTGCCCCTTAGGTGCTGAGCATCTGTGTTGAGCGCAATCAGTTCAGCTCCTTCTATCCCCTCTTCCATCATTCGCGTTATAGTATTAGATCCAGCTCCGCCACATCCAACAACGATAATGTTTGTTTGCAGCGTTTTGAGCACTTCTTCGAGCTCTTGGTCAACGGTATAGGACCGTTGCGGTGATTCGCTTTTTTCGTCGCTTGCGCCGCGTGCAAGCGCGTCTTCAATTATGGACTTCATGTCGTATCCTCCACATTTAGTTTTCAAGACATGTTAATGTTGACCGAGTTTGTCAGCAGTAGCGACATCAAATGCCTTTTTAACCTTCGTAAATACATCCTCGGGTTTAATTACCTTGCTATTTATTCTGATCGGCTCTCCGTGCGCTAGTTTCGCAAATAGTGGCCCCTCAGCTACGCCAAGCGATCGTGCTAATCGTGCGTTAAATTTGCGTTCGGATATATATAGTTTTGATTTTCGCTGAGAATATTCAACATCGTACCGCTTTTTCAGTATCTTCATACATCCTAATAGCAGAGCACTTGTTACATCCTGTAAGTTGAATTCGGCCGGAACGAAGATATCGAGAATGTTACCGTCTTTACGTTCAAGGTATACTATTTTTTCGATTTCAATCAAGTGCTTAAAGGAGTCATGATCGACAGCGCAAGCCAATTTGATTATTGCGGTGTTTAACTCAAGCCGTTTGAACTCAAAGTAGTTCATTGACAGGGTAGAAGCGTCGAAGGAGTCTCGCAATGATGCGCTTACGCGTATACGCATACCATCCAAAACTACACCGCATAATCTTAACGCGCGCCTGATTTTGAGGTATAGCTCCCACGAAACGTCTCCATGATCCTCAATGTCGCCCTTTCTAAGCACCTCATAATCCAAGTTATGCACAATAGACAGCAAACGATCCTTTTCAGCACCCATCTGTTTTCGGTCAAAGTACGCGAATTGTGCCTGCGATTTCTCGAACGCCTCTTGGACGATTGCTGGCGATAACCGTTCTAGTTGATATTCAGCAAAAATATGCCCAAAACAAATGTTGCTACCGAGAAGAACGTCAGTGTGGCGCAGGGCGTAGTGCGGTCCCCCGAACCCAACAGCTGTCACACACTGGGAGTTCAGTAATGGTGAGTCTAAAGAGAGAATAGCCTGTGCCATAGTATCGCCAAGGGCTTCATTAGTCCACTCGGATTTTGAACTGCCAATCTCCACGAAGAGCGATGGCGTTTCAATGGCGCAAGGACAGTGGTGAGTTACCTCGACTAGGACTTCGATGCTCGACAATCTTTTTAGTCGTTCTACCACAAGTTTCAATGCGCGCGGAGCAGCGCATGCTAATGTTGGGGCCACCTGTTGAGAGCCTTCAATGTTACCAGTGAAGTGTGCTGTAAATACGGGTCCTTTCCGTTTCTCGCTCTGGTGCCTAGATGCAAATATAAGTAAGTCTGCATTAAGCTCTCGACCTAGCGCTTCTTGTTTGATAAGTCTACCTTTAGTCACCAGCAACTGAAAGTTTCCATACGTCCATTGAACAGGTCCTTCCGAACATCGCGCCCAGGGAACACGCTTGAGAAGATGACGCGCTACGTTTTGCGAGGCGGCGTCCAGTTCTGAGCAGATAATCGCAGCATGCATGCACCGCTATGGTCGTAGGCGCACGCGATAAAGCTTTGCTAATCGTGCACTTTATGCCTTTATAAGCGCGTAATCACTCTCTTCGGGCGAAGTGAAAATGCACATAAGAATTTAATCATGCGTTTTAAACTCAGTCTAGGTCTTTATAAAAAGTCAATTCTCGGATCGGAAGAAAAAAAGCAGAATTCGCATAACAAGCTGCAGCCATATTAAATTCCTAAACGTCGATGCACAACTTATGAAATGATGTACGATATTTAGCTGTCCGATGTAAAGTCGGCTAAGTTCCCGCGCCAAACTCTGTGCTGCCCTTTGTGCCGACTACTCGCTATCGAAACAGGTGGGCAAGGAATACATTTCCGTTTTAGGAGCTATTAGACCTCTTCGAATTCCGATAGTGCGCATTGCTTTTTGCATGTTAAATTCTATCTTGGCTCCCTTTTAGCCTTTGAGCCACGCTGAGCTGCCAAGGTACATCTTTCGCGACAAAAAAAGGCGTTGCATATCATTGAATAGTGATGTGTGAGCGAACACATCAATAGGAACAGCCCGATCAGAGACACATTAAGTCCGAAATCGCCTTTCTATCCTTCTGCAGACAAATACGTTCGCGTACGGGCATTCAAACATCACATATTTAAATGAATAGCACTTATCAGAATCCACAGCGGGGTGGGGTAGTCAGGAGATCCCGACGGGCTCATAACCCGTAGACCAGTGGTTCAAATCCACTCCCCGCTATAAATCTCGATATTTAAGGTACTTTTTTTTGTATGTTCCATTAGCTCAGAGAGTTGCTAATAAACTATCGTGCTGCATAATAATAAGATCAGCAAAATCGAGAATGAGTTTTAAAAAAAAATAGAAGGTAACAAGCTCTCACTGATTTATTCAGAACACGATTCGGCTGCTTTGTTCAAGTCCGCTTCGAGGATTTCAGGTCGCGTTACGCCGATATAATGCTCGATGATCTTTCCGTTACATTCTAGTATTAAGGTCGGAACGACGCGGATCCCATACTTGTTTGCGAGCTGCAGGTTATCGTCCACGTTGATCTTCTTAAACTCTATTTTATCTCCAAGCTTTTCCTCGAGCTTTTCCAATATAGGGTCTTGTATCTTACAGGGTCCGCACCAATCAGCATAAAAATCTATCAGTATAGGTTTTGCCATAACGATTTTCCTCGCTATTCCTCTTGTTAAAAGAGCATATATATGGTTTTTGCCTAACCTCTCCCATCTATCCCTTTCACATTCTTAAATCGTTGAATTTCATCAAAAACTAGCTGTAGGACTCCATCAATAGCAGCTTCAACTCGAGGTGAAAGGTCTGTGCAAATCCCTTCAACTTTTTCAACTTCTATACCGATGATCGTGATGTTTTTCGGCATAAGCTCCGGCTGAATCTCACGACCCAAGCGTAGCGTATCTACCAGACTCAGATCGTGTAACGACATCATAAAGAGATTTGCGGGGGGCAGCTCTTTGTCCGTGAATTTGTAGATCGACCCCGGTTCTCCCCCTCCCCCTCGCACAGCATCGATTATAATTACATAGTCGGTATCTTCCATGTAATCAAGTATCGCCAGGCCACCAACGCCGACATTCACCAGTTCAACGTCGCTCCTGTTCATCTGTTCGAGCTTTTCGAGAATATGGATTCCTACACCATCGTCCGCCATCAGATAATTGCCTGCCGCTAGTATTTTGATCTCTTGATACCCGCCTGTCATCATATTCCCACAGCGTTGGTTCCGTGCATAGTGGGCATCAAAACTTCCCTGAAGCTTAAGTATTTTCCCCCAAGTATTAAAATAGGCTAAACAATATACGCACAGCAAGCATTGCAAGCAGAACTTGCAAGAAGCAATCAGGGACGGTAAAGCCGTGGAAATAGCTTCAAAGACGTCAGAACAGCGTAACCACAGAATCTCCAAGGACGAGTATTATATGGCGCTCGCGCAGACGGTGTCGTTGCGTTCCACGTGCACGAGACGCCAGTACGGCGCAATTATAGTGTCAACCGGCGACCACATATTATCGACTGGCTACAACGGAGCCGCGCGCAATGAGCCTCATTGTCTTAACATCGGATGTGAACGAGAACGTTTGAAGGTGCCCAAGGGCGAACGATACGAACTCTGCGTCAGCGTCCACGCCGAAGCAAATGCGATAATACAGGCCGCTCGAGGAGGGGCTTCCATAAATGGCGCAACGCTCTACGTTAACGGAACCCCTTGTAAGATGTGTTGGCGGCTCATTAAGAATGCGGGAATCGATGAAGTTGTGTTTATCGAAGATAATCCTGAATCGGACGATTTCGGCAACGTTGTGTGCACGCGAGCACAGGACGTAACGCTCGCAAACATGCACCCCGTTAAACGGGAAGAATGCTAGCATTCGCAATGTGGTGACAATCTCGAAGGCAATACGTCAATGCCGAGTCCACAAACTTAGATTTAGCACGACACCAAAACGTAGGCAAGCTGATGGGATCGACAACAACTCATGCATCATAGCAGTCGCAAGTACCTCTTAGGAAACGAAGCAATCGCGCACGGCTTATTGGAAGCTGGTATTTCAGTCGTATCTGGTTACCCGGGAACGCCTTCGTCTGAGATCATTCCTTTCTTAGCTCGAAATGTCGAGCGTTATGACAAGCCACCGCATGTTGAGTGGTCAGTCAATGAGAAAGTAGCTCTCGAAGTCGCGGCCGGCGCTTCATATTGTAACGTACGGGCGGCGGTCATAATGAAACACGTCGGCCTCAACGTGGCAGCCGACCCGCTTATGACGCTTGCGTATACCGGCGTCAAGGGCGGACTTGTACTTGTCGTTGCCGATGATCCAGGCTGCCACTCCTCTCAAAATGAGCAAGACTCGCGGAGGTATGCGTACTTTGCAAAAATCCCATGCCTTGACCCATCAACACCGCAAGAAGCATATGAGTTTACAAAATACGCATTCAAGTTGTCTGAACAATTTGAAATCCCAGTCATAGTCCGTCCGACAACCCGCGTTGCGCATGCGCGAGCGTCTGTCGTATTACGCGGGCAACACAGCGACCAGCGACTTGCATGCTTTGAAAAAAAACCCGAAAGATGGGTCATGGTACCAGCTCATGCGCGCTTGCGGCATGTAGAGCTGAACAAGCTCCAACCGCTTCTCCGTTCTGAGCTCGCTTCCTTGAGCAAACTTAAGCTTAAGAAGTCTGAGCTTGGCGTTGTAACCTCAGGCGTGGCTGCAAAATATGTTGAGGAGGCGGTAATGAGGCTACAGCTAGAGCCTTCCATATTGCGAATCGCTGCCTATCCTATGAATGACGATGCCATTGTGGCACTAATCAATAACTCACGTAAGATTTTGGTCATCGAAGAGCTCGAACCCGTAATTGAAGAGAAAGTCAATGCACTAGCGGGCACGGTTGAGGTGCTTGGGAAGCTCACTGGACACGTACCTCGAGAAGGGGAACTCACGGTAGATCTGGTGTTGAAGGGGTTAGGTCAAGTGATCGGCCGCTTTGTAACAACAAACATTCCAGTTGAATTAATCGCTGTAGAGCATTTGCTCCCCTCTCGGCCGCCTACACTCTGTGCGGGATGTCCTCATCGCGCGACGTTTTATTCGTTGAAGAAAGTTTTCAAGAAGTCCGCAATCTATGTGGGGGATATCGGATGCTATACCCTAGGCGTGAGTCAGGGGACGATAGATACCACGCTTTGCATGGGCGCAAGCGTCAGCATGGGCAGCGGATTCGCAGCTGCTTGCGGAGAGGACAGGGAAATAGTGAGCGTTATCGGCGACTCTACCTTTGTGCATACAGGTGTTCCGGGATTGATTAACGCCGTTTATAACGGAGCGAAAATGACGCTTGTCATTTTGGACAATAATACAACTGCAATGACGGGCCATCAGCCCCACCCGTGCACTGGTGAGACCGCAACGGGAACATGCAACTTCCAGACTCCTATGGAAGACCTCATTAAAGCCGTTGGCGTTCAGGGGCTCTACATTGTCGATCCCTACAACGTATCTGAAACTGAAGAAGCATTCGTCAAAGCTAAGGACGGCGACGGGGTCCAAGTTGTCATCGCAAGGCGCCCGTGCTTAATTAGCGCCAAAAAAGCAGGGGCGCTTTCAAAGACGAAAAAACGAGTTACTTCAACGTGCAAGAACTACTTTGCGAGTTGTAAGCTTTGTGGCACGCTCTTTTGCCCATCGATTAGCTATAATGACTCGAGCGCCCATATTTCGGAAGAGTGTATTGGCTGCGGTGTGTGTGAGCAGATCTGTGAATTCGACGCTATCAAAACGGCTTGAGAATGCATAATGGCACAAGATAAAAAATTTGACTGTATTATCGTAGGCGTCGGCGGCCAAGGCTCCATTTTCGCTTCAGGGGTGCTAGGCGAAACAGCCTTGCGCGAGGGCTACGAGGTGATTTCTGCAGAAACGCACGGGATGGCACAACGAGGTGGAACTGTTGAGGTTCACGTCCGCATAGGCACATCGTACGGACCACTTATTCCATTGCGAAGTGCAGACGCCATCGTTGGCTTGGAGCCTGCCGAGTGCTTGCGATTCGCACGCTATCTTTCACCTGACGGAACTGCTATTATCAACACGCACGTCGTGCCAGCCGCCGGAAGCGATTACCCCCCCGTAGCAAGTTTGATCAAGGCGCTCGCAGCTACGTGTGGGCGCGTTATTGCGTATGATGCAACTCGTCTCGCGCTCGAGGCAGGCCACCCGCAAACGCTCAACGTCGTCATGTTAGGGACACTTGCACACTTGCTGCCCTTTACTACGTTAGAAGACGTTATTGCCGAGTTCGTTCCTAAAAAGGCGCTGGAAGCTAACGTAAGAGCGTTTAAACTTGGGCAAGAGTATTCAAACCGTAATCTGTAGTCCTCGTTATTTGTAAGAAAACAACGGGAAATTGCAGATTAGGGGTTTAGTTCGCTTTTATTAAATCGCTTTTTAACATGTCGAACAGCGTGTTTATCACTGTAGCGAAAAATGAGTAAAGCATATCAGCCAGAAGCCGCATTTAAAAAAAGATGACGACGCTATGTCCAGGATGTGGAGCTGTCAACCCAAAAGAGGCCGAAGCGTGTTGCGAATGTGGAGCTCAAATAGTGAAGACAGGACGGGACGTTTTGGAAGAGGCACTTTTGCTTCGACAGCAAGGAAAGTCTACAGAAGCATTAGATCGACTCAAAAGAGCGCTCGAAATGGAACCCTCCAACGCTGATGCCCTCTTTACGTTTGGCTCATTAACTGAGGAGACGGGCGACGATGAAACGGCGCTTAGCTATTATAACCGGGCTTTAGAAGTAAACCCAAATCACGCAGCTACTCTTGTCGCGAAAGGAAGCATTCTCCGTGATTTAGGAGACGTGGACGGCGCTTTCAGCTTGTTCGACGCAGCAATTGCTAGTGACAACAGTTTTGCCGTAGCTTATAACGCTAAGGGTTATTTGTTCCAAAAACAGGGTTCGTTGGAACAAGCACTCAAATGCTATGACAAGGCACAACAGATCGACCCTGAGTTTGATTTGCCATGGTTTAACATGGGCGTATGCTACGCGCTTATGAACGACAACGAAAAAGCTGAAGGGATGTTCGAGAGGGCGCTCTTGATTGAAGCCAACAATGCGGACGCTTGGTTCTACCGAGCAAATGCTCTCGCTAATTTGGAGCGCTACGACGACGCGGTCATCAATTATGATAAAGGCCTCACAATTGATGATACCCGTGCCCCAGCATGGGATGGTCGAGGACTCGCCCTTGCTAGCTTATACAAGTGGACGGATGCCTTAGAGAGCTTCGAAAAGGCATTAAGCATCAATCCAGATTATTTTATCTCACACAATAACAAGGGCTATGTCTATTATAACTTACAAAAGTTTGACGATGCGTTGGAAAACTTCGACAAAGCTCTTAAAATTAGCCCAGACTACATCCTCGCGTGGATCAATAAAGGCCTAGCGTTCGATAGCCTCAACCGCTTCGATGAGGCCATTTCGTGCTTGGATAAAGCGTTTGAATTAGATCCGGAGAACTTCTGGGTGCTCAATAGGAAAGGATTCATTCTTTTTAGTGCCGACCGATATGAAGATGCGATCGCTGTTTTTGGTAAGGTGCTCGACATAAACCCTGACGATACTTACGCACTTTCGTTTAAGGGCAGTTCGTATGATGGCCTAGGGAATTTTGAAGAGGCGATAGAGTGCTTCGATCGCGTGTTGGAAGTCGACGAGAACGATGAGTTTGCGTGGACATCAAAAGGCAGCGCCCTTTACAGCCTTAACCGCTATGATGAAGCGCTAACATGTTTTGACCGTGCGCTTGAGATAGACCCGCAGAGTCTAGAAGCAGTGCAGTTTAAGGAACTAATTGCGCAAAAGCGGGTAAGCCCTCAATAAGAAAGCTTAATACAGTGTTTGCTACACTATAGGGGGGCTCTAATGAACACAAAAGGTGGAAAGAACGTTGAGGGACACACTCAACGTTAGAACAAAGGTCGAGCTCGTAGAACGAGGGACAATAGAGCAATCTGAAGCCAAGTCAAAAAAGGTATTAGATCTACGAGGTACCTTATAGGTGACACGCGGACAGCTATCACGTCAATATCTGCTTTTTAATTATTTGAAATGCACGGTCTATAGCCTGTTGACTCGCCGCATACGAGATTCGGATGTGCCCTTCCCCAAAGCGTCCGAACGCCGACCCCGCTACGACGATTACACCTTCTTGTGCTAGCTTCTTTGTAAGGCCGAGGCTCGTGTCTGACGTGAAAAACCGTGGAAAAACGTAAAAAGCCCCTTCAGGTGTTACGCATTCTGCTATCTCTTTAAGGTGCTGCATTACAGCGTTGCGCCGTGTCCTAAATTCTTCAACCATCGACTTGACGCTTTCCTGAGAGCCGTTTAATGCGGTATAAGCTGCTTTTTGTGAAATAGAGGGCGCGCATGCTTGAATGTATTGATGTACCTTTAACATCTCTTCGACAATCGTTTCAGGTGCGATTGCGTACCCAAGTCTCCAGCCCGTCATCGCATAAGTCTTTGATACTGAATTGACGACGATGACACGGTCAGAGTCCATGCTTCCTGCGCTTATGTGTTCTCCAGCATAGAGTATTTTATCATATACTTCATCGGAGATTATGTAAAAATCGTAGTCGTTGGCTAGTTCGACAAACCCCCTAAGCTCGTCATATCGCTGCACTGCACCAGTGGGGTTTGCAGGTGAGTTTATGACGAGCACTTTCGTCTTATTAGTGATACAATCTGCAACTGTGCTCGGTTGCAGCCGGAAATCATCATCAGCCTTGATCCTAGCACTGACTGGGATGCCCCCCGCAACGCGCGTGAGCGGCGAATACGCAACAAATCCAGGATCAGGGATGATTACTTCATCGCCTGAATTGACCAATGCTTCAAACGCGAGATGTAGGGCTTCACTGCCACCTGACGTACATATAATCTGTTCTTGGCTAGCGTGAATTCCGTACTGTTCATAATAACGTGCGATCGCGTCAATTAGTTCAGGAAAACCCTTGTTAGGGGTGTAGCCGGTGAAGCCCGCGTCGAGCGCTTCTTTTGCCGCTTCTTTGATATGCACTGGGGTGTCGAAGTCCGGCTGTCCAAGACCTAGGTTTATTGCGTTTGGCTTGGTCAGTGCAAACATCTCTCGAATTCCCGACAGAGAAATATGTGAAGTGCGTTCTGCCCACATAAAAGTCGCTCCAACAACCTCAATCAATGAACTATTATTTGAATGGCAAGTCTGCGTGTTGCATCGCAATAAACCTGTTTATTTATAGCTTTAGGGCTTCAAACGAGTTGGAACTAAGAATACGTGAATAAGCTAGAAACTTCCATAATTCTTAGCTAGGGATCTCGAAGAACCTTGAAATGTGTCGTTGGCTTCAACTAAGCGGTTTACGAGCGCAGTTCAATAGATTTAAGTGAGTCGGACTCCAATATACAGCCTGATGTTGCGCAACCGGCTAGGCCTTACGTTCGTTAGTACGTTTCCACCTCGAGAATGTGGCATAGCTACTTTCACGCAAGATCTGCTTTTTAATATCATAAACGAGAATCCGGAAGTCAAGGCAAATGTATGCGCCATCGATGGAAACAAGGACTCGAGTGCGTACGGATGTTTGAGTCCACTCATTTATCCGAAATCGAGGGTTGCTTACGTCATTAAAGACACTGATCAAATCAGCTTCGTCGAGGCAGCACAAAAGATAAACGCGTCGCGCACTGACGTGGTAAATATACAACACGAATATGGACTGTACGGTGGCTCATGGGGCCGGTATATCCTTGATTTCATGGATGTCCTCGAAAAACCGATCGTGACTACACTACACACGGTTATGCCTAAGCCGCCGGAAGAAGCGAAAGCGGTAATGCGCGAGATATATCGTCTTTCGGCAGAAGTCGTTGTGCCTGGACATGTTGGCGTCGACATCTTGAAAAAGGCGTTTGACCTTAACCCTGAAAAAGTAAGGGTTATCCCTCACGGCGTTCCAGACGTTCCGTTCATTAGTTCTGAGCGGCCTAAGAAAAAGCTCGGTTTTTCTCGCAGGTTTGTGTTAGGGTCCTTTGGGTTGCTTCACCCTGCAAAGGGCATAGAATTCGTCCTTGAAGCGCTGCCCAAGGTGATCGCTGATAATCCAGCGATGAACGTTCTCTATTTAATCGTTGGAGAGACCCATCCGAACGTGGTGAAAAACGAAGGAGAAAGCTATCGCGCACGTTTAAAGGAGCTCACTACTAATCTGGAGTTAGAGCAAAACGTAAAGTTTGTCGATAGATACCTCACCAACCGGAACCTAATCTTACACTTCCTCGCGACGGATATCTGCGTAATGCCCTATCTCGCTAGGGATCAGATCGTTAGCGGCGTGCTCTCTCAAGCGGTCGGTTGTGGAAAAGCCATTATAGCAACACCCTATTTACACGCGTTAGATGCGTTGGCTGACGAACGAGGCGTGATTCTCGAATCAGGCTCTTCATATGAGATAGCAGAAGCAGTTACTACGTTGATGCGTAACGATCGTCTGAGAAGGGAGATGGAGATTAGAACGTATATGTACGGACGCTCAATCACGTGGAAAGAGGTAGCGAGAAGCTATAAGGAACTCTTTTCAACGCATTATGTCAAACGAGGGTACAGTAAAACTGACTTGCCAACGTTCAAGCGCGATGCTGGTACTTCGTAAATCTAGCTGTGATTCTGGCTAAATGGGACTGATTCGAAATGACTATGCACTTCAGACGTAAATCGATTGTCGGTCATTTTCACAACTTGCGCTAACTTTGAGCTGGGGGTCTTATTAGTAGGCGATGGTCGCGCAAGACGCGACTCAGTTTCAAGATTTGCTTAGGCTTCAAACAGCTATCGTTGCGCGGGTAGTTCTGGATGATCCTTCTGGAAATTTTTTGTCGATCGGGGCCGTTGCCCAATCTTTTTCGAATGACGTTGTTTTTTCGTCAGCTGTTGTAGTCGACGCATTGATGAATGTTATTGAGGAATCAATTGCGAGCGCAAAAGTAACAATGCCTTACATCGCCGGATTGCTCTTCTTTCGTGAGCGGCCTGCTGCGATAGCCGCTTTAAAGGAGCTGCGAGCGAAACTTGACGTTTTAATCGTGCACGGACGTAGCATCAACCATCCACGCTTTGCGGGATTTGCATTACATCTCGGTGTTGTTCTCAACGCATCAACAATCGGCGTATCCAAAACAATGCTCTGCGGGGAATACGTTGAACCTGATCAAGCTTGTCATTGCGTTCCATTGAAGTTTAGGGGCCGACACCTCGGTTTCGTCTTAAAAACGATGATTGGAACCAAACCGATCTTTATAAGTCCAGGCCACCGCATTTCGCTGCAATACGCACTGCGAGTCGTCCTACAATGTGTAATAAACCACAGATTACCCGAGCCACTGCGTTTAGCTCACATCAAAGTGCGACAAGCTAGGTTCAGGGAGTAGGACGTCTATCAGCATAGCTTTTAGCAAACTTACGACGGAGCAATAGGGCGAACCTATGATACAAGCTGATTAAAGCATAAGAAGAGTTAATACGTTTTGGGCCAGAAGGTTGATCCCAAATGAGGAAGTGACATGAGAACCTATCTTTATCGATGTCGCGTCTGCAGCACAGAAATCTGGACTGATTTCATCGAGCTCGACAAACTAACATGCGAAAAGTGCCAAACTACCGGAAAATGGCTTGTTATGGACGTTAAGGACAGACAAAAAATTTAAAAAATAAGCAATAGCACCTTGTGTGAAACGAGATGCTATCAAAGAGAAAATTCCGGGATTATCGGTTAAGTCTTGTGTATGCGAGTTTGATGTCTTCCGCTTTAACAGTCTTACGGCCTGCGTGCTTTGCCATTTCGATTGCTTCTTCGGCGAGTTCCTTGCCATACATCTCTAGGTATTCTCTAAACTGTTCTGTCGCCTCAGCGCTTACACGCTCTGCTCCAGCCTTTCGGATGATTCTACTTACTCCTGCTGCTTGCAATTCTGCCATTTGAATTACCTCGAGCTATACTGAGATTTTCAACATATATATACTTTTTCGGTATTTTTTCGATTTTAGGGTAATATTAACCAATAAAAAAGGATTTGAGAGTCAAAATAACATTCATGACACTCAGTTAAGTGGGGGAAAGCTTCATCGTGCCTCAACAGGAAGCTAGTGCGTTCAAGGAAGTGACGAGAGTGAAAAGCTGTCCGCAAATTGGCATAATTGGCAGTAGAAGCTGCTCGAGCGAGATTGCGAGCGTTGCCGAACGAACGGGAAGACTCATAGCCACCCACGAGGCAATTCTCATTTGTGGGGGAAGCGAGGGGGTAATGGAGGCTGCTGCACGCGGTGCACAAGCCGCAGGAGGGCTCACTATAGGCATTCTGCCAGGCCCTTCAAAAACCGAAGCAAATCCTTTTATTGATGTAAAGATACCCACGGACATGGGCCACGCGCGAAACGCAATCATTGCGCGAGCGGCCGATTGTCTTATCGCAATCGCTGGTGAATACGGCACACTTTCTGAAATTGCCCTCGCACTCCAAATGGCAAAGCCGGTTGTAACATTAGCCTCCAAATGGAAAATTGAGGGGACCGTTCTTGCAAACTCTCCAGAAACAGCAGTCGAGACGGCGCTGCGCCTTTGCTGTGAAGGCTAAGCAAATGCTATGTAGATGAAGCCTTCATAGGGTATCAGATTTCCATGAACATTATTCTCCTTGGAACGGGCGTCGCGATTCCACAGCTCGAAAAGGCTCAATCAGGCATACTCGTGAAAACACCAGAAGAACTGGTGCTCTTTGACTGTGGGGCGGGTATCCTGGGCCGCATCGTGCAGAGCGGGTACGACTACCTAAAGATACATAAGGTGTTTTTTACTCATAACCACTTGGATCATAATTCAGACTTTCTAGCGCTTCTTAAGGCTCAGCAACTCGCAGCTGTCGATTCAAACATTCCTGTGCAGACAATGAACGTGTTTGGCCCTGCTGGCACGAAACGCCACGTCGAACAGTTGCTTGACCTTTATGACTACCTTACAGTCAAAGTTTCCATTACTGAACTTGAAGATGGGGATAACATTCGCGTTGGAAACGGAGTCGTCTCAGTTCGCGCGACCAAACACAGCGTTCCGTCAATTGCGTATCGGATGCAAACACCAACGTCCACTCTTGTATATTCAGGTGATACCGAACCTAGCGAAGGCGTACGTGATCTGTGCCACGGCGAAGTTGACGTGTTAATCCACGAATGCTCGTTCCCCGACTCGTACGCGTCGGTTTCGAACCATACGACGCCGTCAAAGTTGCGCGACCTCATATTTGACCGACAGATTGACCGGGTCGTACTCACCCATCTCTACCCGCACGCGAGCGGACATGAGGATGCCATGGTTGACGTTGTCAAGGAGAAGTTCCCTGGAAGGGTTGACGTGGCGTATGATCTGATGAAGATCTATCTCTAATTCGAGCTATGCTGTTTTCGTGCCTTTCGCCGCTTCTGCAACGTCCGCGACGGCTCCTGCAGCGAGAATAATCGTGCCACGCTCACTGATCGCGTGCCGAACACGTGAGTTGCTACCGATCGTTACGTCGTTGACAGCGTCAATCTTATTGACTTGTGAGTTGTTGCCGATATTTACGGACTCTCCGGCTTCGATGTGGCGCGCCTTGAAGCCGCTCCCTGTTTTGATCCCGCCGGTAATCACTGAGCCCGTTACGTGACAATCGTCTCCGAAAAAAGCTTCAGAGCACTCAATAGAGCCGTTTATGACGACATTGTTCTCAGTTGTCAAAATACCATACACATTGATCGTCGCGTCTTTGTCGGCAGGGTAGAGCTGGGCATTTGCTTCCAAGTACAGATCCTCATCAAGCTCCTTCAGGTTAGCTTTTTTACCGCGTTCTATTCGCATTTTTTCACCCCTCATCGAGTCTCGTTGATACTCACCCAGTGAAAGGACGCAGTGATTAAAAGCGTTTTTGCCTTTTTTCACATAACTCATGACCGCACACACACAAAATGTGGCCTGCTAACTGTCGCCATCCCTCAACAGTCAAGCAACAAAAAAAGTAGTCGCGTTCTCGATTTCCGATCACGACGCGAGTGAGTTAAAGTGCTCGTTGAATTCAACACGTGAGCACTCGTGGCACAAATTAGCGAACCACGTCTTAACTACAATTGGACTGCCGCACCGTTCGCAGTACTCTATTTTCTTTGGCATCGCGTTCAGCTCGATCATCTTATCACACACTCCACTTCACATGAAATACACTAGATTTAAGGCTTCCGTTCTGCATCTCTTTTTTTTAGCCACTCTTGTAAGGTACAGATCTCAATTGTCTAGTCTCCACCACGTCAATCAGCAGTGAAAGAGGCGTTTCACAAAAATTTAACAATAATTTTTATTGAATCACTTATATATAATTTTAATCTCGCTATAAATGGGACTAAATTTCACGACAGATTTTGAGAATAACAATATATTGGTAACGAAGCTAGGTGCGAATTTGAGATCCATCGGTAACTTTAATACACGAGCGCTTCGTGCCTGCGTTCAGTAAGAAAATATTGCTGCGTTTGCTACTGTCCTTGCATTTCGTTCAAACGTCGACGCCTTTTTATGAACTGCAAGAGCAGCCATACGATAACTACTGCTAGAGCTCCCGGCCAGAATGTGAATACTAAGAAGAGAAAAGCAATGAGTAGGATCACTGAGTTGAGCAAGCTCATTTCAGTAAGTTCAATGTAGGAGTCAGTTTTAAGTGTTTCTTGTCTTTTCTGAAATGGCCCTAAGCGGAAGCCTGAAGGTCACAATTTCTAAAAACTGCTTTTAATCTACATACTAAATATTTGCTCACAAACAACAACTATCTCAACCGGCAGTTAGTTCAATAACTCGTACAGTTTTAGAAACAGTTTTAAAACACGCACTAACATAGGCTCTAAACCTCAATAACTCGCAGGAAAATAAATTTCAGTGTCTGTTTAAGCTGGCTAAGTCTGGCTTTGGGAGCCGGACCTTGTAGCTAAAGCTAAGACTTACATGTGATTAAAAAGCGATTGATCGTCGTGGACCTTGTCGATAAAATAGGAACCATATCACAAAAAGTACTAACGCAACAAGTATCAAAAACGGCAGCAAGTGTATAAAGATTGTAAGGGCCAAAAGCACGATTACAAGAATTAAGACTACAACGAGAAGATCTGAAAGCAGGCCCATTATGTAGCACTCAGCCGCTACAGGTAAATAATTAACTTATCAGCGCTGTTTTCGTTGCTACATGTCGAATAAAAACAGAATTGTTTCTATGTATCTATTGGAAATGCCGTAATTAGAGAATCTAACTGAAGAGCGAGTGCGGCGAGATTCTACGTTAATGCCGGCTTTGACCTTTCAACTGCGAGAGCCCTGCAAACATCTCGAGTCCTTGCTGTGATTCGAGGATGCGAGTTAAATCAGACCGATGTAATGCCACGTAAAAAAGACTTTGTATGCGTCGTACCCATGAACTTATCTCAGGATTACGCAAGATGCGACGTGCTTGTGCATCAGTGATGCCCCCAAGCGCGAGCATCGTGTCCGTCGTATCAGCGTATTGTACGGACTCAGCAAAGCCACGGCCGATATCGTCTCCGTTTGCCGTGCGCACATAGACTGCTCCTTCAGCGTATTGACTGCCGTTTGCAAAATAATTCATCTGCCCTGATTCGACTATGGGAACGAGCGTAAATGACCGGATATCCCCAGGAACGATCTCGTTGAATGAAAACTCCCATCGATTCGGGTGCCACGTATTTGTCTCGGGATATCGCACCGGGTTTGGCGAGTACTCGCTTTTCAGCCATTGAGACATCGTAAGTGTGCCGATCGTATTTGCAAGGTTTTTTTGCTCGTCCATGTACTTTCCGACAACATTGACCTGCAAAGCTTTGGGTGGCTGCGGCCCAGTCTGATAGTAATATCCCATATATGCGTTCGTGTGAGGGGCAAACATCGTAAGCTGCCGATCACCGTTAAATTGTGTCATAAACCAATCCCACCCTGGCGGTTCGGGCTGCTTGGTGTTATTAGCGGCGCGCAAGACGGAGGATTGAGGATTGCCAGATAGATAACCCCATTGATGATCAAACCAAAACGTGCCGCGTGCAAGCGTAATTGTCTCATCACCGATCTTAAGGGAACTTTTTGGAGCAACTACCATGTTTGGGATGGAGTAATAGAGCGTCCCCATCCCATCGACGCACGGCATGCAACCATTAGCACCCTGCAACAGGTACTCCTTACCTGAAGTGAACGTGAGATCGATTCCCAGTTCTTTTGCTTCTGGACCGCTTTTTTCGACCCCCCATGCAGCTAGATGAAGCGGGAAAAAGGATGCACTGTTAGAGCTCTCAATCCGGTTATGACCAACTACGTAGTGAAAAGGAGTAAGCCCACACGTTATGAGGCCTGTCGTGCCTGCGATCACCACAGGATCCGCCTGATAATGTCTATCGCTCGCTTCACTAATGCCCAGTTGGAGTTCGATGACCTGATTTTCAAGATCAGTAAGGTTGAATTGCGCCGCCAATATGGGATTAATTAGGGCGGCACGGAATAACATGTACTCAACACCGAATTCACGCCCCTCTACGTCCCAACAGCTGCCAACAAAGAAGTGCCAGCCAACTTGGGTTTTCAGTTGAGGCAGGTGGTCACGAGGAAATTGCAGCTCGGCCTTTTCGGGCAATCGATCGAATCCCTGGCTTGCGTTAAGGCCTAGGAACTTGTTTACTATCACGTACGCTTGATGAGGCGTGAGTTCATTACATAATGGCTTGAGAGTAGAATAACGCAGCTTGTAACTTGGGTTGTGGGATTGCGGGTGCGCTAGGAGCCAATCAAGGTACGCGTTCATACGCTTGCCAAAGGACTGCGCGCTGTTCTTGGTATCTTGAAGCTTCACCACCACGTCTTCTTCTATTTTTTCGGGCTCAAATGTGGGCATCCAGAGCGCATTGGCGATGTGCTCTTTCGTTTCATCGTCAAGGGGCGTGTTAAAAAAGATAGCATTATTCATAAATCTCAATCCTTAAAGTATAATCATAGGGCAAGTTTGATTCACTTGAAACACCCGTCACAATAAATCATCCTAGGTGAATACTCAAACTGGGTTCTTCCGAGCTCCTTCGCAAAGAAGCGTCTCTTTAAGCCATGCAAACACGTTAGGTCCACGGCTAGGACCAAAGAGCTCAATAAATTTGTCGCTAATAAGCTCAGTATCATCAATTGAC
>Ga0209748_1000060_pt1 | contig 76550 bp, 71 predicted proteins | sample BarGraIncu00421A_FD_185490 | JGI IMG/M metagenome (GOLD analysis project Ga0209748, IMG submission 185490) | Arctic peat soil microbial communities from Barrow, Alaska - Barrow Graham LP Incubations 004-21A (SPAdes) (version 2) | ecosystem: Environmental > Terrestrial > Soil > Wetlands > Peat... | reverse complement strand
AGCACACGTCTGATCTCTGATTTTGAAAAGGATTTGCGCCCGCTTCATGGGAGGCGTATTCGACCATGCCGGGTATGCATTCTTTGCCGCTGCAATAGCTTTTAACACCTCTCCCTCGGTACAACGCGGGGACTGGGCTATTACTTTACCCGTACTGGGATCAACAATATTCTCATATTTTTCGGTCTCTGATTCGATGAATTGGCCATTACAGAAATACTTAAGTCTTTTGATTTCAGTCATTTTAAAACCTCCAATTATTTTTAATTACTCTTGTATGTATCGCAAGAACTATGCCAAAATAAAATTTCAGTAAAAAAAAGTCTTAAACCCCCTATGGGCACCATTCTTTGAATTTAGGAGTTTTCTATTTGTCCACAAAAAATGTGCACCATTTTAAGGGTGCACATTTTTTGTGGACAAATATTGTGCATTATGCACAACTTTTAAATTTGATATTCTTTCAGTTTATTTCTAAGCGTATTTCGGTGTATGTCCAACAGTTTTGCAGTCAAAGCACGATTATTATTAGTTAGTTTTAAAACCTCTATGATCGTTTCTTTTTCTATCTGCCTTAATGTCTTTACATCGGGAGGGGTTTTTTCACAATCGACAACTGGTTCGAAAGAGCGACTATAAACTTTAAAACTAGTCGTATCTAAATGATTTGCGGTTAAGATAGTATCATCTTGAGAAATAATGATAGCTCTTTCAAGTACATTGCCAAGTTCCCTAATATTCCCCGGCCATTCATACTTCATTAAAGCCGAAATAAAATCCTCTGAAAGTTCCTTCACCTCCATACCAATTTTACAACAAATCATGTCAACAAAGTGTTTAGCTAATAACGGAATATCATCTTTTCTCTGCCGTAAGGGCGGAACGTCTAGAATAAAAGTATTAATCCTATAATATAAGTCTAGTCGCATGCGGCCTTGTTCAACCAATTCTCCTAGATTTTCGCCACTCGCCGCTATGATTCGCACATTAATGGGTAAAACAACATTCCCACCAACCCGAACTATTTTGTTTTCTTCCAGAACTCTTAATAACTTTATTTGCATAAAATGAGGCATGCTATTTATTTCATCGAGAAAAATAGTTCCACCATCGGCCAACTCAAATTTGCCTGGCATACCACCTTTTCTAGCCCCTGAGAAAGCGCCATCATTATATCCAAACAATTCGCTTTCCATTAATTCTGAGGGTATGGCACTGCAATTGATGCCGATAAATGGGCCGTCTCGCAAATCACTCATGTTGTGGATTGCCTGAGCGAAGAGCTCCTTTCCAGTTCCACTCTCACCTTGAATCAATACTCTGGCATCAGTTGACGCCACGCTCTTGGCAAGCTCTATTGTACTAAGAAGCTTTTCGTTTTTCCCCAGAATATCATCAAAAGTAAAGGTGGCGTAGGCTCCTACCATTCGATTGATTAAATTGTGCACTTCTTTCTTTTCTTTGGTCACAATCAGCTTTCCAATGAGTTCATTTTCTTCAGTGTACACGGATTGGGTATTAACCAATAACGTTGTATATTTATTTTTATTTTTGATCACAATACTTTTTTCAAAGAATTTGTTGTCTTTCTCCAATAATTCAATCAAAGGAGGCTCGGAAATCAAGACTTCACTAACGGGCTTTTCCAGTAATTCATTTTCTGAAGGCGTGCTATACTGTTTCAGATTTTTATTTAGGTGTTTCACATTATTTTTTGTGTCTAGAACAGCCATCCCATTTTCCGAACTATCGATGCAGTTATGAAGGTACGTATTTATGGAGCTTAATTTAATCGCATCTTCTATCGCTTTCGCTAAGGCTATGACAATCCCCAGGGTATGTTTATGAATAAATCGATAGTCCCCGCTTAAATTCAAAACCCCAACTAGCTCTCCCAACTCACCAAATATTGGCGCCGCACAACAGGTCCAATTATGATAAAAACTACAATAATGCTCAGAACTGAAAATCTGCACTGGTTGTTTATTAATTAGGCAAATTGCTATGCCTGTTGTACCTGAAACATTCTCCGTTCTTATGCTTCCAGGTTTAATGAACTCGACCTCTGCAGATTTCACTAGTTCAGGATCCCCAATGGTATTTAATACATATCCTTCTTTGCTCGCCAAAATTCCCATAAAACCTGTTTCATCAACAATTTTCCCTAATATTTCCATGTATGGCTTTGCTAACGCAATTAAATAATTATTTGCACGTAATATCTTGTCAAATCGTTGCGGGTCTTCAATAAAATAGTTTTTACTGTCCAAGGGATCAATCCCTTGGTTTCGACATCGTTTCCATGATTCCAGGATGATCGGTCGAATAACGTTGGAATCACACTCGCCTGTTCGTGAAAATATTTCCCACTCTTTATAAAATTTCTGTCTCATGATATCACATAAATCCATGCGTAATCCTCCTTATCATCAACCTTGACGCTTAAGTTCTTGAATACGAATATATGTATCCATATTTGATCTTTCATTAAATATGGCAATCCTTTGATAGCAAATCAGCTGGAAAGTTTACTTTCCAGCTGTCGATGATATTTTTATACAACTCAGAATTTATGGCTAATACGATAAAACATTTTCTCCCCGTTGTAACCCGGTATCTCCTGAACGAATGAATTCTAAAATACCATAGGGTTCAATCATATTAAAAAAGGCATCAATTTTTTCCCGGGTTCCTGTAATTTCAAGAATTAAACTTTCTCTTGCTACATCCACAATGTTGGCTCTGAATAAATTTGCAATTTCTACAATCTGAGATCGTGTAATATTATTGGCTTTTACTTTAATAAAGACCAGTTCTCTTGTAATGGATTCATGAGGTTTTAATTCAATAACAGTAATCACATCAATAAGCTTATTCAACTGCTTTTTAATTTGAGTCAGAACTTGTTCATCTCCGGTAACAGTAATTGTAATCCGAGAGAATTTTGCATCAACGGTAGTTCCTACGGTAAGGCTATCAATATTATACCCACGTCTTGCAAATAAGCCGGATATCCGACTTAAAACACCAAAATTATTTTCAACAAGTAATGATAAACATGTTTTTTCTTCCATATCTCTCCCTTTATATTCTTATGAAATCCGGATGGACCTGACACTGGATTAAGGTTGGCCCCTTATGTTTAATGGCTTCCGGCATGATCTTTTCAAAGTCCGCATTATTATCCACTTTAAATCCTTTAATACCATAGGCTTCGGCCAGCTTCATAAAATCGATTTCAAAATTAAGGTCGGTTCCACTGTAATGGCCTTTTCCATAGGTATCAAATTGAAGTTGTCTTACCATGCCCAGCTTGTTATTGGTAATCAGGATTATATTTATATTCAGCTGGTGCTCTGCAATCACTCCAAGCTCGCCCATTCCCATTTGGAAGCTTCCATCACCGCAAACCACAAAAATCTCTTTTGGATTATTCAGGGTCGCAAAGCAGGCCCCGCTGGCGGCTGGGATACTGTAGCCCATGGTGCCAAGACCGCCTGAAGTAAAGAACTTACGGTCTTTAATGATGCGATAATAAAGGGCTGACCAAATCTGATTTAGGCCAACATCTGCAACCATGGTGGCATTATCAGAGGTCATTCCAGACAGAGCATCGAATAAAATCTTGGGATTAATTAATTCACTGCAGGGTGGATCCGCATCATATATTAAAGGATATTCACTCTTCATTTTTTCAATTTCTGAAAGCCACTGAGTATGATCCTTAACAGCATCCTTTTCTAAAAAACACGTTAAAATTGTTTTTGCATCCCCTACGATAGGAATGCTGGCTTCCATGTTTTTGCCTATTTCTGCAGGATCAATATCAATATGAACAAAATCAATATTATTTTCAAAGCTTGTCAGATTTGAGGTTGCGCGATTCGACATTCGGGCACCAATATTGATAATCAAGTCTGAGGCATTCATAACGACATTTGAATATTCAAAGCCATGGCTTCCCACTATGCCACAGTATAATGGATGGTCTTCGGGAAAACTCCCAATCCCCATAAGCGACGTAATGACTGGAATATTGTTTTTCTCGGCAAAAGCCAAAAGTTCTTTTTCGGCGTGTCCCAAAATTACACCGCCACCGGCATAAATCACCGGATGCTTCGCCTCTTTTATCTTTTTGATGGCACGTTTAATTTGTCCGCTATGACCATTGTAGGTTGGTTTATAACCCAAAATATCAACTTTATCCCAGGTCAGTGGAGTTTTGACATTTTCCAATTGAACATCTCTTGGAATATCAATCAGCACAGGTCCCGGTCGGCCGGTTGATGCAATATAGAATGCTTCTTTGATAATTCTTGGAATATCTGCAGCATCTTTCACTAAATAGCTATGCTTCGTAAAGGGTGCAGTGGCTCCGGTAATGTCTGCTTCCTGAAAAGCATCTGTTCCAATAAGTGCTCGATCGACCTGGCCGGTTATGGCCACAATCGGAATAGAATCAAGATAAGCCGTGGCAATGCCGGTCACCAGGTTCGTGGCACCGGGACCTGAAGTTGCGAGACATACGCCGACTCGTCCGGACTCACGGGCATATCCACTGGCATAATGTGGTCCTGCCTGTTCGTTTCGTACTAAAATATGTTTTATCGGTGATGTCCTGAAAGCTTCATAAAGGGGCAACACTGATCCTCCCGGATAACCAAACACAAACTCAACTTTTTCTCTTTCGAGACACTTTAGAATTAATTTTGCTGCTAACAGTGGAATCACTCCCTTTTTAAGTATTTCAAAATATCATATAAAATCATGGGTGATCTGTCAATGGTTTTTTTATAAAAAGCAACTCTTAACAGTAAAAAAGACCAGTTTCTGAAAATATACAGAACCTGATCTCTTTTCATTAAATTATTCTCTTGATTTATAAACAAGCAGTTTCCCTAATAATGGTGTTTTTACAGAAATAGCGCCTTCCGGACACATTTCCTGGCAACAATAACAGCGGATGCAACGGTTGTAATAATAAAGTGGATAGCTTCTTCGTTTACGATGGACCATTTTAATAGCTTTTTCCTCAAGTGGACAGCTTTGTTCACAGATGCCGCAGCCTATACACTTATCCTTATTCACTACTGGTTTTCGAACCAGAAATCCTTTGAATCTTGATAAGGAGCCCAGACCTGAAGCCACTTTTTCATCAACCGGTTCACGAATAACATCAAAACCAGGATTGAAGAATTTTTCCATTGGCTCACCTAAAAGTTCAATCTTATCTTCAGAATAATTTCCTAATTCCATTTCCTCCCCAGATACATTGGTGGGCACAAAAGTCGGATCTAAATTGACCATTCGGGAAAAAGTAGCATCTAAAGCCACCGGGTCATCGGAAACCAGGATCACCTTCATTGGTACCGCCGTTCCGGATGCCGGGCCATTTCCTTCCATGGCCACGATCCCATCCATAATGAAGAGTCGTAGTTTTGGACTCAGAAATCGATTGAGATCCACCAACATTTTTGAAAAACTTAAAGCATCCGGGTAACAGGCATGGGAAGTACCCTTATTAAGCCCATAGACGCAGCCAAATTGGTTTTTCACTGCACCGGTTAATCGGGTTAAGCCATGAGTCTTCATTTTTGCCAGACTGATAATCACATCGCTTTCCAGTACACCATTGGCAATTTCAAATCGTTTTTTCACTAGTCCCAGATAAAAATCCATGGTCCTGCCATGACTGAAATCAAGCATTGGTACCTTGTATTTTTCGGCGATTTTTGTAAGACCACTTTCCTTTGAAGCCCCTGATGGTGACCCAATTCCAGGCGAATCGCCATAAAATAAATTTTCTATTTGATGTTCCTTTAAGATGCGGATCATGGCTTCAAAAATTGCCGGATGAGTGGTTGTGGCTAATTCTGGCTTTCTCCCCCGCAATAAATTTGGCTTTAGCAAAACTTTATCTTCTTTAGAAACAAAGTTTTCTATTCCACCAAGCAAATCGATGGCCATCTTTAGTTTTTTATAAACCAGATCACACTCATAGGATTCACACCCCATAATGACTACCCTTGATTTATTATTTTCCATTTTTTTCTATACCTCTTTCGGTTATTCGCACTTTTTTTTCTTTTAATAATTTACCAACAGCGCGTTTAAAAGAACTTTTGCTCATATTTAATTCTTTCTTGATGATGTGTGGGTTGGTGTGATCATTATAGGGCAAGAGTCCCTGATTTTCGTTCATCTTTGTTAATATTAAAATAGCATCCTTTGGTATTTCTTTATATGCCTGTCGATTAGGCGTTAGGATAAGCTTTCCGTCATTTCTAATTTCTGAAATCCGAGCGTTAACTTTGTCACCGCATTGGATATCTACATCAGCATCTTTCATAAGAATCAGCCCATGGTAGAGGTTTTCCACTGCAACAAAAGCTCCTAGTTCAGGGTTGATCTGATAAACATATCCTTCTACCCATTCACCGATTTTATGGTCTGAGCCCACTTTAAGCAGTGGATAAATTTTCATTGTTGCGCAAAGTCGGTCACTTTTATCCAAATAGAGATATACCAGATAATCCCGGCCTTTTTGAATTTTTGTGGTTTGTTCATTGTATGGGAGTAAGAGATCTTTTTCGAGACCCCATTCCATGAAAGCGCCAACTTTTGTAATATCTGCAACTTTCAAATGGCCAAACTCTCCTAAAAGTATTTTAGGACGGCGGGTGGTTGATATTATTCGATCCTTTGAATCCCTGTAGACAAATACTTCGATATCATCATTTGGACGAGCACTCTTAGGTACTTCTTTTTCTGGGAGGAGCACCACATTTTTTTCATCGGTTCCATCATATAAAAACGCCCCTATGGCCGTAATTCGATTAATTTTCAGTGTTTGGATTTTTCCTGTTTCTATCATTCATTAAACCTCGTCTTTTATTTATTTCATGTTTTTTAATTCATTTCGGTTTTGTTCAACCCTGTCGTTCATTTCTTTTAACTGTAACTGAAACGTATAAAGCAGCTTATCTGCATAATTTTGTGTACCTAATTTTAATGCTTTCGCACTGGCATTGGCATTATTGATCATTTCGTTGGCCTGAGCCGATGCTGTTTTTGTAATCTCATTGGTATCAATCAATTCTTTGAGACGTTTTTCCGCTTCAGATTTAATATGTTCTGCTTCGTCCTGGGCCGCAAAAAGAATCTTTTTTCGTTCAGCCACGATTTTTTTTGATTCAGTTAATTCACTGGGCATCGCATCTCGAATTTCATCAATAATTTCTAATAATTCTTCTGGATTAACTAGGGCTCTGGATGAAAAAGGGAGGGTGTTACCTTTTTCAATCACTTCTTCTAATTCTGCTAATAGTTCCATTACTCTCATTTTATAAATCCTTCCTCATGCTTTTTTTGAATCGCTTTTTCTACATTTGCCGGTATAAAATCAGACACATTTCCCTGAAATTTTACAAGCTCTTTTACCAGACTGGAGCTTAAATACGAATATTTATTACTTGTCATCATAAAGAAGGTCTCAATATTATTATCAAGATGTTTATTTATTAAAGCCATCTGAAACTCATTCTCAAAATCTGTTAAGGCTCGAAGCCCCTTGACAATAATATTGGTTTTTCTTGACCTCACGTAATCGATGAGGAGACCATTAAAGGTATCAACTTCAACGTTATCCAGTTCCTCCAGACTATCGGTAATCAGTTGCGCTCGTTCCTCACTGCTAAAAAGATAATTCTTGCTATTGTTTACCATAACACAAACAATCAGTTTGTCAAAAACTTTGGCTGCTCTTTGAATGATGTCGAGATGACCTTTAGTAAGAGGATCAAAACTCCCCGGATAGACTGCTATTTTAAAACTCATTTTTCTCCCTACAATAATAACTTACAATTGAATTTCCGTATTTTTTTGATTTATAGCATACTAATTTATTTTTTTCTAATGGCATTATAACAGATTTCTCTGATTCTATCACTATTTTTCCGGTCTCAGAAAGAATTTCTTTTTCTGAAATTATTTCCAGGATCTTCGCTAAACCTTCTCCCTGAACATAAGGGGGATCCATGAAGATAATATCACAGGACACTTTATTCATGGATAACATTTCAAGGCCTTTGATTCCCGGGATTTTAAAGACCCTGGCTCTGGATTCATATCCGGTCAGGGCAATATTTTTTTTAATAATTTCAATGCTCTCCTGAGAAATATCAAAAAAGTAGGCGGTTTCAATTCCTCGGCTTAAAGCTTCAATTCCCATGGCACCGCTTCCGGAAAATAGATCCACAAAAACTTTAGCACTTCTTAAATCAACCTGAATGCTACTGAAAATGGCACCTTTAATTTTGTCGGTGGTCGGACGAATCTTGTCACCTGGAATACTTGTTAACTTCTTTCCTCGTTTTTCCCCTGCTATTACTCGCATCCTGTCTCCTAATTTAACGATATTTCTTCAACTTCTTTGAAAAATGTTTTGAGAACCTTTTCCCGATAGGCCATCACTTCTTTATCGGTCGAGTTAAAAAGTGTCTCCGCCAATTCCCTTGTTTTCTGAATCAGGGCCATATCATCCATGGGATTTAGAACACCAAAGTCGGGAAGCCCATGTTGTTTGAATCCAAAATAATCTCCGGGGCCCCTTAAACGATAATCCTCATCAGCGATTTTTTTACCGCTTCGATTTTTGACAATAACTTCCATTCGAGCAAGAGTCTCAGGGCTTTTTGAGTTTGTCACCAGGAAACAAAAGGATTGATGTTCCCCTCGTCCAACTCGGCCTCTCAACTGATGAAGCTGGGAAAGTCCAAAACGTTCAGCGCTCAGTATTGCAATGGCACTGACGTTTGGGACGTCGATTCCGACTTCAATAATGCTGGTTGCCACTAATAGTTGTATCTCCCCCTGATTAAACGCTTTAATAATCTCCTCTTTTTCATCATTACCTAAGCGACTGTGCAAAAATCCGATATTATAATTTTCATCAAAGCGTTTCGCAATAACGCTGTATACCGATTCAATATCTTTCACTTCAGACATTTCTTCAGAGGCTTCAATGAATGGGCAAATCACAAATACCTGGCGGTTTTTTTTCATTTCACTTTCCAGAAAAGAAAATATTTTATGAAGAGATGCGTCATCATAGCAATAGGTCTTAATGGGTTTTCGGCCCTTGGGTAGCTCATCAATATATGATACGGAAAGGTCGCCATAGAGAATTAAGGCTAGGGTTCTTGGAATCGGAGTTGCACTCATAACCATGGTGTGGGGTTGATTCCCTTTTAATGAAAGTCGGCCACGCTGTTTCACCCCAAATCGATGCTGTTCATCGGTAATGACCAACCCTAAATTATAATAATCCACTGAATCCTGGATTAAAGCATGGGTACCGATCACAACCGAGGTTTCACCATTTGCCACTCGCTCCAGGATTTCTCTTCGCTCTTTTGTTTTCAGGCTTCCGGTAATGATTTCAACGGATACCCCAGAGTTTTTCAACAAAGTGTTAAAGCTTCGACCGTGCTGTTGGGCTAATATTTCAGTGGGAGCCATGTAGGCAGTCTGATAACCGTTTTGGGCCATTAAACAAGCCGAAATGACGGCAATAACGGTTTTTCCCGAGCCAACATCTCCCTGGACTAAACGGTTCATTACATGGCCATTTTTAAAGTCTTCCAGAATGTCGTCAATCACCGATTTCTGACTTTGGGTAAGCTCATAGGGCAGGTTGCCAATAAGGGCTTTCATCCCTTCAAAAGTGTTAATCGAAATATTCGAAAATTTACTTTCTCCGGCATTTGATAAGATCCCCATGTTTATTTTCAAGGCCTCATTGAATTTTAACCGTTCTTTGCCATTGAAAACCGCTGCCTTTGTTTTCGGAAAATGAATGGCTTCCAAAGCTGAGGCCATGGTCGGCAGCTGGTAATTTTTTCGGATGCTTTCGGGAAGACCATCCTCTATTTCCAGATGGCCGCTAAAAATCTGGACGAGCATTTTTCGAATGGCATCATTGGGAATTCCCGGGATTTTTGAATAAACAGGGGTTAACTCAAAAAACCGCCCAGCGTTGTTTGCCGGGGCAAACTGGGGGTTCATTATTTTAAATTTTTCGCCGTTTTTTTCAGTTTTTCCGTAAAAATAATATTCCTGATTATCTTTCAGTACGCCCTTTAAATAAGGCTGATTAAAAAAGACAGCTGTAATTTTAACTTCTTCGCATAAAAGGGGAATACTAAAAATCGAAAGATTCCCACGAATACGCTGGAGTCGGCCATAACCACAGACAAGGGCTTTTATTGTTATCGCCTTGCTCTCGGTTCCATCATCAAGTGAACCCGAAACGTTGCGGTCAATATATCTTTTAGGATAGAAATTCACAAGATTTCCCACTGATTTTATCTGATGTTCTTCCAGCGCGGTTCCACGCTTGGGTCCCACACCTTTTAATGTTAATATCGAATCATCCCAGTCCATGGCTACCTCCCGGTTTCGCACTCACAGAAATTTTTCTTGTTATTCAACGGATACAATATAATAATAAAGGGGTTGTCCGCCATAGTGAATTTCTACATCACATTCTTCAAAAGCAACCGTAAGATCTTCTGCTAAAGCCTCTGCATCTTCTTTAGTCGTATCTTTTCCATAATAAATTGAAATCAGTTCGCTCTCTTCATTGACCATTTCACTTAATAGATTTTCTGTAACGGTATGTATATTACTGCCGGCAAACTTTATTTCGCCACCTGAAATCCCTATCGCATTGCCTTTTTTAATTTTAAGACCGTTAATTTTTGTGTCTCTCACGGCATAAGTTACTTCACCTGTTTTTACATTTTTAATAGCATCGTTCATCCCTTTTTCATTTTCCGCAGCTTCTGCTTCCGGTGAAAAAGCCAGCATGGCCGAGATGCACTGGGGAATATTTTTTGACGGAATCACATAAACCTGTTTATCCGATATTTCACTGGCCTGTTTAGCTGCCATAATGATATTGCTGTTATTTGGAAAAAGGAACACCACTCCGGCATTGATCTTATCAATTTCATTTAAAAAATCCTGGGTACTGGGGTTCATGGTTTGTCCCCCTGATATAACCTGGGTTATTCCCAAATCCTTAAAGAGTTTTGTTAAGCCTTCTCCCGGAGACACGGCTATAAATCCGTAGGGTACCGGTGTAAGGTCAGCGGGCTTGCCCTTGCTTTCAAATTGCTCACGCATATTATCGATTTTAATACGGGATAAACTGCCAAGATTTCCTGCCCGTTCTAATGCCAGACCGGGATTGTCCGTATGTAAATGGACCTTAATAATAGCATCATCTTTAATGACTAACACGCTGTCTCCCAGGGTATTAAAGTAGTCTCTTAAATTGTCATCATCAATCTCTGTGGCATTTTTTATAACAAACTCGGTACAATAGCCAAAGGTAATATCCTCAGGTTTCATATTTGAGTCATCCACAAATTTATCCAGGTTGATGGAACTGGCTTCAATTTTCGCTCCAAGTTCCTGATTTGTTAAGGCTTTTACCGCACCTTCAGCAATACAGATCAGCCCCTGACCCCCGGCATCAACCACACCGGCTTCTTTTAAGACGGGAAGCATTTCCGGGGTCCTTAACAGTGTCGCTTTTCCATGTTTAAGGACCGCTTCAAGATAATCTTCCAAGCCTTCAAAGTTGTTTATGTTTGCCATTGCAAACTCACCCATTTCACGTGCCACTGTCAGGATTGTGCCTTCTGTTGGCTTCATAACAGCTTTATAAGCCACTTCAGCAGCCAGCTTAAGGGCATTTGCCATGAGGTTAATATCAAGGTAATCCTGGCCTTTACAGCCTTCTGCAAAGCCACGAAGCAATTGAGAAAGAATAACTCCAGAGTTTCCCCGGGCACCAATCAGTGCTCCTGAGGAGGCGGTTTTTGCTACACTGTAGACAGTCAGCTGCTCTACTTTATCAAGTTCTGATACAGAGTGGTTAAAGGTCAATGACATGTTTGTTCCGGTATCTCCATCAGGCACTGGAAAAACATTCAGCTCATCCACTGTTTTTTTGTTTATTTCCAGATTTTTGGCACCATATTCAAACATTTTTTTAAGCATCTCACCGTCAATTTTCCGGGTTTTCATTCTGTCCTCCATTTATACACGCACACTCACAACATTTACGCAGATTCTTTTTACTTTTAAAGATGTTTGCTTTTCCACCTTGTATTTTACATTGGCAATAATATTTTCTGCAACCACAGAAATTTTTATTGCATATTCCACAATAACGTAAAGTTCAATGATTAACCGGTCATCTTCAATCCTTACGCCGACCCCTTTATTGGCCTGATCCCCGGACAGGATTTCAATTAGCCCATCCTTGCCATGTTTATGGGCCATACCAACCAAACCATAACACTCCATTGCGGCATTGCCTGCTATGTCGGCAATGGCCTTTCGTGTAATATCTATCGTTCCTAGATCACTTTCTATTTTCATTTTAGTATCTCCTTTGTTTTTTCTTTCTCTATTTTATAGAATAATTTATAGTAAGTCAAAAATTTTATTGCTTTATTTTTATTTTTCATGATATAATACACTTTGTTTTATAAAAGGTAAGCGTAAGGGAGGTTATGTCATGGCTAAAGAATGTTTTGTATGTAAAAAAACCGTTGTTTCTGGCAACCAGGTCAGTCATTCAAATAAACACAGCAAACGCGTTTGGAAACCCAATTTGCAAAGAATTAAGGTTGTTATTGAAGGCACACCACAACGAATCAGTGTTTGTACACGTTGTTTGAGATCCGGTAAAGTAGAAAGAGCTTAGGCTCTTCTTATTTTTCAGGAATACGCAGGGGGAGTCTTTCTTTATTGAAAGGCTCTTTTTTTATGCCCTTAATCCTTTGGAATGTCGACTAGCAGAATGCCTTTTTCCAGCGAAATTATCTGCCGTTCCCGGGCAGTAACATTACTGATACCATAGGGATTTTCAAGTGTCATTTTTCCATTTAAAATGGGATATTTAAATCCCTGGATATTAAGTCCTTCGACATTTCCACCCAGGGGTAATAAAGAAATCACTGTTCCGATCGGTAAATTCAAGACTTTTTTATCTTGAATTAAAAAAATATCATTCTTTTCATCGACAATCAGTCCCTGAATTCCCGCTTCCAGAAATCGGGTCAAAAGGTAAATATTTCCCAGACTATGGTCCAGACGTGTTCCCAGAGCACCAAAAACAATCACCTCTGTGGCCCCTATTTCAATGGCGTGGTTAAAGGCGAGCTGAGTATCAGTTTCGTCTTTACAAACAGGATAACGCCGAATTTCGACATCCCGGTAGCATCTTAAGGTCTCTTCGCTGATCGAATCCAGATCTCCCAAAATCACATTCGGAATTAAACCGATCTTTTTTGTAAAATTCGCCCCGCCATCGGCACAGATAATATAGGGTGCTTCGAATTTCTTCAGATATTCTTTATAGAAGCCGGGGTTCCCATAGCTTCCATTTGTAAAAATAATAACAATCATTAACGCTGTTCCTTTTTTATTTCCTCTAACAAATACAGATAGTGGTCATAGCGAGTTTGACTGATTTTCCCGGTTTTTAAATCTTCTGATATTTGACAGCCTGGTTCCCCTTGATGTAAACAGCTTTTAAACCGACATTCGCCTCTGGCAAATTCCGGGAAATACTCTCTGAGCTCTTCTGCTTTGATATACTCTGATAATTTGTAAGAAGAGAACCCGGGAGTATCAAGCAAAAATCCACCGCTTCTCATTTTGAGTAATTCTACGTGACGGGTAGTGTGCTTTCCGCTTTTCAGCTTTTTACTCAGGGGTCCTGTTTCCATGATTTGGTTTGAACAAAGATTGTTTGCCATCGTTGACTTGCCAACCCCTGACGGTCCTGCCATAAAAGCTGTTTTACAGCTTATTTCATGGGCAATCCGGTCCATGGTGTCTAAATCAGCGTCGCTGAAGAAAAAGAGATTATAAGGGGTTTTACTGTAGATTTTTCTAAGAACCTCTTCCTCTTCAGAACTGACCAGATCTTTTTTTGTAAAACAAATCAGTGGTTCCACATTCTGGATCTCCGAACTGATCAAAAGCTTGTCTAAAAGCAATAGATTCGGTTTAGGACTTGTCATCGAAAAAACAATGAGGCCAATGTCAACATTGGCCACAGGAGGTCTTGTAAAAATATTTTTTCGCGGTTCAATGGATTCAATGGTCCACTCCCCGGGGTTATCAGATTGGATTACCACTTCATCTCCCACAGTTGGCACTATCTTCTGATGACGCAATACCCCTCTTGCTTTACATTCCACAATTTCTTCACTGGATTGGGGCTTCACATAATAGAAGCCCCCAATACCCTTGATTATTTTTCCAATTTGTTTTTCTTCTGCTAGCAAATGCCAGGCCTCCATTTTCTAAAAATCAATATAACTGCTGCCGACGCTTACGCCGTCAATAAAGACTTCATAAAGCTGTCGGCCAATGCCTTCCACATTTACTGAAAATGTATCGTTTGACATATTAACGCCTTTATATACGACCTTTTCGCTCTTTAATCTCCGTTATCAATGTGTCTTTTTATATATCACGTGTCTTACCTTTCGTTATGGCGTTGGTGTTGGCGTTGGTGTTGGTGTTGGTGTTGGTGTTGGTGTTGGTGTTGGTGTTGGCGTTGGCGTTGGCGTTGGCGTTGGCGTTGGCGTTGGCGTTGGCGTTGGTGTTGGTGTTGGTGTTGGCGTTGGCGGTTTACCACTGCTCACAATAAGGGTTACTGAACCGCTTCGCGCAAGACTTGCACCTTCTCCCGGGGACTGCCTGATAACCGTATCTTTAGCAGTGTCTGAGCTGGTTTCATAGGAAACCGTTCCAACAGTAAGCTCTGCATTTGAAATGGTATTTCTGGCATCTGTTTCAGTTTGTCCAACCACATTAGGTACGCTGACAAGATCTTCCCCTTTACTCACATAAATGGTAACTTTAGTTCCTTCATTAACCACAGTGGTTGCGGAAGGATTCATATCATAAACAATGTCTGCGTCATAATCACCGTTGAACTCGCGTTTTATTTCTCCAACCACAAAATTAGCTGCTTCTATGGCTTTCACTGCTTCACTTTCACTCTTCCCGACAACGTCTGGTATTGCGGCTGTTTTTGTTCCCCGACTCACGGTCACCTTAACGGTTTTACCACGCTGTAACTCAGTGGTATTTTCCGGATTTTGGGTGATGATCAAACCTGCAGCAACATCAGAATTGTAAACTTCTTTTTCAACCTCAATGACCAACCCCTGCTGTTGAAGGGTTGTCGTGGCCTCAGCCACTGTTTTTCCTTTAACATCAGGAACCTGGACCGTTTTTCCGGTAAAATATGCATAGACAGTCATTCCGACAGCAAAAACGGCAATAACGGCAAAAACTGAAATCAGGATGATGTTGCGTTTCTTTTTTCGCTTTTTAGTCTCTTCCGGTGTTTCATAATAGTATCCGTCATCATCGTCATCCTTATCGGGAGGAACCGGTGGTTGCGTTCCTGTGTTTTCAACGTGGAAGAGGCCTTCACGGACAACCGCGGTTTCGTTTCTGCTACCGCCATGACTGTGTCCATTTTTAGATGCCGAATTGCTGCCTTCAAGAATTATTTCCAGATCTTCCATTAACTCATCTGTATTTTGGTACCGATCCGCCGGCTTTTTCTCGGTAAGTTTAATGACAATGTTATTAACGGCATCCGGTATTCTTGGTTCTAACACTTTTGGTGGAACAATTTCCTCCTGTATATGCTTAATCGCAATGGTCACGGTATTTTCTTCATCAAAGGGAAGTTTTCCCGTGAGTAATTCATAGTATAAAATACCCAGGGAATAAAGATCCGACCGTTCATCAACGAAACCCCCACGGGCCTGCTCCGGAGAAATATAATGGACCGAGCCCATGGTTTGATTTGTCATTGTTAATGTTGAACTGGTAATCGCTCTGGCGATTCCAAAATCGGCTACCTTCGGCACTAAATCACGGGTTAATAAAATATTATGGGGTTTAATGTCGCGATGAATGATTTTATTTTCATGGGCACAGCGAAGGGCATTAGAAATATCCATGACAAACTTCGTTGCTTCACCGTATTCCAATCGCCCTTTTCTCATCAGGTATTGCTTGAGGGTAATACCGTCCACATATTCCATGATGATAAAATAAATATTATCCTGAACCCCAACATCGAAAACGCCGACAATATTCGGATGCGATAAACAGGCAACCGCCTGAGATTCACGATCAAATTTTTTAATAAATTGTTCGTTTTCAGTGTATTCTTCGCGGAGCACTTTTACCGCAACATAACGATTAAGCTTTAAATCACGGGCTTTATAAACATAAGCCATACCGCCCCGTCCAATAAGCTCAATGATTTCATAACGATTTACTAATGTTCTACTGAGCATCTGGCACTCCTTCTAAAGGGTTAAAAAGCACAACAGTGATGTTATCATTCCCTCCATTTTCATTGGCGGAATCAATGAGCATCTTCGCACTGTCTTCAAGACTGTTTTCATTCACAATCGTCTGTATTTCATAATCTGAAAGCATATTAAAAAGACCATCTGAACAAATGAGATAAATAGCATCAGGATTGATATCATACCGATAAAAATCTACTTTTACAGAATTATCTGTTCCCAATGCTCGGGTAATCACATTTTTCTGAGGATGTATTTCTGCTTCCTCCTGGGTGATCTTCCCTTCATCAATCAATATCTGCACTAAAGAATGATCCTTAGTCAATCGGGTTATCTCGTCTTTGGTAATAATGTAAGCCCGGCTATCGCCGACATGACAAAGACACAAATCATTGCCATCAAGAATACACATGGTCAGGGTTGTTGCCATTCCCAAACGGGCCGGCTCATCATCTCCAATTTTTTTCAATTCCTGGTTAATATCATTTACAAAAGACATCATTTCCTCGGAATCAAAATAATTACAGATTTTTGATAAATTATTTTTAATAAAATCCACCGCTGTTTTACTGGCGATTTCACCGCTAAGATGACCACCTAAACCATCTGCGACTGCAAAAACATAGGATATTCGATCAATATTTTTTATGGTCGCAGCCAAATAGGCATCCTGATTCACCTTTCTCAATAATCCTACATTGGATCCATAGGCACATTTCATACATTCACCTTATCCTTATTTCCTTTTTTTCGCAGCTGACCACAGGCTGCATCGATTTCTCTTCCCATTTTCCGTCGCATGGTTACATTTATTCCTCTATTTTCCAGTTCACGAAAGAAAGAATCCAAGCGTGCACTTTCTTTAAAGGACACTTCTTCAATCGCGTTTAAACCAATGAGATTCAAGTGATTCCGGGACCCTCTTAAAAGCTTAACTAAACCATTAATATCCACATCCCGGTCATTAAAACCATCCATCAGTGCATATTCATAGGTTATCTGTCGACCTGTTTTAATAAAATAATCATCAATTGCGGCCAATAACGCATCCAGGTCATATTTTTCAGCAATGGGCATTAATTGTTTTCGTTGTTCCTGAAAAACAGAATGTAGCGAAATCGCTAAATTGATCTGAAGATTTTCTTCTGCCAGGGCATTAATTCCTGGAACCAAACCGCAGGTTGACAGGGTAATCTTTCGCTGCCCGATACCAAAACCTGTGTTGGCAATGCGAATGAATTTAATAACCTCATTATAATTATCAAGCGGTTCTCCGATTCCCATAATGACTACATTTGAGATCCGGAGGTTTTCTGCCTGCTCTATTAAATAAATTTGATCCAATATTTCGCCTGAGGTTAGATCTCGAATCTTTCCACCCTGAGTTGATGCACAGAACTTACATCCCATATTGCACCCTGCCTGAGTAGACACGCAAAGAGAATCGCCATGCTGATAGTGCATCAGAACTGACTCGATGCATTCTCCGTCTGAAAGTTCGATGAGAAATTTTTTTGTGCCATCATGTGAATCTTTTTGGATCTCCTGGATTTTTCCATGGTTCAGTGAGTAGTTTTTTGAAAGGGTTTCTCTGAGCTTGTTGGCGAAATTTGTCATCTCACTAAAATCCTCGGACTTTTTATGATACAGCCACTGAAAAAGCTGTTCGCCCCGGTATTTTGGTTCTCCCTGTTCGACCATCAAGGTTTCACATTCAATTAGATTTTTTCCAAAAATATTTTCCTTCAAGCTTTCACCCCAACTCTTTTAGTGAAGCACTGTTTTCACGAGGATTGCTTCACATAGACTAAATCATTATATCAAAAAACCCTCATCAATACAATTTATTAAGCATGTTTTTAATTATAACCCTCAATATATGGATTTATATTGTGAAAAATAAAAGCTGCTTTATCTCTAAAGCAGCTCAAACAGTAAACAATCCCTTATTTTAATCTTTTTTTAATAAACACATAAAAAATCCATCACTCAGATCCGTTAGTGGACTGGTTTGAGTGAAATCATTTCCCTTCTTGTCGGGAACCACTTTTAATTCAGGATGCCTGATTAAAATATTTTTAATTTGATTTTCATTTTCATCCCGATTAACCGTACAGGTTGAATAAAGAAGCTGTCCTTCATGTTTTAAACAGCCGACAGCATTTTCTAAAAGATCTGCCTGAATTTTCACCAGTTCCTTTCGATCTTTCTTAGTAATGTGATATCGAATTTCGGGTTTCCGTCTGATGACGCCCAGTCCCGAACAAGGCGCATCCAATAATATTTTATCAAAGGCTTCCTGATCATCTTTCTGAAATTCACAGCCATCTTGTGCTTCAAGAACGATGTTTGTACAACCTAACCGCTGTGTTGCTTCAGCAATTAATTTTAATCGATTGGAAGAAACATCCCGTCCAACAATTTCTCCTTTATTTTCCATGAGTTGACTGATATAGGTTGTTTTTCCTCCAGGAGCGGCACACATATCGAGTACCCGATCCCCTGGCTTTGGATCTAATCGGTCAACCGTCACTAAAGCCGCCTGATCCTGAATGGCAAAATGTCCGTTCCTGTACAATGGGGTTTCTTCAATGCTATTTTCAAAAACACCAAGATTGGTGATATGGATAGCATTGGGCGATAAGGACCCTTGAACGGGTTCAACTCCCAGAGCCTGAAGTTCTTCCATTAATTCTTCCATGGTTGTCTTTAAAGTATTGCATCGTATGGTAAAAGGGGGTTTTTCATTAAGCAGAGGTATCATCTCTTCTGCTGCCTGATCACCATAGGTTTCGTAGTATTTATAAATAATCCATAAAGGAAGAGAATAACGAATGGATTGCGCTTCCTTTTCATTATCCCAATTTTCAAACTTAAAGTCTTTGCCATTTTTTTCAATTTTTCTCATTATATTTCTTAAAACACCATTTACAAAGCCTTTGGCTTGTGGTTGAACCTCAACCGTTAAGTTTACAGCTTCATTGACAATGGCATAATCTGGAATTTTATCAAGAAAATAAATCTGATAAATGGCGATTCTGAGGATTTCTGAAACCTCTTTATGCAGTTCTTTAATGGGTTTGCTGCTTTGCTGTTTAATGATGTAATCCAAATAACTCCGGTTTTGAAGGCAACCATAAACAATATTTAAATATAGCCTGCCATCCTCGGCCTTAATGTCATTTGTGGAAAGGACCTTTTTAGTCTCAAGATTGGAATAGGCGCCTTCATAATTTATCCGCAGTAGTGTCTCTAAGGCTTGTTGACGAATATTCATTAATTTCTGGACCCTCTGAGTATGACTAATCGCAATAGATTAAGAAAAGCCATGAGTGCGGCTGCCACATAGGTAAGAGCTGCTGCTCTCAAAACCTTTTTCACGCCGACTTCTTCCCCTGGTTGAATAATTTGATTATCAATTAATGATTTCACTGCACGGCTGCTGGCGTTAAATTCCACAGGTAGGGTAATAATGGTAAAAAGCAAGGCAATGGAAAAAAGTACAATTCCCAAATCCATTAACCAGCCCTGAGCAAAGATTAACCCGATAAAAAACAAAGGCCAGGCTAAATTGGAACCGAAACCTGCAACAGGAACAATAATATTTCTAGCTCGCAGTGGCCAATAGCCATCCTTGTCCTGAAGAGCATGACCTGTTTCATGGGCGGCTACGCCAACGGCAGCAATACTTGCCTTTTGTGATACTCCCTGAGAAAGTCGCATCACTTTTTTTCTTGGATCATAATGATCTGTTAAGTTTCCGGCAATGTCTTCAATGCCAACGTTGCTAAGATCATTGATATTAAGCAGTGCTCTGGCTGCAGCAGCACCGGTAATTCCTGTTTTTGTGGGAACATTACTATAGGTTTTGTAAGCACTGCTTACCTGATATTGGGCATAAGCCGCCAGCAATAATCCTGGGATCAGTATTAAAAAAGTTATATCAAATGGGAAAAAAAACATATTCTATCCTCCGATTCTTTTATTTGTAATTTTATTTTAGCATGGTTTTCTAAAGATCAGCTTTGTTCTATTTCAGGATCTTTCCAATCTTCAGGGCATTGCCTCGAAGGTAAACCTTGGCTTCCATTCTTTTTTTTCCTGGGGCCTGGATCTCTCCAATACTCAGGGCACCATCACCGGTTTTTACCAATAATCCTTCTTGTCCGCTGGCTCTGATAATAGTCCCTGGAGGTTCATTTCCAAACCAGGGTATTATCACCGGCATAAAGCATTTTATTTTTTCATTTTCGTAAATAAAATAGGCGCCTGGTTGTGGATCCGTACCATTAATCAGTGATAAAATTTCATGGCTTTCCAAATCCCAAAGAATATGGCCGGTATCCTTCTGAATTTTTTGGGCATAGGTTGCCAAATCTTCATTCTGTGGCACCGGATCCAGCTTTCCTAAAAGCAAATCCTCCAGGGTTTTCATGAGCAAATCTGCTCCCAGGTCAGCCAGATCATTGTGAAGTGTTTCAAAGGTGGTTTCTGTGGTAATGGGTATCTCAGCTTTTGAAAGCATATCCCCGGTATCCATGCCCAGACCCATTTGCATAATCGATACCCCTGCTTTTTCTTCGCCATTAATAATGGCACGCTGAATGGGTGCAGCTCCCCGGTATTGTGGTAACAGCGATCCATGAATGTTTAATGAACCACTAGCTGGCATAAAAAGAACTTCCTCTGATAACATCTGACCATAAGCTGCCACAATAAAAACATCAGCTTTATAGGATCTTAATTTTTCCACGAATTCAGGGTCCTTTATGTTTTCAGGCTGTAATACATCAATTCCCAGATCCATGGCTTTTGCCTTTAATGGCAAGGGAGTGATTTTTTTTCCGCGTTTGTTAGGCCGATCCGGCTGGGCTATGACTGCCAGGACCTCATGACTGGAATTAATCAGATTTTCAAGAGCCGGAACACCAAAATGAGTAGTTCCCATAAATACAATTCTTAAATTTTTCATTCTACTACGTGATCAATAAATAAAATGCCGTCGAGATGGTCAAGTTCATGACAAACTGCACGTGCTAATAAATCCGAGCATTCCAGCTGAAATATGTTTCCCTCTCTGTCCATCGCTTCTACCACCAAAGTTTGAGGGCGGTTTACAAAGCCTGAACGTTCAGGGAGACTCAAGCAAGCCTCTTCATCGGATACTTCACCTTCACTTTTTATGATGATTGGGTTTATGAAAGTCACAGGTCCCTTCCCTATATCAATAATCACCATTCTTTTTAAAATGCCGATTTGGGGAGCAGCCAATCCAACCCCTTCTGCTTCTTTCATGGTTTCAATCATATCAGAAATTAAAATTTGAATTTTTTCATCGATTTCCTCTATAACCCGGGATTTTTTTCTTAAAATCGGGTCATCATCGATTCGCAACTGTCTCACTGCCATTTTGTTCCTCCTTTATATTCTTTCTAGGTACTTGCAACACAACCGTAAATTGCTTTGATGTCAGTTTTCATAAACGATTTTATAACGTATAGGCGAACAGTTCAAAGAACTGTCCGACGTATAGTGGAAAAATTGTTTCATGTAAACAGACAGCGAAGCTCACGGTACTTTCGCAATTGCCTAAAGATTCTCTTTACGGATTAATTTCAATTGAAACCTTGGATTTTAATTTTTCAATTGCACCGGAACTGATGATTTCCGGCATTATTTTTTGAAATGTTTTTAAATCGGCTATTTTTAAAATAATCTGGTATTTCCGATTCCCTCCGGAAATAACCCCAAGATTAATGGGTTTAAATATTCGAAAGCTCCTGGAATCCTGATTTTTTTCTAAATTGTCCTTTAATGCTAAATAGAGTTTTAAAGCATCACTTTCAGCCTCTTTGGCCTCCTTCTGGAAAACTCCATAAACAACCAAGTTCATTATTGGGGGATACTTCATCACCCGTCGGTAATTAATTTCACCTGTATAAAAATCTTCATAATTTTCATGAACAATGGAGTAAATGGTGTCATTTTCAGGATCATTGGTTTGAATAAGTCCAACAGTGTCGCCTTCCATGGTTTTTCCGAAAAAACGACCATAGGTTTGATACACATTTTCTGCTGCCCGATAATCACCCTGGTTAAGATCACTGTCAATAAGAAGTGCCCCGGCCAGGCCTGCTCCGGATAAATCAAAGTGCTTAATAATAATCTGGGTGCCAATGAGAATATCAATTTTGCCTTTCATTAATGCCTCATTGATTTTTTTTATTTCTGTGGGTTTAAGGTTCCCCTGAACTTTGAGGATACGGGCTTCCGGAAACCCTTTTTTTATCAGCGCTTCAACCTGATCAATACCAAACCCCATGTGCCGAATCTGGTCACCTCCACAGGTTGGGCATTGAACCGGGATTTTTTTTCGAAAGCCACAATAATGACAATTGAGTAATTGTCCGCCCTCAAAATATTTTAAGGCAACACCACAGTGGGGGCATTTTTCGACATGCCCACAGGCTCTGCAAAACACGCAATTGGCATAGCCCTTTTTATTTATAAATAATACACTTAACCGATGATTATGTAAACCGGATTTTAAAAGATCAATTAATCGGCGACTGAAAAAGCCCATATTTCCATTGTGAATCTCTTTTTGCATATCAATGACTTCAATGGGTTTTTGAATCTCAGGGGCTTCGCCGATTTTCAAAAGCTTTATTTCTCCTTTTTCAGTTTCATACCAGGTGGACACCCGGGGCATATCGTCGCCAAGAATCAGAAAGGCACCGGTTAACTCGCAATATTTCCGGGCAATATCCGTGGTATGAAATCTTGGGGCTGCCATTGACATATAGGAAGGATCATGCTCGTCATCAATGATCACAAGTCCCAGGTTTTTCATGGGTAAAAACAAAGCTGACCGCACCCCGATAACAATCCGGATCTTTCCGCTGCGGACTTTTTGAAAAAGGCTGTAGCGTTCTTTCTGAGTGAGCCGCCCATGAAATACGCCAACCTGATCGCCAAAGTATTTATAAAACATTTCCATACGCTGAAATGTAATATTTATTTCCGGAAATAAAATAATGATGCCTTTGTTTTTTTTGAGCTGATCTTCAATGCTTTTAAAAAACAAACGGAATTTACTGGCACCATTAAAAACATGCAAAAGAATTTTTCTTTTTTCTTTGCTTAAATCACTGACTTCTTTATACCAGCTTTTCTCTTTCTCAGTGAGGACAACCTCCGGAAAAAAAGATTCCGTTGCTTTTGATGTTATTCCCACCGAAGGCCGGGGCTTCACGTGACCCACTGAAACATAGTCCTTAGTAATTAAGGTTTTCAAACTGCCTTTAAGACTTCCTGAGAATACCTTAAGTTCAGCATCACTCATATCTTTTTGGCTTAAAAATTCAAGAAGTCGTCGCTGGTTATGCCCAAGACCTTTTTCTTTTTTAAGAGCCACCCTTCCCGGATCGGTAAGGGTATAAAAAAATTCTTCTTTGTCTGAAACTGTTTTCCAGGTATACACTGGATAAATAATCCCACCGGTTAAAAGCTCTTCCAAAAGGTGATGATCTTTTTTTGCAATATTCTTATCCATGAGAATGCGATTGGGGTGGTCATTAAAATAATGCTGTATGAACCAGCTCCCGGTTAATGTCTCCGGATTCTTATTCTGGTTTTGGTGATATTCGATTTCTCGGACGGCTTTAACCGATGCTGTAAAGTAAGAAAGGGCTTCATAAAATAAAGAACAATAATAGGACTTCATCCAAAGACAAAGCGCTACCTGTTCTTTAAGTAAAATGGGTTCTTTATCAATGTTTTCAATAATTTCTTTCATTTTTCCTGTGTAAAAAGATGCTTCTTTAACAACGGTAACAAATCCTTCTATTCGCCGATTTCCAAAACCAAAGGGAACCACCACACGCATCCCCACCTTAACGTACTTTTCCAAATTTACTGGAATAGCATAATCATAGGCACGATCGATACGCTTGTTTTTCTGGTTTAAAAAGATTTCTGCAATTTTCACAATTTCATTGATCCTAACCTTTAACTACAAGTGTGACTTCGGTTTCTTCCACCTTACCGACGATAATATCTGCCTCATTTTTTAAAGGTTCATCAGACTTTTCTGTTTCATGAGATTTACCTTCGTGATAAATACAGTGGATCATATTTTCGGCAATTTCATTGGTTGCAATAGTCACCGGGTTATCAATCGTAATTTTAACCAGGGGTTCATCTCCATCAATTATTTCTCTGGCACGTTTTGCTGTGGCAAGAACCAACGAATATTTATTGTCCGCTTTTGCGATTAAATCATTTAATGCAGGATATCTCATATTTATCTCCCAAGAATTTCTTCAATTTTATTTTTCAAACGTTCTGTCCGACATTTTTCAGCCGTAATAATGCATTGAACACGGTTTGCCGCATCTTCCAGCTCATCATTTATAACAATGTAACTATAATCATCTGCATTTTTCATTTCACCATAAGCGCAATTTAGGCGCATTTCCATCTGTTCCTTACTTTCTGTGCCGCGTTCTTCAATTCGACGCTTGAGTTCCTGCATTGAAGGAGGAACAATGAAAATATAAATGCCTTTTTTATAGTTACTCCGGACCTTGGCGGCTCCTTGAATATCAATTTCCAGAATCACATCAAAACCAGAGTTCAGAAGATTTTCCACATAATCTTTAGGTGTTCCATAGTAATTTTCATACACGGTGGCATATTCCAAATATAGACCGACCTTAATTCGCCTTTCAAAGCATTCCTTTGAAATATATAAATAATCGATGCCATCCTTTTCGTGATTCCTGGGTGCCCGGGTAGTTTCTGATATGGAAAGGCGGATATCGGGATTCTTTTCACAGATTATTTTACAAACGCTGCCTTTTCCGGCACAGGATGGTCCTGATATGACAATGAGAATGCCTTTTTCTCTTTCGAAAAAAAGCTCTCCTGCTCCATCTTCATTTAATTCTTCTCTTTTTTTGAGATATTCATTCATTGGTTCCATAAACACCCCTACTCTATATTTTGAATTTGTTCCCGAATCTTTTCGATTTCACTTTTTACATCAACCACAATGTTTGCGATTGCCAGATCATTGGCTTTTGATCCCACAGTATTTATCTCTCGATTAACTTCCTGGATTAAAAAATCAAGTTTTCTTCCCACAGGTTCTGTTTCAATGGCAATGCCTTCCAGCCTGCCAATATGACTTTTAAGTCGTGTTAACTCCTCGTCAATATTAAGCTTGTCGGACATAAGGGCTACTTCCATCAGGAGGCGTTTCTCATCAATTTCTATTGAATCGACATAGGTTGATACTCTTTCCCGAAGCTCTTCCCGGTATTTTTGAAGCATATCAGGACTTTTCTTTTCGATTTGCATTGTATTATTAAGTATACACTGGCATCGATTTAAGACATCCTTCTGTAAATCAGATCCTTCTCTTGCCCTGCTGGCATCGACTTCTTCCAAAGTTTTCAGGAGAATCGGTTCAATTTTTTCCCAAATTTCTTCATAATCATCATGATCCTCTTCAATAATGACAACATCCGGAAATTTGGCAATGAGCGATAAACTCAGATCATCACTGATCATAGAATCAAGGTGTCGCATTTGATTGAGAACCGAAATATAATTTTTGGCAAGATCACTGTTAAATACAATCCGGCGGTTTTTTATTCCCAGCTCTGTGTATTTAATAAAAACCTCGATCCGTCCTCTGGCAATTTTCTGAGCAATGGTATTTCTGATTTTTTCCTCAATCGGATTCAAAGTTTTAGGTATCTTAATAAAGAAATCCCTGAATCGATGATTGATTGTCTTTATTTCGATTGAAAACTCGACTTCCTCATCTCGATAATCTCCTCGACCGAAACCTGTCATACTTTTCATGATGTTTCTCCATTTCCGATTTTATAGCGTTTTGGCACAATTTTCAGTAGTTTTTTTGAAAATTTCAGGCCAAATTCATATTGGTTACGACAATAAAATCGTTACCAAAACCATGCATTTTTTATTTTCATTCTTTTTCACTTTCGATGATAAGATCATTAGGTATTATGTTAGTACAATATATTATTGAATCGTCACATAAACACTTAATCTATATACTATATCGAATTCTTATTAAAATGTCAATGAAACCGCCCTTCTTTCTCATTATAATAAGCAAAACTACTGTTAATTTTGGTTTTTCTTAATGATGACTTTAGCCTGGTCCCAATTTCATGGCCGTTATTTTCAATTTACTTAAACACTTTTACTTCCAAAGGTTTAAATGATAAAATTAATCAATACTCTGAAAGGAGGGTGACTAACATGGCTTTTGACGGTGTTACCCTATATCATCTAAAAGAAGAATTTCAAAACCTCTTAATCGGAGGACGTATTCGTAAAATATATCAACCGGAGGCGGATGAGATTCGCCTTCTTGTTAATGTCGGGCGGGAGAATTTCAACCTTCTTCTTTCTGCCAATGCCAGTAATCCACGGGCATATATCGCCCAAAAACTTAAGGAAAACCCGCATTCTGCTCCTAGCTTTTGCATGGTACTTCGTAAATATAGTTTGAATGGCACCATTATTGACTTCTCCCAGCACGAAACGGATCGGGTTTTAGAAATTTCGATTGCCTCAAAAAACGAATTCAATGAACCGGTGATCCGCAAGCTTTTTATTGAACTCATGGGGCGAAACAGCAACATCATTTTAATTGATGAAACCCGCAAAATCCTGGACTCCCTGAAAAAAGTGGGAACAACCTCAAGTCGCTACCGCCAAATTCTACCGGGGCGCGACTATATTTATCCTCCGGAAAACAATCGTATTGATTTCTTTAATCTGGATGAAAAAAGTTACTCTGATTTGCTCATTGAATACAAGGGCCAGCCCATTGAAAGAACCTTAGTCCAGGGATTTTTAGGTATTAGCCCCATTATCGCCCGAGAAATTGCCTTTCGTGGAGGCATTGATCCGAATCTTTACGTTTCTGACCTTTCAAAAAAGCAAAGCCAATTTCTGTTTCAGGCTTTTTGTGACGTCGTTTCTGAAATTAAAACCCGGATCTTCCCAAACATTATTTTCCGGGGTCGCGATATGCTGGACTTTGCTACTCTGGATCTTCATCACATGCGACAGGAACACCGGATTGAAGAGTTTCCAAGTGTTTCAGTGATGCTTGAAGAATATTATTTCAGACGAGATAAAATTCTACGCTTTAAAACCCATAGCGCCAATCTCTTTCACCAACTTCAAACCTTATTGAAGAAAAACAAAAAAAAGCTGAAAAATCTTCATCAGGATGTTGAAACCTCCCACAAAAACGAAAAACACAAGCTTTTAGGGGATCTTATCACTGCCAATATCTATGCCATTGAAAAAGGAATGGAATCCGTGTCTCTTGTGAATTATTTTGATCCGGAATGCGGATCCATTGAAGTCCCCTTAAAAGTAAATCGAACCCCTGCCCAAAATGCCCAGGCGTATTATAAAAAATATAATAAAGGCAAAACCGCTCTGGTTCATTTAGATGAACATATCCGTGAAACCACTGAAAAAGTTTATTATCTCGAAAGCCTCTTAAACAATTTAGAGCAGTCCACTGAATTATCCGAGTTAGATGAAATTCGTCATGAATTTGTCCATTCTGAATTTAATAAAAAGGCCCTGACCAAAGAGGATCGAAAAAAACAAACCCCTTCCAAACCACGTCATTACATTTCCTCTGAGGGGTTTCATATTTTCGTTGGTAAAAACAATTACCAAAACGACACCATTTCCACAAAAATGGGAACTGCCGAAGATTGCTGGCTCCATGTTAAAAATACGCCAGGCTCCCATGTTCTTATTATCGCCAAGGGACGTTTCATTACCGAAGCCACGCTGCTGGAGGCTGGAACCCTGGCCGCCTGGTATAGCAAGGCCAGAAGCTCAAGTAATGTTCCGGTGGATTATCTTGAATACAAGTATCTAAAGAAGCCTAACAAAGCCAAACCCGGCATGGTGACTTTTACCACCCATAACACCATGTACGTTACGCCCTCTATTGAAAAAATAGAGAGCATTGAGGTTTTTGAAGATATAAACGAATAATGACCGTGAGCTATTGTAACAGCCTCTTGTATTGTTGACAAACCCGTCCTGGGGACAATGGTAAATCGTTGTCTGCTACATGTTCGAACAGGCTATCGCCTGTTCGCCATGATGCTGACACCTGATATTACCATTGTCCCCAGGACTTACTTTTCTACTTTATATACAGTCTTAGGAGATCTGTTGCAACAATTCTCCTTATTATTTTAAGCTGTCTAAAATCGTTTGAAATTCTTCTGGTAAAGGTGCTTCAAACAAAAGATTTTCCCCGGTTCTTGGATGGACAAAACCTAATGTTTGGGCATGAAGGCATTGGCCCTGGGTTCTAAAAAGGTTATTTTTATCACCCAGGCCATAGAGTGGATCCCCGGCAATGGGATGTCCAATATTTTCCATATGAACCCGGATTTGATGGGTACGACCTGTTTCAAGTCGAAAGCACACCAAAGTATACCGGGCAAAACGCTCAATGACTTCAAAGTGGGTTATCGCTTCTTTTGAGTTTTTAGGCGTTACTGCCATTTTAATACGATCTATGGGGTGTCTGCCGATAGGCATATCCACCTTCCCCCGATTCGATTTAACAACGCCTTTAACCAGTCCATAATACTGCCGTAAAATAGTGTGGTCTTTGAGCTGCTGAGACAAGCTCTGATGGGCAAGATCATTTTTAGCCACCATCAGTAATCCTGATGTATCCTTATCAATGCGATGAATGATTCCAGGACGCATTATTCCATTTATGGTGGACAAACTTTTAGTATAATGCATAAGTCCGTTAACAAGTGTTCCTGAACGATTTCCAGGGGCTGGATGAACCACCATTCCCTGAGGCTTATTCACTACCAGTAAATCATCATCTTCATAAACAATTTCCAACGGTATATTTTCTGCCAGAATCCGGCATTCCTGGGGTTCGGGGATTTTTAGAGATATTAACTCGCCGCCCTTTAAATGATGGCTTGCTTTTTTCACCTCACCGTTGACTAGAACCGCCCTATTCTTAATCAATCGCTTAATGTATTCTCTTGAGTAATCCCCCGGTAATGTGCAACAGTATCCATCTAAACGCTGGTCGATTGCTTCCGGAACCACATATTCTAATCGTTCTTCGTTCATAAAGATTCTGTCCTTTTCATCTTATTATTAAATATATTTATCAACTTCCATACGAATATTTCCTTTTTTTGTAAGGTGATCCATCGCAATGATCATCGCTTTTCCTTTCCCTCTCACAGAAATAATATCATTCGGGTTAATTCTGAAATCACTTTTTGAGATGACTTCATAATTAACCCGAACTTTTCCCTGTTTAATATAGACAAGACTGTCCTGCCTTGAAAAACCCCATATCTTGTTTATGATTCCATCCACTCGATTAGAGGCCACCACCGGGTTAAGACGTTTAAAATTTCTTTCAAAGGCCTTAATTTCTGAGCAGTCAATAAATTTTGGCTTGATACTGTGTCCGCTCACTTTGTTAAAGTTAATCAGAAAAAAGTCCTGAAGGCGTTTGTTGGCAATAACTTGAACCAGATCATCACTCAGGTCTATATCCCCAAGACTTTCTCTGGTAATTCCCATGTGCATTAATTCACCAAGCACATTACGGTGGTCAATGGGTGATGTTTTCTGAAAAACAATACCAAAAATCGGCCATTCGAGATCTTGTTCCTCTATATAATCCGGATAAATACACAGCATTTTTCGCTCTGCCTCAGGTTGCCCTCCAAAAAATAGATAAGGGACACCATAATGCTTTATAGTGTCCTCTATCTTATGCTGCAGTGTTTCATCATAAAAATCAAAAAAATGTGGTTCGAAATTTTTTGCACATGCATCTTCAATACGAGATAATAAAAAGACGTCTTTTTTTTCCACCATAAATTTTCCCTTTCCTATTTCTGGATTTTAGACACACTTACTAGAAGATAAGTGAAACCACCATCTTGTAAAAAGGAAACAGCATAAATTGAATTAATAAGATTGCTGCAAAGGCAGACATGTCAAGTGCACCAAAAACTGTAAAACGTCTTAATGGAGTTAGAATCGGTTCAGTCAGACCATAGATGGTTTTTACAATGACATTGTTAGGATTTGGTCTTATCCAGCTAAATACAACGTTAATAATAATTAAGTATGTGATTGCCTGAAATAAAAAATCGCCTGCCTGTATCAAAATGTTCTGAGTCATATAAACCTATTCTTTTCCCTCATCCCACTCTAAAATAGCAGGATTGAACTCAACTTCTTCTCTTTCCGGATTCGTTAATACTGACACCTGTTTTGGTGCAAGAATAAACACATTGTCTGCAATTTTATTTAAAGAACCATCCAATGCAAAAAGTGCACCACTTAAAAAGTCAAATATCTTACGACCATTTTCATAATCAGTGTTTTTTAAATTTAATACCACTGTTTTACCAGCTCGAATTTTATTGCAAATACCTGGAGCATCCTTGAAAACTTCTGGTTCCAATACTAATACTTCTGGCCCTTCATTAGCAGATACGTCACTTCGACGTGATGCGGCTGACTTCTTTGTCTTTGGTGTACTGAAAGCACTCTTGTTATCATCAGAATGATCGTCATAAACATCCTCATCGTATATTTCTTCGTAACCGTCCTCATTATCCACTTCCATACCAAAAACCTTAATAATTTTATCCTTGAATTTTTCTGCTGCCATAGTATATCTCCTAACTATTAAATATTTTTCTTCCAATTCTTATCATATTGGAACCTTCTTCTATTGCAATTCTATAATCATCTGTCATCCCCATGGACAAATATTCCATTTGGATAGCGCTGCTCAGAGATTCCTCTTTTATTCTATCATATATTCTTTTTAATTCCACAAAAACATTTCGAATTTCTTCATTATTTTGTGTCAATGGCCCCATTGCCATAATCCCCAGGACTTTAATATTTTTGTACCGTGGAATAACCTTAAGTACACTGTTTAAGTCTTCTTCTAAAAAGCCTGATTTACTATCCTCTCTGGCGAGATTCAATTGAAGTAATATTGAAGTAATTAAACCTTTTTTTTTGCTTTCACGATCAATAACTTCCAACAGTTCCAATGAATCCACTGAGTGGATGAGAAAGGTTTTACCGATTAGATATTTAACTTTATTTTTTTGAAGATGCCCAATAAAATGCCAACGCGGACCATCTCCTAAAACTTCATATTTCTTTAGAAAATCTTGAACTCTGCTCTCTCCCAGATCAAAGACACCTGCATCTATGACAGCCTGGGTATCTTCCAGACTATGATATTTTGTTACTGCAACAAGTCTCACATGCTCTGGAAGCTCGGACTCAATTTTTCTGATATTATCAGCAATCACGCTTTCACTTCCTTAAGGGTAAATTTTAATTCGCATTCCGCTATTCAGCCCTGGATTATCATCAGCTTTTAAAATTGATTTCCCAAGAATGTCTTTTTCAACGGTTACCGATGTTGGATCACTAAAATACCCTTTGGTTACGGTATCTACTTTAGTTTCTCCATTGACTTTAAACACAGCACTTTGAGGTATTTTAAAGGCTTTATAATCCTGGATATATACCTCACCATCACCGATCACCACATTTGAAAAATCATTAATGTAGTCTTTAATCATTAATACTATTATCTTTTGATCGCCTTCTTTTATTACATCCACAAAATAACCTGAATAAACTTTATCCTCGTATTTAAAGCGAAGCTGAGGAAAATAGTACAATTGATCAACACGTTTAACTAAAAAGTCATAAAATGCCTGGTTAACACCGGGATCATCCGTGCCCATCATTTCAGACTTAAGTGCAAGAACTTCATTTTCTCCCATGATACTTGTTCCCTCAGGAATTGTAAATGCCACATAAACATGGTCATTATTAATAACCTTAAGAAGCGTTTGAGATTCCTGGTCAATTTTACTCACCGATTTTAAAAAGGCCAGATTAACATAGGGAAGCATATTCTCATCAACTATTTTTTCAACAGGCTTAATTGTGGTATAAACATACCCGCTGGAAAGCATTTTCAAATCGTTAAGGCTTATATTTCTCGGTGCACCGTCACTTAACCCGACAAGATCCTCCCGGCTTTTTTGAAGAGTTGCAAGATCCTCACCCATATATTGAACAGACTCAGTGAGAAAATTCTTTCGTTCCCGTTCTGTTTCACCAATCTGACTGGTAATGCTTGATAAACCCTGATAATTTGAAACAACATCTCCGACGATTCTACCCCAGTTATTATAGTATTGCTCTGCTATGATCTTATCAATTACAGCAATTTCCTCGTTAATAAAGGCAGTATTCACAACCTTAGGGGTGTTTGTCAGAGCTTTATATCCATTCGCCTTCTCTCCTTCTGCAAGGGTGAGATCACTGGCTTTAAAATCATCAATAACCTTATAATCGACATCTTTAAAAAAATATAATTCCGTTTTATGCGATTCAGTATACTGTATTTTTTCAAGAAGCATACTCATATTTCCACGATAGCTAGTAACAATGATGATCGCTACAATAAAAAAAAAACGCTTCCTAAAAATATTTTACTGCGTAAAATGACGCGTCTATTTTTTTTTCTCTTTTTTTGACTCATATTTTCACCTTTAAAAAAAATGGTCTGAGTGAGAGGATTTGAACCTCCGGCCTCTTGACCCCCAGTCAAGCGCGCTACCAAGCTGCGCTACACCCAGACAGTAAAATCATTATAATGATTTATATGCCATTAATCAAGTTGTTTTTTTATTTTCCTCTACTTCTTAATATTATTGAATTAAATAAATGCCATTAAATCTTAAAAGTGTCGGTATTCTTAAGAACACCGACATCCAATAAAATCACCCCATTATTTTTTTCATGGGTATTTTTTCAACTTCTTTTTTTTCAATGATCGCTGTGATTACCGGTTGATATTTGCTGTTAAATACACCCTTTTTATCAAAATATTTAATGCCGCCATAGGCAACCGCTAATAATGCGATTCCAGAAAAGAAAGGCACCAATGACTGATCCCAGTTCAGTCCTAAACTTATAATCAGATAATAGGTAATACTACTTCCAAACAGGAATGCTACCAAAGGGATTCCGTACATAATTGAAGCTGCCTTGAATACACTGGCAAACTGCATTTCAACTTCTACCGTTTCCCCTGTTTTAGCACCAATAGGGTTTTTTGCCATGGCCTCCATGGTTGACTTTTGCTTACTCATATGGCAGGCGCCACAATCACCACAGGCAGAATGTCGTTGTATTTGGACTCGTGCAATTTTTCCCTTTGTATCAATGATAATTCCAATTTCTTTCATTAGAGTTCATCAAGACTGATACCAAGGTCAATGAGTTGATCCAGTTCTGCACTACCGGGGGCATCCATCATTAAACAACCATGGTTTTGAGTTTTAGGAAAAGCAATGACATCACGGATATTATCATTGTCCGTGAGTAACATTACCAGCCGATCGAGGCCAAAAGCAAGTCCGCCATGAGGTGGTGTGCCATATTTCAGTGCTTCCAAGAGAAATCCAAACTGTTCCCAGGCAGCTTCTCTGGTAAAGCCCAAGGCTGTGAAAACCCGTTCCTGGATTTTTTGATTGTGAATACGAATGCTTCCGCCACCGAGTTCAACCCCGTTGATAACCATGTCAAACGCATCTGCCCGAACCCGTTTAGGATCTGTTTCAAGATATTGTAAATCCTCGGGCAAAGGTGCTGTAAAAGGATGATGCTTTGCAGTGTACTTTCCGGATTCAGGATCATACTCAAGTAATGGAAAATCGGTCACCCAAAGGAAATTGTATTGGCCTTCCAGATCATATTCCAGTTTCCGTGCCAATTCCAGTCTTAACTGACCCAAAGCATTACAAACAATTTCATCCGTGTCGGCAACAATAAAAATTAAATCTCCTGGCTCTGCATCGGTTCTTGCAAAAATAGCCTGTTTTTCGTCCTCAGATATGAATTTAAGAATTGGTGACTTCATTTCCCCATCGGAGACGTCAATCCATGCAAGCCCTTTCGCTTTGTAAATCTTTGCAAAGCTTTCGAGGCCTTTAATTCCTTTTTTACTTAATTTAGCCTGGGCGCCCTTAGCATTAATGGCTCGGACGGTGCCTTTCTTTTTCACAGCACCTGAAAAAACCTTAAACTCTGAATTGGCGACAATATCGGATAAATCAATGAGTTTCAAACCAAAACGGGTGTCCGGTTTGTCAGAACCATATTGATCCATGGCTTCTTTGTACGTCATTCTTAACATCGGTATCTGAGCGTCAACACCCTTTATTTCTTTCATGATTTTCGCAATCATTTCTTCGTTGACCGCAATAATATCATCTTTATCAACAAAGGACATTTCCATGTCGATTTGCGTAAATTCCGGTTGACGATCCTGCCTGAGATCTTCGTCACGGAAGCATTTTACAATTTGATAATAACGATCCATTCCTGAAATCATTAAGATTTGTTTGAATAATTGCGGTGACTGAGGCAATCCGAAGAATTTACCTTTCTGAACCCGTGAAGGTACTAAAAAATCCCGGGCCCCTTCCGGGGTTGGTTTTGCAAGCATTGGGGTTTCGATTTCGCAAAATCCATGGTCACTTAAAAAGTTTCTGGCAAGGCTTGCTGTTTTATGTCGTGTCATTAACATTTTCTGGAATTTCGGTTTTCTTAAATCAAGGTAACGGTATTTCAGACGCACTGCTTCGTTAGTCTGGTCATTATCTTCAATGTAAATTGGCGGAGTTTCTGCGGTATCAAGAATGGTTAATTCCTTAATCTCCACTTCAATCTCTCCAGTAGGAAGGTTTTTATTAATGTTCTGTTCACTTCTTAAAACGACTTCGCCCTTAATATTCAAAACGAATTCATTTCTAACCTTTTCAGCCACTTCAAAGGCTTCAGGCTGCTTTTCATTGACAACCAGCTGAACCTTCCCTGAGCGGTCCCTCAGATCAATAAAAAGCACACCTCCCAGGTTTCTTCGATTATCTACCCATCCGGAAAGTTCTACGATCTTCCCGACGTCATTTGCATTTAATTCCCCACACAGGGCATTTCTATAAAAAGTCTTCATTATACCTCCAAATATATAGTCATGATATTTTATCATCTTAACCTTTACATTATAATGAAGATAAGACAAAAATGTCAAGTCAGAATTCAAAATCATCATGCCAATACTTATAACTTATACCCGATCACTTCTAAATATAAAGATTAAATATAAAAAGCGGAGGTAGTTCCCTACCCCCGCTTTTTACAGAACTTGAATTTAGAAAGTTACTTTTAACAGTTAAAAATCGAAAAAATGATATGCTTTAATCTTTTTTTCTATCAACTGATCAAAGCGTTCATTATAGGTCTTAATATCCTTTACGGTAATCACTCGCTGGATATTATCATTAGCCGGATCATAAAGCTTTCCGGTGGATCCTGCGCCAATCCCAATAATGGATTGTTTTTCTGCCATCATTAAAATATTGTAGATCCCTTCATGTCCAGCTTTTGAATAACCGATGTTCTCACTGTTGCCCTGGGTATATTTTTGTCGATACAAATAGTAAGGATCGTAACCATTATCACTGAGCCGTTTTCTAACCGTCTGATAAAAATCCTCGCCATAACCCTTTCCGACATGAATGCCATTATCATGCTTTATTATTGATCCTTTTTTTATAGAAAGGTTGTGAATTGTAATGTTTTCCGGAACCAATGCCATAACCGTTTTAAGAGAAAATAAAAAATCTTCCGGACTTTCATCAGCTAAACCAATAATGAGATCCATATTCATCGTTTTAAAACCCATTGACTGAATCAATGCTGCCTGTTTTTCAATTAACCCTTTTTCCCAGTATCTTCCTACAGTCTCTAATGTTTGAGAATTCATGGTTTGGGGATTAAGGCAAAGTCTGCCAACCCCATGGGTTTTGGCGACCTCTAATTTTTCTTTAGTAATGGTTTCCGGTCGGCCGGCTTCCAGGGTATACTCACGTAGTTTTGAAAGATCGAATGATTTCTCCATTGCAGTCATCAGTATTTCTAACTGTTCGGCGCTTAAAACTGTGGGAGTTCCTCCACCAATGTACAGCGTATCGATGCTAATGCCATGGCTGTTAAAAGTTTCTCCAATACGATACACCTCCGCAAGTAAATTTTTAAAATACAGCTCTAAATTATTGGCATTTTTATCGACTATGGTGGATATAAATGAGCAATAAGTGCATTTCGCAGGACATAGAGGAATACCAACATAAACACTGACATGTTTCTTGTTAATACTTCCATTTTTGGTTATTAAAAAGGGCGTTTGCCTGATGGCCATATCTATCAGCAATTGTGTACGGTCAGAACTCACCCGATAATATTTTTTAAACTTATCTTCAATCGAAGAAATAGACATTCCTTCACGAAGATAATTTTGAACGATTTTGACTGGCTTTATTCCTGTTAAGGTGCCCCATTCCAGAGTTTTACCAAAATATTCACACAAAAGTTCATAAAGAAACCCCTTGTAAATACTTTTATCAAGAGGATCATCATTCCTATTAAATTCAAAATGCCGTTCTAGTGGCTGGAATCCCTCCCAGGACAAGGTTAAAACCAGCGTTTTTCCTTCACACTTCTGAGTGAGAACGCCATCAGAATCACCTTCAAGAATATTTTTCACACCTGGATCAAAGGCTTGGTATAATTCATGAAAATAGTATTCCAGGTCCGGGCGTTCTAAATCAAAACGAAGAATTCTCATGAAAGCCTTCCTTATGACTGTCCCTGAAGAAAGGGATTATGTTTCTTTTCATAACCGACAGTGGTATTTTCACCATGACCCGGTAAAACTTTTATGTCATCATTTAAAACAAAAATCTTCGAACTGATATTTCCTAACAATTCATCAAGATCACCATCTGCGAAATCGGTTCGTCCAATGGATGTGTTAAACAGAGTGTCCCCGGCAAAAAGGGTATCCTCCACTAAAAAGCATACCCCTCCTTTGGAATGTCCTGGAGTATGAATCACACGAATGTTAAGTTCTCCGAGATGAATGGCTTCATTCTCAGAAAGCAAACCGTCTGCAGGATCAAGTTCAAGCTTCATGCCTGCTAAAACTGAAAGATTCCTCATCGGTGTTGTCAAACAGTCCGCATCGTTTTCATGAATGAGAACCTTGGCCCCTGTTGATGCTTTCACCTGATTAACGCCACCAAGATGATCAAAATGCCCATGGGTTAAAAGAATATATTCTACCTTTAGTTTATTTTCTTCAATAATATCCAGGATGCGACGATCTTCAGCTCCCGGATCAATGACTGCTGCTTCAAGCGAATTTTCATCCCAAAGCACATAACAATTGGTTCCCATTTGTCCCAGGGAAAGTTTTCTTATTTCCATAATTCCTCCTAAAATTGTTTTTCACTGTCAAGTAACAACGTGACCGGTCCATCGTTAATAATCCGAACTTCCATTTCTGCCTGAAAAACTCCGGTTGCAACCTTTTTTAGAGGTTCCAACCGCAGCTTCTCAACAAAAACATCGTACTTTTTCTGAGCCTCGTCTACTGGTCCGCTTCTGGAAAAACCTGGTCGTCTTCCTTTTCTGCAGTCGCCATAAAGTGTAAACTGAGAAACCAGCAATATCTCACCATCGACCTCTAAAATTGATTGATTCATTTTTCCATCATCATCTTCAAAGATTCTAAGATGAATGAGTTTATGAATGATATAGTTCATATCTGCTTCAGTATCATCTTCTTTAATACCTAACAGCACATTTAAACCAAAACCGATAGTATCAACGATTTCTTTGTTAATTCGCACTTCTGAAGAAGATACGCGTTGTATCACTGCCCGCATTATTTCTCCTTATACTCGATAAATCTGTATAATTTCACTGATTTTATTTAAGTTCTTTATGAGTAAATTTAATTCCCGACGACTTTTCACCTCAAAGGTTGCGGCAAAAAAGTCGTATTCGTTTTTTTCATTTTTTGAATTCAGTGCTGTCACCGGAATTTTCAATTCCATAAAAGTTTTTGCAATTTTGATGATAGTTCCCTGTGACTCGGTTGCTTTAATATGAATTTCTGCAGTAAATGACCCGGTACTGTATTTGTTCCATTCCACCACGACAATCCGGGCGGGATCACTTAAATTAAGGACATTTGAGCAGTCCGCCCGATGGACTGAAATACCGCGGCCTTTGGTGATATAACCAACAATTTTGTCCCCCGGCACCGGATTGCAGCATTTTGCAAAATGGACATCAATATCGTTGTGACCTTCCACAATAACAGTATTGCTGCTTGGTTTATATTCTCTCTGAGGCTTTTTAAGAACAATTTCTTCCTCAGGGAATTCTTTCGGAAATAAAAGCCGCATTTTTTGAAAAACAGTTCCTGTTTTTATACCATTATAACCAATCGCTGCATAAAAATCATTTAAGGATTTGAAAGCGCACTTCTCGGCAAGCATCTCCAGGTTGGCCAGATTTAAAAGATTTGAATGTTGCAAACCTTCACGCTTTATTTCTCGTTCAAGTATTGTCCGGCCTTTTTGGATATTTTCATCCTTTTCTTCTTTTTTAAAATATTGCTTGATCTTGTTTCTTGCGTGGGGACTTTTAACAAAGCTCAGCCAGTCCCGGCTGGGGCCATTGGAATTTTTAGAGGTCATCACTTCCACAATATCCCCACTTTTTAAGGGACTGTTTAGTGGAACAATTTTGTTATTGACTCGTGCTCCGACGCAATGATTTCCAATATCACTATGAATACGATAGGCAAAATCAAGGGGACAGGATCCTGCCGGTAGGGGAACCACTGCACCTTTAGGTGAAAATACATAAACCTCTTCATTAAGCAAATCCACCTTAATGGTTTCCACTAATTCTCCGGCATCTTCTGAATCTCTTTGAAGCTCAAGCATTTGGCGAAGCCAGTTCATTTGCTCTTCGTATTTAGAATCCTTTGAATCGATCCGGCCTTCTTTGTATTTCCAGTGCGCCGCGATGCCATATTCTGCGGTTTCGTGCATTTCTCTGGTTCTGATTTGGATTTCGAAAGGTTCTCCTTTAGGTCCCATCACCGTGGTATGAATGGATTGATAGAGGTTTGGTTTTGGCATGGCAATGTAATCTTTAAATCGTCCCGGAATTGGGGTCCATTGGGAGTGTACCACTCCTAAAACGCCGTAACAGTCTTTTAGCGAATCGACAATCACCCGAACCGCGATAAGGTCATAGATCTCATCAAAATTACGGTTCTGAATTTTCATTTTTCGATAAATACTATAAAAATGCTTAGAACGGCCATAAATCTCTGCATTGGTTCCAACCTTTTCAATCTCTTTGGAAAGAATATTAATAACCATGGCAATGTAGGCCTCTCTGGTGCTTTTCTTCGTTTTTATTTTTTGAACTAAATCGTAGTATCCGGCCGGGTCAAGGTATTTGAGAGAAAGATCTTCAAGCTCCCATTTAATGGTGGAAATCCCAAGACGATTTGCCAGAGGTGCGTAAATATCCAAAGTTTCTTTAGCTTTTTCAATTTGTTTTGATTCACGCATATATTCCAGTGTCCGCATATTATGAAGGCGATCCACTAATTTTATGAGGATGACCCGAATGTCTTTTGACATGGCAAGAATCATTTTTCGAAGGTTTTCTGCCTGACTTTCAACCTTTGATTGAAAGGCGATTCGTCCGATTTTAGTAACGCCTTCCACCAAATCTGCGACCTGTTCATTAAATGCTTCTTTTATGTAGTCATACGAATAAACAGTGTCCTCAATAACATCATGCAAAATGGCTGCCACAATGGTTTCCGTATCCATTTGCATTTCAGCCAGAATATAGGCAACAGAAACCGGATGAATAACATATTCCTCACCGGATAGACGCTTTTGATCCTTGTGTGCTTCCCGAGCCAATTCATATGCCTTATTAATCATATCTACATTGGCATCAGGATTATTTACCTTTACAAGGTTTATTACATTGTCAATTTTTCCTCTTATTGTATCATTTTCCATATTGTTTCTGCCTCTTTTTAAATTTAAGCCCCCAGTTTAACAGGGATAGGTAATAAATGAATGAACAAAATAATCTTTCAGCACTTCCCGACCACCAAGGTCGGTTAGTTCAATTAAGGTAATAATACCTGCGATTTCGCCATCTAGCTTTTCAATGAGCTTTGTTGCCGCCATAATGGTACCTCCTGTGGCTAAAAGATCATCGACTACAATAATACGGTCTCCTGGTTTAATGGCGGCCCTTTGAATTTCAATAATATTTGAACCATATTCTAAATCATACTCTTCAGAAGAAATTTCACCAGGAAGTTTCCCGGGTTTTCTCACAGTAACCAACCCAACACCGAGTAAATAAGCCAATGGTGTTCCAAAAATATAGCCTCTGGCTTCGGGGATTGCGATGATATTTGCATCTAAAGACCTGGCTACTTTAAGCATTTCGTCGATAACCAGTTTAAAGGCTTTTGGTTCAAGTATGAGACTATTAATATCTTTAAAACTTATTCCTTCTTTGGGAAAGTTTTCGTAGACTGAAATTTTTTCTTTAAGATTCATTAGTATTCTCCCTTGCTAAAATTTAATATATCACTCAATTTTATCATTAGTTGTGTCTTTTGAATATCCTTTTTTTCGTCTGTTTGAATTAATTTAAAGAATAAGGTGTCATTTTTCAAAGCGTATGCGATGAGACCTGCTTCTCTTAAGGTCTCACAGGCTAGAAGCAAATGAAAGGGTGACAGATTTTTACAGACTTCACCGGTTTTCTGAATGGTTATTCCCTGATTACCACATTTTTTCATAAGGCCATATGCAAGTCTTAAGGTACCCCGATTTAAGGCCAGCTCACCTGGGAAAATGCCATCAAGGATGACCTCAATTTTTTCCATTGGATTTTTTTCTTTCACAATTAATTTGACCAACACCTTGGCAGATTCAAATTCCCAAACGGGATTTTTTTTAATGTCTTTAATTACTAACTGAATGGATTTTTCTCCTCGGAACTCATTGCTATCCAACCGACACACGAGCCCGATGCCTGGCTGACCTCCAAATGCAATCTCAGGCATGACACTCAGAAAATCGCCTAACCCAAAACCCACCCCTCGAAAATTTTGAAAGTTTAAATAAAGATGGGTCTTTTCTTTCCCCATCCTCCCTCCGGATTTTAAGACGGTGTTGTTCATCATAAACTGAACCCCCGGGTTTCCAATACCACAGGGTTCAAAAAGCTCAAGTTCTTTTAAGCGCTCCCAGGTGACTTCCTCCGGTTTTATTTCACTGTCATAATAAAGTCGTTTAACAAGACTGTCTTTCAGATTGACGGATTTTCCATAAGCATTTATATCACTTGCCATCTTAATAATATTTTCTTCGGGGATTGAAAACCCGGCCGCCATGGCATGACCTCCAAAGCCTGTAAATAAATCATTACAAGAAGACAGGGCTTCAAAAATATTAAATCCATCCACGCTTCGACAGGATCCTTTTCCAATACCATTTTCTATTCCAATGACAATCACAGGGCCATAATATTTTTCCTGAAGCCGACTGGCAACAATACCAATAACCCCTGAATGCCAACCATCCCCGACAACAACCAGAATATCCTGTTCGAAAAGTCGGTTGGTTTCAACCACCTTTAGGGCCTCATCCAATATTTTCAGTTCCAATTCCTGTCGCTTGCGATTCTCTTCACTGAGAAATTCTGCCAGGACTGTTAGCTTTTGAGGATCCCTTTCTGTGAGCAGCTCGACAATACGGTTCGCCTCTCCCAGGCGACCTGCTGCATTAATTTTAGGTCCCAGGACAAACCCAAAATGCCAGGCTTTCAATTCTTTTATATCGCTCACTTTCATTAAGGCCTGTATTCCTAAATTCATCGGAGCATGATTGAGATACTCCAAGCCCAGAGATACCAGAGTCCGATTTTCATCCCGAAGAGGCACTAAATCAGCTACTGTGGCCAAAGCCACGCACTCAATGGTTTCCTGTAGATCCACTGATAATTCAAGCTTTGTGATTAAAGCCTGAATTAGCTTTAACGCAACCCCAGCTCCGCAAAGGTCTCTAAAGGGATAGTCAGAGTTTGGTCGTTTGGGATTAATTATGCCAAATGCATCCGGAAGGGTTCCGTGACATTCATGATGATCCGTTACAATTACATCCACATTTTTTGTCTTGCAAAAGTCAATTTGTTCATTAGCTGAAATACCATTATCGATGGTAATAATGAGATTTACACCCTCATCAATAAGAGTTTCCAGCGATGCGATATGAAGACCATATCCTGTTTCCAGGCGATTAGGAATATAGTAGTCAACATTATATTCCTGACTCTTCATGAATTTTAACAGCACCGAAACCCCGGCTGTTCCATCCGCATCATAATCCCCGTAAAGACATATCTTTTCGTTCTTTGTCTTTGCTTCAATGATCCGTTTTACCACTTTTTCCATATCTTGAAGTAAAAAGGGATCATGCAAATCCTCTAGACCTGGTTTAAGATAACGACGGCCTGCATCAACGGAAGTACACCCTCGGTTGATCAAAATTTCAGCAGTTAAGGGACTTAATCCAAAGCTGCACATTAAATCGCTAATTAATTTGTGCCTATTTTCTGCATTTTTATTGTCTTTTTCACTATTGCGTGGATTCCATTTAGTTTTTGCTGTCATTGTTTTAACCTCTTTGTAATATATTTATCTTATCCGATGCATATCATCCAAAAATGAGTACTGGATTCGACACATTTCTGAAACCGCAGTGAGGATTGTTTAGATATGAATTGGTTGTATCAGGTTTTATTTCTCAGTTTCTTCAATCAGATGATCAACCCCGGTAGAGAGTTCATTTCCAATTTCTTTAGCCTTCTCTTTGCCCATTTTAAGGGAATGAATGGATAAATAAGCCGCTCCAAAAACAAGAATGAAATAAAAGCTGATGAAACGCCATAGAATCATGGCTATTGGGGCATTTCCAGCTCCGTATATGGGTCCGAAAATTAATAAAAAGCCTGCTTCAGCTCCTCCGGCCGCACCAGGTGTTGGTATAAAGGCCACTGCTACATAGAGAATAGCCTGAAGCGAAATAATGGTTATGGCATTAGTATCGTGTAATCCCAAAGACAAATAAACACAATAATTAACAGCGTAAAAAATTAACATTTGCACAATGGAAATCAAAAATAATTTAAAGGTTTCCCATCTTTCACTTGTTAAGGATTTTATGGCTATTCTATATTCACCTAAGAAATGATCAATTTTTCTGTAATTTTTTTCCGGATCTCTAAGGATATGCAATTTTAGCAAAAGCTTCACGCAACCTAATAAAATTCTCTTTCCAGCCTTTGGGTTGTAGATCAGGATAAAAATCATAATAACTGCTGCGACATTTAAAATAAGACCAATGACAATCAGCCACTTGGCAGCAGCCAGGCTTTGATGGAGTTCCGTAATACAAAAAATAGTCGCTATTATTGCAAGAAAAGTAATGGTTACCTGATACAGTGCATATTTTTTAACGAGAACCGCTGTACCTGCTCCCAGACCATAGCCTTTTTTAGACATTTCATAAAGCTGGAGTGGTTGCCCGCCACTGGAACTGGGATCAAGAAGATTGTAATACTGACCAACCATGGTCAAGGTAAAGGCAAATGAAAACTTTTCATTCTGTTTTTCGGATTTCATGAGTTTTAATAACATATATGCTTCTAAAATCCAATAAATAAAGATACAACTAATCCCCAAAAGCAAGAATTCAACCTTTGTTTCTTTTATGATATTAAGAAATGTTTGCGGATCAACCTGGGTTAAAATAATCAAGGCTGTGACTCCAACTATTATAATAAAGAATACTACATTGGAATATTTCTTCAAACATTTAAAAAGCCAACCCTTTTTTTTCTCTTCTCTTTGATTCATCTTTACCTACCTATTTCGATTTTATATAAATGTTGATATTATACCATACTGTTATTGCAAAGTAAGGAGCTATTGATACTTTGTCTCGATTGGCTTTTCTGATCCATCACATAAATACTTTATTATATAAAAACCTTGAAACAAATCTTAAATAAAACATTGACAATTCCAGTCATATTTTAGTCGTCCATTAGATTACTATACGCCAAGGGCACCTAAAAATAAACGCCAGAGAAATTCATCTCTGGCGCTCAATTACTGAGTTAAAATCATGGTCTCATGCACCTTATTTTGCAATTGCTTTTTCATGCCTTTTAAATTGATACTCTTTGATTGTATACCAGAGAGCACTAGCATTGAAAATTGAAGAATAGGTTCCAATGGCAATTCCTACCATTAATGGCAAGGCAAAATCCTTGATTGCCGGAACCCCAAAGATATACAATGAAGTAATGGCTATTAAAGTCGTAAGGGAAGTATTAATACTTCGGACAATGGTTTGTGTTACACTGGTGTCCACCAAATCCAAATAGGCATGTTTCCCAAACTTAGGCCGATTTTCCCGAATACGGTCGAAAACAACAACTGTATCCATGATTGAATACCCCAGCACCGTTAGCATCGCTGCAATAAATGGCGAGTTTACTTGAATTTGAAAAATCGAATATACCCCTAAAACAACAATCAAGTCATGAACCAAGGCGATAACAGCGGTTATTCCAAAGAGAAATTCAAAACGGAAAGTAATATATACCAGCATCAATAACACGGCAACAACAATGGCAATGATGGCATTACTCGCCATTTCCTTACCAATAGAAGGATTCACTGTATCAATGGATAAAAGATCTGCCGCCTGCAGGTTGTATTTTTCCTGAAAACCTGAAAACAAGGCCTGCCGCTCCTCTGTATTCAAACTTTTTTTAGTTGTAATGATCACCTGAGTTTTAGCGTCACCGGCATAGGTTATATCTGCCCCGGTATCAAACTTATCCACAATCCCTCGAGCATCTGCTTCTTCGAAAGGCGCATGTAACTCCATGGTCACAATGGTTCCACCAATAAAATCAATCCCAAAGTTAAGTCCCTGAATAAAAAGGGAACCAAGACTTATGGTAACTAATATTAAAGAGAGAGTAAACCATAGTTTATTTTTTTCTGCAACTTGTATTCTTTTCATTATGGTCCCCTCCCTATAATCCGTAAAAGGCGTTATTGTTAAATAAGCCTGTTTTAACCAAAATTTTTATTAGTCTTTTTGTAATAACTATTGCGGTAAACATACTCACCAGAATCCCTAAAATCAGAGTGACTGCAAAGCCCTGGACGCTTCCGCTTCCAAGAAAAAAAAGAACAAATCCCGCAATGAGAGTGGTTACATTTGAATCCAGGATTGTACCAAAGGCTCTTGCAAAGCCAACATCTATGGAGGTTAACAAAGATTTCCCCGAACGGGCCTCCTCCTGGATTCGAGAGAAAATAATAACATTGGCATCCACCGCCATACCTACCGTGAGAATAAGACCAGCGATTCCCGGAAGTGTTAGGGTTACATTGAGGGCAGTCATGATGGTCAGTACAATTATAATATAAATAAGAAGTGCAAGATCTGCCAGAAATCCCAGTCCTCTATAAACGACCAGCATGAAAATAAGAACCAGACTAATCCCGATAATTCCTGCAAAAATACTTTCACTTAGGGAATTTTGTCCCAGAGTAGGACCAATGGTTCGAATTTCCACAGGTTCAAGTTTAACCGGGAGTGCCCCTCCTCTGATTAATGATGCCAGGTTTCCGGCTTCATCTATATCTTTCATTCCCTCAATCACAGCTTCCCCTGAAGTGATGACAACATTAACTGTAGGCGAAGAAATGACTTCATCATCCAGTTTAATTTTTATTATTTGTCCCTGGTATTTTTGAGTGGCATCAGCAAAAAGCTTGGTTCCTTCTTCACTGAATTTAAGGGTAACTACCGCTTTTTCTACACCGCTATTATCAGTTTGCATGACACCCTTAGAATCAATAACGTCTTTCCCCGTTAGAATAACTGAGTCATCCGGTCCTAAAAACTCTAACTGAGCTGTTTTACCAATAAGGTTCAACGCCTCTTCCTGATCACTGACTGATGGGATTGAAACACGAATTCGATTATCACCCTGTTTTGTTATGGTAGGTTCTGACACGCCGATGGAATCAATTCTTTGACGTATTGTTAAAATTGAAGAGTCAATTTTTTCAGACGTTACCGGATCTGCATCGGTGGACTGAGCCTCTAATACAACATTTACCCCTCCGGTTAAATCCAAACCGTAATTGATGCTCTTACCAATATTTCCAATGTTGTAAACACCAACGGTGATACCATAAAATAATATATAGCCCACAAGAGCAATACTTAAGGTGATTGCAATTAACTTGATCACACTTTTTCTATGTATATTCTTCTTATCCACACGCTCTTCTCCTTTATTCATAAATAAAAATTGGTTCTTACCAATGTTAGTTGAACGTATAATTGGTTATCATGAAAAACGAGAATTTTACATATGATTCATGACGTGATATATATTATTTCAACTAACTTTGAAAAGAACCTAAAAATTATCCATTTTTATTTTTTTTATCTTTACGCTATTATCGGCTTCATGGAAATTAGCCGTGCCAATATTTCTTCTTTCCCCAAAACATCCATAATCAATGTAAGATCCGGACCATGCATTTCGCCGGTGATCATAATCCGACTTGGCATATACAACATCTTGCCTTTGATTTTTTCCTGTTTTTGAATTTCCTTGAGAATTGCTTTGCCACGGGAAGCATCCAGAACATCGGTGGCTTCAATTTTTTCAACCAACACCTGATAAAGACGTTTTGTTGACTCTAACCTGAGAAATTCCAATGCTTCCTCATCAGTGACTACAAAATCGTTTTTGAAAATCAAGGCCAGTTTTTCTGTAGACTGGGCGAAATACTCAATGCGATCCCGAAGAAGCTCTCCGATTTTTTCTAGCCAATCTTTTCGTAATTCAACGTCTTCATTATTAATAGTGCCTGCTTTCACCAGAAAAGGAACCAGGTTTTTGACTAAAATCTCAATGGGCAATTCCTTGATATAATGGGCATTCATCCAATTAAGTTTGGATCGATCAAAAACGGCTCCTGACTTGTTAATCCTGGAAATGTCAAAGGCCTGAATGAGTTCCTCCATCGTAAATATTTCCTGATCATCCTCAGGACTCCAGCCTAAAAGCGCCAGATAATTGACTAAGGCCTCCGGCAAATATCCTTTAGCCAGGAAATCTCCTACGGAAACATCACCCTGACGTTTACTTAATTTTTTATGGTCATCATTTAAAATATTCGGCAGGTGAATGAATTCAGGCGCCTCCCAACCAAAGCACTGGTATAAATAGACATGTTTCGGGGTTGATGGCAACCATTCTTCACCACGAATAACGTGGGTAATCCCCATCAGGTGATCATCTATTACTACCGCCAAATGGTAGGTTGGAAAGCCATCGGTTTTAAGCAGCACCTGATCATCCAAGTCATTGGTATTCATTTCAATAATTCCGCGAACCCCATCCTCAAAACTGAGGACAACATTTTCAGGTAATTTTAATCGAATAACATAAGGTATTCCGGCGTCAATTTTCGACTGAACTTCCGCCGGACTAAGATCACGGCAATGTCCATCGTATTTTGGTGTTTGTCCAGCTTTCTTTTGAGAATCACGGACTTCCTCCAACCGCTCTTTGGTACAGAAGCAGTAGTAAGCATCACCATTGTCCACCAGTGTTTTTAAATATTTTTGATAGATATCCAAACGTTCGGACTGTATATAGGGGCCGAAGTCCCCCCTTTGCATGACCTCACCATTGATTTTAATCAATCCTTCGTCGGGAATAACTCCGGTAAGGTTTAAGGCATTAAGCAGATTGTCCACTGCCCCTTCCTCGAAGCGTGTCTGATCTGTATCTTCTAGACGGAGTAAAAAATCTCCACCCGTTTTCTTTGCAAATAAATAATTATATAACGCTGTCCGCAGACTGCCTACGTGGACATTTCCTGTCGGACTCGGCGCAAAACGATTTCGTACCATTCGTACCTCCATTTAAATAAAAAAATTAAAAGTTCATTAACCTCATCATTATAGCATTTATGCTTCAATTTATCATGCTTATTTTTGATTTTTCTCAAAGAGTTTAGCATTGCGTACCAGGACTTTTTTACCACGCCATCCTGCTGAAGTTTTTCCAAACTTCCTTTGAAACCCTTTGTTTGATAAATTTACGATTTCTTTTATTTCAGGATAAGCTGTTTCTGGTTCTATCCAAAAATCTTTTTCTTTTGTTCTTTCCAAATCCCGATTGTAGGGGCAAACCTGCTGACATAAATCGCACCCATAAAGAGAATTGTTCACCCGACTTTCTTCTTCATCGGTTAATTCTTTTTTTTGAGTAAGATAAGCCGTGCATCGTGAAGGTTCAAGGCTGAATCCCTGTCCCAAAGCCCCCTGAGGGCAAGCATCGAGACAACGATGACAATCACCGCAACCATCGGGAATAGGCTTTACAGGTTCAAAATCGATTTCATAATCCAAGAGAATTTGTCCGATAAAAAAATAACTCCCTAGGGTTTCATTAATCAGACAATTATTTTTACCAAAAAACCCTAATCCGGCTCTATATGCAGAGCCCCGGTCTACCAAGGGACTGTTATCCACATAGCTTTTATAAATCACAGTCTGTTTTCCCTGACGCGTCAGTTCATAGTTTATCTTCGCCATTAAGAGCAACATCTTTTCTCGAAGGACCAGATGATAATCCTTTCCCCAGGCAACGGCTGCCAAAGCTCCCCTGGATTTGTCATCCACTGGTTTTTTCACCTCCTGATAATAATTAATTCCTATGACAATCCCCGATTTTGCACTGGGAAAATCGCGATGATAATCAATGCGCTCTTCCGGTGTTCCCCCTTCAAACCCGGTGAAGAAACCCTGGGATACACGCTTTTCAAGGTGTGGCAGACATTCAACCAACGAATCAGTGGAAAAAAAACCAATCAAATCAATGTCCAGATTCTTTGCGAATTTTCTGATTTCCAGTTCATTCATGATCTGTTTTTTCCTCCAATCATATTTGCGCTTCCCCACCACGAGAAAGAGCTACCGATGGGTAGCTCCGTGACTTTAGACAAATTGATAAAGCAGTACCGACAATTAGTTACATCGTGTTGTGTGCATTAAGGCGAACAGGCGACAGCCTGTACGAATTGAAGCATACAACTGATTAACAATTGGTCGGGACGGTCGTTTGTCGACAACATGAGAGCTACCTGTGGGTAGCTCTTATTGTTTTATTACAATACTGACTCTATTTTAGCCCAGGCCTCTTCTTTTCCTTCCTTTGTTTCGGTAGAGAAAAAGATAATTTCCCGGGTATCCCTTAAATCCAGTGCTTTTACAATCTGATTAATTGATTTTTTTTGATTCGTTCTTGAAATTTTATCTGATTTTGTTCCGATAATTACCGGGTTTAATCCATAATAGGTTAACCATTCATGCATGAGTCGGTCATCTTCGGATGGCACATGCCGAGAATCCATGAGTTGAAAAATCAGGACAGCATTTTCCCGATTTCTTAAATATTTTTCAATCATCTTTCCCCATTTTTCCCGTTCGGTTTTAGAAACCTTGGCATAGCCATAACCAGGCATATCTACAAAATGAAAAAGATCATTGATCCGATAAAAGTTCATGGTTTGTGTTTTTCCTGGCTGGCAGCTGGTGCGCGCTAATCCCCTTCGTTCAATAAGGGTATTAACAAATGATGACTTTCCTACGTTTGATCGTCCCAGCAGGACAATTTCAGGCAGATTGTCAACAGGATACTGGGCTTCCGCCACAGCACTGATGACAATCTCTGCTTTTGTTACTTTCATAATTTACTCCATTTCTAATGTTCTTAGGATCTGACTTATCCTTTTATAACTGGTTAAAAACAATTTCAATAACCTCAGACATGTTTGATACAGACTGAATATGAAGTGCTTCTAAAACAACCTTTGGCACGTCTTCAAGATCCTTTTCATTTTCTTTGGGTAAAATGATTTCTTTAATGCCGGCCCGATGGGCAGCTGTGAGTTTTTCCCGAAGTCCTCCGATGGGGAGAACCCGACCTCTTAAGGTAATCTCACCGGTCATTGCAAGATTCTGAGGCACTGGCTTATTGGTTAGTGCTGAAACCAGCGCTGTTGCAATGGTAATCCCTGCTGATGGGCCATCTTTCGGAACTGCTCCTTCAGGGACATGTAAATGAATATCTTTCTTGGAATAAAAATCCGATCTGACACCCAAATCTTCTGCTTTGGAACGGATATAACTGATTCCCGCTTTTACAGACTCCTTCATGACGTCCCCCAACTGACCAGTCAATTCAATTTTTCCGGTACCATCTACCACAATAACTTCAATTTGAAGGGTGTCTCCGCCAACGGATGTCCAGGCAAGGCCGTTAACAACCCCGACTTCTTTTTTATCCCCAACTGTTTCAAAGGAATATTGATGTTTTCCCAGAAATTTTTCAAGATTTTTTTGGGTAACACTAATGCTTTTGCGATCTTTTTCAACGATTTCTTTGGCTGCAACACGACAGATTTGAGCGATTTTACGTTCGAGTTCACGAACCCCGGACTCTCTTGTGTAATACTCAATGGTGTTCTTTATAACAGTTTCACTGATTTTACAGGTTGATTTTTTTAACCCGTGGATTTCCAGCTGCTTAGGGATAAGATATCTCTTAGCGATCTCAACTTTTTCACTTTCAACATAACCGTTCACATCAATAATTTCCATCCGATCCAATAAGGGTCGCGGAATGGATGACAGGGCATTGGCCGTGGTTAAAAAAAGCACCTGGGAAAGGTCAAAAGGCAATTCCATATAGTGATCCGTAAAGGTATTGTTTTGTTCCGGATCTAAAACCTCAAGTAACGCTGAGGCCGGGTCCCCTTTAAAATCCTGGCCCAGTTTGTCTACTTCATCTAAAAGAAAGAGTGGATTTCGAGTGCCGCATTTTTTAATATTATAAATGATTCTTCCCGGTATGGCACCAATATAGGTTCGGCGGTGGCCACGAATCTCAGCTTCGTCACGCATTCCCCCTAAAGACATTCGTACATACTTTCGATTAAGTGCCCTGGCAATGGATTTTGCTATGGAGGTTTTACCCACTCCTGGAGGTCCCACTAAACAAATAATTGGTGACTTCATACCATTTGAAAGTTGAAGCACTGAAATATATTCTAAAATACGTTCTTTAACTTTCTCAAGAGCAAAGTGATCCTCGTCCAGTATCGTTCTCGCCATTGAAACATCAATAGTTTCTTCAGTTAAGGTATTCCATGGCAGGTCTAAAATCCATTCAATATAAGTTTGAATGAGTCCGGCTTCCGAAGAGCCCTGGGGCACCTTATTTAAGCGGCTTAGCTCGCCTAAAACTTTATCCCGAACCTCATCTTCAACATCAAGTGCATCGAGACGATCTTTATATACATCAATTTCGTTTTGGATATCACCTTCGCCCAGTTCATCCTGGATAACTTTAATCTGTTCACGGAGATAGTATTCTCGTTGGTGTTTGTACATCTCACCACGAACTTTCTCATCAATGTTATGTTCTATTTTAATCATTTCAACTTCTTCAACCAATATTTCATAGGTAATGGCTAAACGACGGTTAACATCTGTTTCCTGGATTAATCGTTGGCTATCTTCAAGGTCAAGAAATAGATTTGCTCCGATAATATCAATGAGCTGATCCGGATCATCCAGTGAATCCATGGCTAAAATTAAATCGGTTGCAACTTTTCTTGTCACACTCATATAATTAGCAAAAGACTCTCTGATCATACGAACAAGGGTGCGGTTTTCTTTTGTGTCGTAATACACCGAACGTACGGGTTTTGTTGTCACTAAAAAATAGGGCTCCAAGCTCTCAAACTCAACAATCTCACGACGCTCATGAACTTCAACTAAAACCCGGACCAGGTTATCCGGCATTTTCAAAAGCTGTTTTACCTTAACCTTACAACCGACGGTATGAAAATCTTCAGGGGTAATTTCTTCTTTAATTACTTCTTTTTGAGTGACTAAAAAAGCCATTTGATCTTTTTCCATGGCGACTTCCAACGCTTTAATGGATTTTTTTCTGCCCACATCAAAATGCACGACCATTCCCGGGAATACACTCATTCCTCTTAAAGGAATAAGGGGCATGGTTTCTTTTTCCTGAACAAATAATTCGGGTTCAATAATGCCAATTTGATCGGTGTTATCATTAACAGTTTTTTCATTTTGAATACTCAAATTTATCAACTCCTTACCTCATTCGTTATTTGGCTTTATTCGTTTCAAAAAACAACAGACCGCAAAAAAACGTCAAATACAAGGTACCTTTGTACCAATAAGTAATTGGGCTTTTTAAACGGTCTGGAGAAGCCCAAGGGCTTTTTAGGATCCTACTTTATCACTCGCTTCTTCACAATCACATTTTTGCCCTAAGATCATGATTGGTTCAACTTGTTTTTCAACAACATCCCTGGTAATAATCACCTTTTCAATATTATCATTGGAAGGTACCTCAAACATAATATCAAGCATAATATTTTCAATAATCCCACGGAGTCCTCGAGCACCTGTTTTAGTTTCCAAAGCTTTTTTTGCAATAGCAACTAAAGCCTCTTTTTGAAATTCAAGCTCAACCCCTTCAATTTTAAACATTTTAACGTATTGCTTCACTAAAGCATTACGTGGTTCGGTTAAAATTTGAATCAAGGCTTCCTCATCTAAATACTGAAGGGATGCAATCACTGGAATTCTTCCAATAAATTCTGGAATTAGACCATATTTTAAAAGATCCTGGGGCTGAACGTTATAAACTTCTTCATCCTTCACTTTTTCTTTGGAATGACGGATATCAGCACCAAAGCCCATTGAGCTTTTTTCAGTACGTTGTTCAATGACTTTGTCCATTCCATCAAAGGCACCACCACAAATAAAAAGAATGTTATTGGTGTTTATTTGAATGAAATCCTGATGCGGATGCTTTCGCCCACCTTGAGGAGGTACATTGGCAACGGTTCCTTCTAATATTTTAAGAAGTGCCTGTTGAACGCCTTCCCCACTGACATCACGGGTAATCGAAGGATTATCCCCTTTGCGGGCTATCTTATCAATTTCGTCGATGTAGATAATGCCTTTTTCAGCCCTTGCAACATCAAAATCCGCTGTTTGAAGAAGCTTTAATAATATATTTTCAACATCTTCCCCAACATACCCTGCCTCTGTTAATGAGGTGGCATCTGCAATTGCAAATGGGACATCGAGTACCCGTGCCAGGGTTTGAGCTAAAAGAGTTTTACCTGAACCTGTTGGGCCAATGAGTAAAATATTACTTTTTTGAAGCTCAACCTCTTCATCACTGTCTTCCAAAGAAGTAATGCGTTTATAGTGATTATAGACGGCTACTGCCAATGCCCGTTTCGCATGGTTCTGAGCAATAACATATTCACTTAATTTTGTTTTTATTTCTCTGGGCTTGGGAACGTTCTCAAAATCTATTTCCTCTGTAAAAACGTCAACTTCCATAATTTCTTCACAAAGTTCAATACATTCATTACAGATATAAACTCCGGGACCGGCAACCATTCGCCTGACTTGGGACTGATTTTTACCACAAAAGGAACAACGTGCATTTTCAATGCCTTCTTCATTTATAGCCATTTTTCAGTCTCCTATTCTTGAAACAATGATCTTGTCAACCAATCCATAGGCCTTGGCTTCATCTGCATCCATGAAATTATCACGGTCGGTATCTTTAGCAATGGTTTCTAATGGTTGTCCTGTTCGTTCGCTGAGAATACTATTTAATTTTTCCCGGGTTTTTATGAGACGTTTAGCATAGATTTCAACATCCGTGCTTTGTCCCTGGGCTCCACCAAGAGGTTGATGGATCATAATTTCACTGTTTGGAAGTGTAAAACGCTTTCCTTTTGCACCTGCTGCTAAAATAAAAGCTCCCATGGATGCCGCCAATCCAACACAAAGAGTGGATACATCACATTGGATATAATTCATGGTGTCAAAAATAGCAAGCCCGGCTGTAACCGACCCACCTGGACTATTAATATAAATTTGGATGTCTTTTTCAGCACTTTCAGCCTCTAAAAAAATGAGTTGACCAACGATAATGGACGAAAGGCTTTCGTTGATTTCTCCGTTTAAAAAGATGATCCGTTCTTTTAACAGCCGGGAGAATAAATCGTAGGAGCGTTCCCCACGACCCGTTTGTTCCACGACCATGGGAACGAGATTATTTGTTATAATTGGTTGTTTAGTTTTACTTATTAGCATGAACGCTTTTTCCTGCTTTCCGATTTTTATTTATTAAACTGTTACGACAGCTACTTCAATCAGCATATCCACGGTTTTACGACGTTTGATATTTGATTTCAGGTATTCCAGCATACGATCGTTCAGATTCTTTTTATATTCTTCAGCATCATGGCCATAGGCCTGTGCATAAACTTTTATTTCTTCGTCAATTTCTTCTTCTGCTGCTTCAATGGCTTCCAGATCACTGATTTTTGCAAGAACCAACTCGGTTTTAATATTGCGTTCAGCATCAGCCTTAAGGTTATTCCTAAAATCATGGGGATTGGCATTAGTGAACTTAAAATAGTCTTCCATGGAAATTCCCTGTTGTTTCATTTGTTCTTCAATATTTTCAAGGTTACGATCAACCTCTTCTTCAACCATAATATAAGGAATATCAACCAATGCGTTATCCACTGCAAACTTAACCGCTGCAGCTTCAGCTGCAGCTTTCAGATCGGTTGATTTTACTGCTTTTAATCGTTTTTCAACATCAGCTCTGAGTTCATCCAGGGTATCGAATTCACTGGTGTCTTTAGCAAATTCATCATCTAGCGCAGGCAATTCTTTTTCTTTAATTCCCTTAAGCAAAACCTTAAATTCAACCGGTTTTCCTTTAAGCTCTTCGGCATGGTAATCCTCTGGGAAGCTTAACTTCACAGTGGTTTCTTCACCAAGTTCAGCTCCCATGAGGGCCTCTTCAAAACCCGGAATAAAGCTTCCGCTGCCAATGATTAAATCGTAATCCGTATCTTTTCCTCCGGCGAATGGTTCCCCATCAAGGAATCCTTCATAGTCAATGGTAACGGTGGCTCCGTCTTTAACAACACCTTCATCCAGTGTAATCAAACGAGAGTTCTGATCTTGCATTTTTCCAAGCTCAGCCGCCATTTCTTCTTCAGAAATAACAGGTTCCAAAGTTTCGATGTCAGCCCCTTTATATTCGCCTAATGTAATTTCTGGTTTTAAACCAACCTTGACAATAAAGGTTGCGCCCTCTTCTTCACTCATTTTTTCAATTTTCTCAAGATCGGGACGTGTCACAGGTTTGATTTCCGTTTCCTTTAATGCGCCTTCATAGGCTGACGGAAATGCAATATCAATGGCATCTTCTAAAAATACATTCTGTCCGTAATGGGCTTCGATGATTTTTTTAGGCACCTTGCCTTTTCTAAAACCAGGAACTGAAAAACGTTTCTTATTTTTATCATAGGACTTTTTAACAGCCTTTGAAAATTCCTCTGGATTAATTTCGATTTTTAAAGTTGCAATATTTTTTTCAATACTTTCTACTGATGTGCTCATGTTATCCTCCGTATCCTTCATTTAATTATATTATCTTTTAATTTTTATAGTATATCATAGGAATATTTCCTTATCAAGAACGAAAATACAGGTGTTTAAGAAATTTTTCAGGGGTATGGCCAAAAAAAACAGCCGGATCCGTTAAAAAACTGCCTCCATAGAAGACAGTTTTTAGAATAGTCTTAACCACCCAGATAGGCCTTTTGAACCTCGGGATTTTCCAATAAGTCTTTAGCCTTACCAGAGAGTTTAATACATCCGGTTTCTAAAACATAGGCACGGTTGGCAATATGCAATGCCTTATTTGCATTCTGCTCAACCAGTAGTACCGTTGTTCCTGCTTTATTAACCGTTTGGATCATATTGAATATTTCATCCACTAAAAGGGGTGCCAGGCCCATCGATGGTTCATCTAAAAGAATCAGTTTTGGACAGGTCATCAACGCCCGTCCCATTGCCAGCATTTGCTGTTCACCACCACTGAGGGTTCCGGCAATCTGTTTAATTCTTTCCTTAAGTCGCGGAAAGTTAAGAAAAATCTTTTCCAGATCTTTTTCGATTTTTTCCTTATCTTTACGAATATAGGCTCCCATCATGAGGTTTTCGTGAACGGTCATTTCAGCGAAAATCCGCCTTCCCTCAGGCACATGGGCAATTCCCATTTCAGGGATCTGATGTGCCGGTATCTTATTGACATTGTCTCCATTAAAAGTGATCACGCCTTTTGATGGTTTGAGTAAACCAGAAATTGTTTGAAGAATCGTTGTTTTCCCAGCGCCGTTTGCGCCGATCAACGTCACGATTTCCCCTTCATTCACTTCAAAGCTAACCCCTTTTATGGCATGTATTTTTCCATAATGTACATTTAAATCTGTTACATTAAGCATTTCATGGCCTCCTAATCGCCCAGATAAGCGCGAATAACCTCTGGGTTATTCTTAATCTTATCCGGTGTCCCTTCGGCAATGGTTTTTCCATAATCCACGACGACAATACGTTCGCAAATTCCCATAACCAGTTTCATATCATGCTCGATTAATAAAATAGTGATATCAAATTTTTCTCTGATAAAATGGATCGTCTCCATCAATTCCGCGGTTTCGTTGGGATTCATCCCTGCTGCCGGTTCATCCAGCATTAAGACCTTGGGTTCAGATGCCAGAGCTCGCGCGATTTCTAATCGGCGTTGCTGACCATAGGGTAAGTTTTTTGCTAATGTATTGGCATATCCGCCCATATTAAAAATATCCAGAAGCTTCATACATTTATCCTGGGCCTTTTTTTCCTCGGTCCAGAACTTTTTCGTTCTAAACATCCCCTGGATAAGATTATAATCAATGAAATTATGATAGGCAATCTTTACATTTTCAATGGCCGTTAAATCTTTAAATAAGCGAATGTTCTGAAAAGTCCGACTGGCACCGAGCTTAACGATTTCATGAGTGCTCTTCTTAATGATACTTTCTCCGTTAAGGGTGATTTCTCCTTTTGTCGGAACGTAAACCCCGGTAAGCATATTAAAAATAGTGGTTTTACCTGCCCCATTTGGCCCAATAAGGCCAACCAGTTCATGGCGTTCTAAATTAAGATTAAACTGATCCACAGCTGTCAGTCCACCAAATTGGATAGTAATATTTTTTGCTGATAATACAGACATTATGCTTCACCTCCGTCCACGGAATTTTTTGTGTTTTTTCGAAGGATTAATAAATCAATAGCTCCTGTTAATGAGAATTCAGTCCGACCAAAGATTCCCTGAGGTCGGAAAATCATCATGATAATAAGCACCAGTGAATAAACCAGCAATCGATATTGAGCAAAACCACGGAGCATTTCCGGCAATACGGTTAAAACAATCGCTGAAATAATAGACCCGGTGAGACTGCCTAATCCGCCCAGAACCACGATGACAAACATTTCAATTGAAAACATAAAATTAAATTTGCTTGGTTCTAAAAAAGCCAGGTAATGGGCATATAAAGCGCCACCCATACCACCAAAAAAGGCTGCCAATGAAAAGGCCAATACTTTAAAGCGGGTTGTTGGCACTCCGGCGGATTCTGATGCAATCTCATCCTCTCTGATTGAAATAATGGCCCGGCCATGTTTTGATCGTCCAAAGGTGAAAATCAATATTGCTATAACGATTGTAATCCAGTAAGCATTATTAAAGTTGACCAGTCTGGTGATTCCCGTTAATCCTGCCGCTCCTCCTGTGGGTTGGAAATTGACAAAGAAAATACGAATGATTTCGGAAAATCCAATGGTCACAATCCCCAGATAATCCCCACGAAGCCTTAGTGTTGGCGTACCAATGAGTATTCCAAAAATCCCGGCAACCGTTCCCCCAACAATCATGGCCAATATGAGTACAACCAGGTCTGGTAAACCGACGCCAGTATTAAATAGGGCAATTGAAAAACTGGCTGAGGAATAGGCACCAATAGCCATAAAGCCAGCATGACCAAGGGCCATTTCCCCTAAAAACCCTGCTACGATGTTAAGGCTCATTGCCATGATGATCATAATACAGGTCAGAATAGCAATACCAATAAGATATTTGTTCATGGTCTTTGTTTGAATCAAAATAAAAAAGGCCAGATAAAGTGCGGTAATCGCAATGGCGTTAATTATATAAGTTCGGCGTTTATTCTTATCCATTACTTACACCTTCTCTCTGGTATTTTTACCGAGAATTCCGGTTGGTTTAAAAAGCAGTACAATAATCAGAATCGCAAAAACAATGGCATCTGCCCAAGTCGTAGAAAGGTATGCCTTTGTCAGAGTTTCCACCATACCGATAATAAAACCACCTAACATAGCCCCCGGAACAATACCGATGCCACCTAATACAGCGGCAATAAAAGCTTTTAACCCCGGCATGACACCCATGGTTGGATATATCTGAATATAGGCCACGCTATATAAGATACCACCCAGAGCACCTAAGGCTGAACCCAGAGCAAAGGTTAACGAGACTGTACGATTAACATTAACCCCCATAAGAATCGCTGCATCCTTGTCTTCTGATACGGCACGCATGGCACGACCCTGTTTTGTTTTTCTGATATAAAGATCCAATAAAACCATAAATACAAGAGACACTCCAATGGTGATCAGTGTGGTCGAACTAATATCAATACCACCAATATTAAAGTTCATTTCCGGGAATAGTTTTGGCATTATCTTTGGTTCCGGCTTGAAAATAATCAAAGCAAGATTTTGCAAAAACAAACTGACACCAATGGCAGTAATAAGAGCTGAAAGCCTGGGTGCATTTCGGAGTGGCCGATAGGCAACAAATTCAATGGCAACACCAGCAACCGCCATAATCGTCATCACTAACAAAAGAATTGCCCAAACAGGCATTTGAAAACTGGTGGCTGCAATGAATGCAAAATAAGCACCGAACATCATAATTTCACCATGAGCAAAGTTAATGAGTTTAATAATGCCATAAACCATGGTATAACCAATCGCAATAAGTGCATAAATGCTGCCTATGTTGAGGCCATTGATCACTTGCTGCAGAAATAAATTCACATTGTCTCCTCCTTCTATAATAATAAAATGGATATAGAAGAGACCATTCTCTTCTATATCCCCTGTTTTTTAATACAATATGAAATTCAAACTAAAATTTCTATTAATTGATAACAGTTGTTTCAAATTTAAGTTGGCCGCCATCAATTTTGATGATGGTAACTTCTTTGTTCTTAGGGTCTCCATTTTCATCAAACTTAAGATTTCCGGTAACCCCTGGATAATCAGTTGCTGCCAAGGCAGTAATAATTGCAGCCGATTCTGTAGATCCGGCTGCTTTAATGGCATCAGTCATAACATAAGCTGCATCATAACCTAATGCTGAGAAAGAGTTTGGAACTTTGCTGTATTTGGCATTATAGGCTGTAATAAAGTTTTGCACCGTTGCCGAGGGTGAATCCGCAGCGTAATGGTTTGTGAAGTAATTACCCTGGGCTGCATCAGCATAATCTACCTGAACACCATCCCAACCATCTGCACCAATGAATTTTGCAGTAATGCCCATGTCTTTGGCTTTTTGGAGAATGGGTCCCACTTTTTGCACATAATCAGGAACAAAAACAACATCTGGATTCATTTCCTTAATTTTCGTTAACTGGGCACTAAAATCGTTATCTTGCAAACCGTAAGATTCACTTCCTACAATGGTACCGCCTTTTGCAGTAAATGCAGTTTGATAGGCTGCAGCGACGCCTTCTGAATAAGGATTTCCTGCACCTATTAACAATGCAGCTGTTTTTGCACCTAAAGTATCAGCCGAAAAATTTGCAGCCGCAGCGCCTTGATAGCTATCAAGAAAACATACTCTGAAAATATTCGGAGCATTCACCGTAACATCAACAGCTGTTGCGGTTGGGGTTAATACCGGCATATTGTCCTGAACCATAATGTCTTTCATTGCTAAAGTCTCACCACTCAGGGTTCCGCCAATAACAGCTACAACACCATCCTGATCTCTTAAACGATTATAGGCATTAATAGCTTCTGTCTGATCCGCTTTGGAATCATAGGCAATAAGTTCAACTTGCTTACCATTAACACCACCTGCCGCATTAATTTCTTCAACTGCCAACATCGCACCATCTTTTGCTGAACTTCCATAAATAGCGGCATCCCCGGTGGTTGGTCCAATAAAACCGATCTTAATGACGTCATCACTGCTGCCGGATGATGAACATCCTGCAAATGTGAAAATTGATGCAACAAAAATTGCAACAATAAAAACACTGACTACTCTTTTTTTCATTTCTTTTCTTTTTCCTCCTCATTCTTTTCAATGATTATCCTAGTGACTATCATAAACCATTCTTAAGGAAATTACAAGAAATAATTGTGCTCGACTGTATTTTGTATTACAACACTTTGAGCCTTTTCCTACCTTCAATACATAAGGATCTGAGGGCACAATTGATGCAGTTCGGGCTCCTGGCAGTACAGCATTTTCTGCCATGCCATATGAGCCAATGGTGTGCCTGGGACCACTTATTTTCAGGAATGTTCTTCATTAATTCTTTTTCCACTTCCAATACGTTTTTTCCTTTGGCAAGGCCAATCCGTTTGGAAACCCGAAACACGTGAGTATCCACTGCAATAGCCGGAATATCAAAAGCATTACTTAGAACCACATTGGCTGTTTTACGCCCTACCCCCGGCAGGGTAATGAGTTCCTCAAGACTTTGAGAAATCACTCCGCCATAGTCACTCAGAAGCCGGTTACAAGTCAGAATAATATTCTTAGCCTTGGTATTTGACAACCCACAGGTTCTGATTTTTTCAATAAGTCCTTTTTCTCCTAAGCGCAAAAGTGCGACCGGAGTATTATATTTCTGGAACAATTCTTTTGTCACAATATTCACCCGAACGTCTGTGCATTGTGCGGAAAGGATGGTTGCAATTAATAATTCGAATGGGGAATTAAAAGCCAAGCCACATTTTTCATGCCCGTAAAGGCTTTCTAATGTGGCTAGGATTTCATCTCTATTTTTTTTTGTCATGCATCCCCATTGAGGATCAATGCCATGAAAACCAGATCCTCAGTTCCAGTGTTTTCAATACTGTGATAACCCTGATCCGGAGTAACCATCACATCCCCAGGACCAATTTTCATTATTTCTTCGTCATCTTTCACCGTCCCATATCCACTCAGGAAATAAAAAATTTCCCGTTCCCCGACATGCTGATGGTAACCAATTGAATCCTTGGATTTCAATACAATTCGTGAGTACATCCGTCCTTTACTGCCCAGGATTTTGTCTCCGACAACATGGGTAATGGCTGGTGCGCCATTACCGCCTTGTATATTTTTTTTAATCTCTGTTACCAGACTGTCTTTTTTAACTATCACGTGTTTTTCCCTTCATTAGTTTTCTTTTAGTTCGTTGTTGGTTTTGTTGGTGTTGGCGTTGGTGTTGGTGTTGGTGTTGGCGTTGGCGTTGGCGTTGTATCCGTCGGCGGGGTTGTAGTTGTATCCGTCGGCGGGGTTGTGGTTGTATCCGTCGGCGGGGTTGTAGTTGTATCCGTCGGCGGAGTTGTGGTTGTATCTGTAGTTGGAGTGGTTGTATCCGTGGTTGTATCCGTGGTTGTATCCGTGGTTGTATCCTTTTTTGTATCTGTGGTCGTATCTTTGGTTGTCGTTCCGGAGTCAATGGATTTTACAGGGGTTGTATTCTCATCGTCGGAGGTTCGATCTAAAGTTGTAGTTTCAAGCAAATCCTGGTTAATTATTTGTCTCAGGTAAGATCCGTAAATACCTGCCGCCATCGAGCTTGCCCCGCCGATAACATAATTATCCGGACTTCCAAGCCACACTGAGGTTGTGAGGTTTCCAGTCATTCCTGTAAACCATAAATCTTTTTCATCATTGGTCGTACCTGTTTTCCCTGCTGTTGCGTAAATCTGACTCGCATTGCTCCCGGTTCCGTATTTTACCTCATCCGTAAGAATACTCATCATATTGCTTGCAGTGGTATCAGACATTACCTTGCGGGTTGTTAAATTGGATTTCTCCTTGTTGAAAATTTCCTTTCCGTTGGTTTGTTCAATTTTATTAATGAAATAAGGCTGATTATAAACACCGCCATTGTTGAGTGTATTAAATGCCGCTGACATTTCGTAAGGCTTTATTCCATAGGTCATTCCGCCAAGGGCTGTTGCAAGATTATAATCCGAATCTTCAAAGGTGGTGATTCCCATTTCCTGCATAAAGGCAATGGCATCGGAAGGTCCGATTTTATCAAAGATCTTAACTGATGGAATGTTATAAGAATAGACTAAAGCCTGTCTCACTGTAACATTTCCGTGATAGCCGCCGCCGTAGTTCTTAGGGGCGTATCCGCCAAAATCAGTATAGGCATCCAGAATGGTAGTTGAAGGCGTTATTAACCCTTTATCCATGGCTGCTGCATAATAGAGGGGTTTAATATTGGACCCTGGCTGTCTCGGGGTATCTGCCATATCAATTTGTGTATTCCCGCCATAATAGGCTCTGACACTGCCATCTAAATCCGTGGTAACCATACTCCCTGTTTCTGAATCCAGGCCATTGTTATCCAGGCCTGTTGTCAGACTGTCAATGGCATCCTCCTGATAAACAGAGTTAATCGTGGTATAAAGACGGTAACCACCGTTGGCAATGTTTTCTTTGATGTACATAATGGCCTGATCCTCGGTGATCCCCCGTTCCTGCATAACAGCTGAAGCCTGTGTTTTGGCATATTCATTGAGTGCTTTTCCGACGAATGCCTCATAACCATCGACAATCTGATCATCGCTATTGATGGTTGCCGGGTCTCTGATCGTAATTTCAGTGGCTGCAGCCGCATCGGATTCTTCCTGGGTAATATATTTTTCTTTGACCATGCGTGCCAGTACTTCAAGCTGCCGTTTTTTTGCAGCATCAAAGTTAGTATTTGGGGCATAGGCGCTAGGCGCCTGGGGCAGCCCGGCAAGCATTGCTGCTTCTGCCAGATTTACATCTGAAACACTTTTATTAAAGTAGGTCTGTGAAGCTTCCTCAATCCCGTAAGCTCCGGACCCAAAGTAGTATTCATTAAAATACATTTCCAGGATCTGGGGCTTCGTATATTTTTGTTCCAATTGCAGTGCAATTGAAATTTCCTTTAATTTTCTGACAAATGACTGATTAAAGGTTTGCTCTGTGGCGATATCCGGCAAAAACAATACTCTGGCAAGCTGTTGGGTAATGGTGCTGGCACCTTCTCCGATACCCTGATTGGCTATATTTGCAAAAAAAGCACGGGTAATCCCAAAAACATCAATGCCGAAATGATCGTAGAAACGGGAATCCTCAACGGAGATCAGTGCCTCCTGCAGGTCAACCGGAATCTGGTCAATGGTTACATTGGTACGGTTTTTTGTATACAATTGAGCAATCAGCACATTATCCTGGGAGTAAATTTCTGTTTTATCTTTAACCTGATATTCATAGTCAGAAATATCCATCCGATTAGCAGCATAAATTGAATAAACAACGCCAACGCTTAGAATCGCCAGGATCAGAAAAACGACTAAAACCTTAGCCCCAATATGGTTTTTTTTCTTACGTCGTCTCATTCCCTTTGTTTGTTTTCGACTCATTCTATCACCTTTTTCTTTTCATATTTTCTAAGATTATTCCTGAGGTCTTTTAATTCACTATTAAGTTCTGCCTCAAAAGTTAAACCTTTTTTCATCGGCAGAGACAATGTCAGCGATTTTGCATGGAGAGCCTGGTGGGACAACCCAAAGGAATCTTCCATATTTCCGGTATAAAGAGGATCTCCAATAACAGGATTGCCCAAATGCTGTAAATGCACACGGATTTGGTGAGTTCTTCCTGTTTCCAGGATCAACTCCACCAAAGATGCCTTGGGATATTCCTCGATGACCCGGTAATGGGTAATCGAAGGTTTTCCCTTATTTGTAACAATCCGGTGAATGCTATCCTCATAGGGCTGACCAATGGGGGCATTAATGACACCACTTTCCTTGGGAAGCTGTCCATGAACAAAAGCATAATATATCTTTTGAACCTTACCTTCATTCATTTGTTTCTGAATGAAATGATGGACATACTTATTCTTTGCAATGGCTACAAGACCAGTGGTATCTCTATCCAACCGATTAATAAATCGAATCTTTGCTGATACCCCGCTTTTCTCCCAATGATCACTAATATAATTGGTCAATGTGTCAAAATGATGACTTTTAGAAGGATGGGTCACACAGAAGGATGGCTTATTAACAACCAGAAGTTCATCATCCTCATAAACAATATTAAGGATTCCAGGAACAGCCACACCATCAATGGCTTCATGTGGCATGACAATTTCAATGCTGTCCCCCACCATTATTTTATCTCCGAGAAAACAATCTTTGTGGTTTAGGATTATTTTCCCTTTCCTTTTAATTTCTCGAATCAACCGACTTGAATAATCATACCGGTTTGATAATTCCTCACGGAGAATTATCTCATGATTTTCTGAAACGCGATATTTATACACTAAACCTATGGTGTAACCTCCGTAACATTGCTTGAATCATCCGCTGATTTGAGTGCATAGTATGCATCAACGATTTCCCGGCCAACCGGGGCAGCATTCGAACTGGTTTCGCCTTGAATAATCATCACTGAAACTGCAATTTCAGGTGCTTCATAGGGTGTAAAACCGACAAACCAAGAAGTGTTCTCCACTGAACTATCTCCATATTCGGCTGTTCCTGTTTTGGCGCCAATGCCTATATTTTTATGATCAAAGCCATAAAAGTCAGAGGCTATAAAACCATCAGTTGCTACTTTTTTCATACCTAGTTTAACCAGATCTAATTTATCCGGGTCAATATTAACCTTATTTAAAATCTTCGGTTCGTGGTCAAAAACAACTTTTTCTTTATTATTCAGTATCTTTTGAACAAGATAGGGTTGATAATGACTGCCTCCATTGGCAAGAGTCGCAATATAATTTGCCATTTGCAGAGGGGTAAAGGAACTACCGCCCTGACCAATGGATGTATTTAATGTATCAGCATCCGACCATTCATCCGTTTTGTTGTCTCGGCCCCCCAGGGCTCCGGCAGTCTCATAGATTTCAATCCCAGTGGGATTGCCTAATCCAAATTGTTGAGAATAATCAACAATGGAATCAATACCCATATTATACCCTGTTTCATAAAAAAATACATTACAAGAATCTCGAAGAGCATTTACCACCCCTGTATTGCCATGATAGCCTAAACAGGTAAAGGCTGGAATATGAGGATCGCTTCCATTACAGTAATATGTAGAATCTTCAGTGATAGTACCCGTTTGTAAACCTGCAATGGCCATAAGAGGCTTAAAGGTAGAGCCGGGCTGAAGGGCAGTTAATGTACTGTTATTATAAAGTGGCCTGGGATATAGAGGGTCATCACTTGGTACATTTAAACTGTTCCAAACATCATCGCTAATGGTTGTGGTAAATAGGTTAGGATCATAGCTCGGCAAACTCACCATGGCCAAAACAGCTCCGGTCTTTACATCAATAACAACCGCTGCTCCTGAAGCAGCCTTTGGTGCCGCCCCACTAGATTGAAGATAGTTAAGTTGGTCTCCCAGAGCCTTTTCCACTGCCTGCTGGAATTTAAGGTCTACCGTTGTAACAATACTATTTCCCGGGACTGCCGGCACACTGGTATCCATAATATCATATTGTGGTCGTCCCTGGTAATCAATAACTGTCATTTCTTTTCCCGATTCTCCGCGAAGGTCCTTTTCAAAGGCAACCTCCAAACCGGTTTTTCCAATGGTACTGTTTAAGCTGTAATTTTTGTCCGAATTACTTTCTTTTGCATATTCTTCTGCATTTATTTTCCCTGCATATCCAAGAAGATGGGCCGCAGTTGTTCCAAAAGGATAACTGCGAACAGGCTCATCTACAATGGCCACGCCAATAAGAGACTCTTTATTCGCATCTATTTCATAAACGGTATCCCGCTTAATATCATTGGCGACTCTGATCGGATCCCATGAACTGAAACTCTGATCCCGAAATCTTTCTCTGAAAACAATGATTTGTCTTGCCTGATGAATATTATACTCGGTTGCTAATCCATACTCCAAACGCAAAAAATCAAAACATTCCCTGGGAGAAAAGCCCATTTGCTCTGTGGTAAATCCATGATTTTTTTTCCAATTTGCTTCTGAATCAGCATCCTTAAATGAAAAAGCGAAATTTTCTTCACCATCAATAACAATTGGAAGCGTGTCTTCTGTTTTTTCCGCATGCCTTAAGAGAATATCAGATAAATTTAACAGCGATGCATTTAACACACTGTCCTCGACATTCATATAGCTCAAATCCACTGCATAACCAATGCGATTTGATGCCAATATTTGCATATCCGAAGAATAGATCATCCCTCGTGGAGCTTCTGTTTCAACTTCTTTAACCATATTATTATCCGCAATCTTTCGATACTTTTCACCATTAATCAACTGTAAATCAGCTAAGCGGAAAATAAAGATTCCTCCGATTATAACAATCAGGATCTTTAGAAAAATATAACGGAGCTTTTCATTTCTTATGATCATTTTTTCACCATTTCATGGGTCACTTCTCTTACACCAACACGTCCGAAGTAAAAGCTGGGTGCTGTGATAACTTCAATATAAAATAACGTAATACAAACATAAAGACAAGATTAATAATAAAGTATTGCAAATTAAATCGCCTTAAATAAATCATCAAAGGCATCGCATTTTGAAATAATAATAACAGCAAATAAATCACACTGTAGTAGAGGATCACTGTTACGATCAGACTCAGAATGCTGGTGATTATTGAATGCCGGCTAAACTGTCCAGACATCCAGGAAATAATACAGGCTATTAATCCAAACGCAATGGTATTAACACCAAGCGAAGGTCCATAGAGAATATCTGAAAGAACCCCAATAGCCAATGCTAAAATAATCGCCTCTTTTTTTTGAAAAATCATGCTATAAAGCATAATGGTTATGAGCAGGACTTCAGGAGCACTTCCAAAAAAGGAAAAAATCTGAAGCACTGTGCTGCTGAAAATTAATTCAATCACTAAAATTAAAAATAATATGGCATATCTCATAATCTAAACCTGCCGAAGTATGGATACTACGTTGATCGTGCGAAAATCAACGCCAGGAATAATGGATACTTTAAGCTCTAAAGAGCCTTCCTGTTTTTCAACTTTTTGAACAGTTCCGACAAATAATTCTCCGGGATAAGATCCGTAAAGTCCTGATGTTACAACTAAGTCCCCGGTAACAACATCCATACCCGGTTCAATATAGCCAATCAATCCGTTATCCAGGTCACCTTCAATTCGAATATAGGTTCCTGAACGTGTGGAACGACCATTGAGGGTATTCATCGGGTCAATGATTGTTTTTACTTTTGCGGTTGTCAGGGAAACCTCTGTTATTTTACCGACTAAATCGGTTCCGGACATAACCGTCATATCAGCTTCAAGTCCATCATTGGATCCACGGTTAATGGTCATAAAGGAACTGCCGTTGGTTGGATCAATGGCGATAACCTCAGCCGGCAAAATATTATATTGAGGATGTTCGTTCTTAAAGCCGAGCATCTCTTTTAAAGAGCTATTTTCATTAACTTTCAACTCATATTCTACAAGTTTTTTTTCTAATTCACTAATTTTTACTTCGTTTGCTTCATTTTTACTCTTTAATTGACTATATTCAGAAATATCACTTGCAAAATTTTTAAGATTAAGGGATACCACATAGCTAAATTTTTCAAATGGCGAAACTACCGCTGAAATACTTCCTTCAAAAGGTGTTGTCACCGCACGGTTAGTGGTCAACAGACCAATAAATACAACTATAACTATTACTATTACTACTAAAATGACTCCTAATCGAATCTTTGAAAACCAGTCCAAAGGAATGCCCCCTACTTTAAAATTATCAATTAACCTATTTATTTTATTTTAAAAACAGAATATTTGCAAGGAATTTAAAAAAGTTTCTCTTGTTTAAAACTCATGAAAGTTCCTCTGCCGATTATAATGTGATCCAACACCGGAATCCCTAAAAGTTCTCCGGCATCAAATAATCGCTTAGTTATATTTTTATCCTCCGGACTAGGCTCCGGATCACCCGAGGGATGATTATGAGCTAAAATAATGGCTGCTGAATGCTGCTTAATGGCTTTTACAAAAACCTCACGGGGATGTACCAAAGACGCATTAAGAATACCCAGACTGATGCCCTCAACTTTAATGACCTTATTTTTGGTATCTAAAAGAAGAATCTTAAAGCATTCCTGCTTTAAATACTGCATTTCATCCATCAATAAATCTGCCACGCTTTGAGGTGATGTGACCTTCACTTGCATTGGATTCTTTCGATTGACACGAATTCCCAACTCAATGGCTGCCTTAATCTGGCATGCCTTGACCTTTCCAATACCTGAAAGTTCTTTATTTCTTTCAAGCTCTAAAATATCCATATGATAAAATTGAGACAAATCATTTTCAAAATATTTCAAAACCTGTCGCCCAACATCTACAGAAGTTGCATCTCGGGTTCCGGTACGAATAATAATGGCAATAAGCTCTGCATTACTTAAACTTCCTGCACCATAACGGGTCATTTTTTCCTGAGGACGCTCATCCTCTGGCATTTCTTTAATACAAATGTGATATTCAGCTTTTAACTTCAATGCAAACCTCCTGAGTCAATCATTGATAGTATTTTACCAGATCACTGTACTATTTTATATGAGTTTCCTAAAATTCTCATTAAAAAAAGTATTTTATCTAAAAAGGCATCATAATTAATAAAGAACATCACTTAAATTGAAAAAGCACCTCGAATCATTATGATTCGAGGTGCTGGTAAAAACTGATTATTTCACATTGATAGAGCGCATTTCAATGGCATTTTTTTTACATTTTCCAAAACAAATGCCACAGCCGATACATTTATCTTGATCAATGATAAATGGTGGTTTCTTTCTGTCTCCGGTAATGGCGTCAACCGGACAATTTTTAGCACATAGGCCACAACCTGTACAATTTTCTTTAAGAATATAAGCCCGTTTTCTTCCCGACTTAACATCCCCTGAAATAGTATTCATCGGACATTTATCAACACATTCATAGCATTGTGTACACTTGTCATAGTCAATAATCGCACAATTGTTTTCAACTTTAATAGCATCAAAACGACAGGTTTTCTCGCAAATACCACATTTAATACAAGCGGTTGTACACGCGAGTTTGGCAACTTTGCCTTTTGCCAAACTGTGACATTTAACAATCACGTCCTGGGTTTCAGGGACTAATTTCATAATAAACTTCGGACACGCTTCCACACATTTACCGCAAGCCGTACATTTAACAGGATCAACCTTGGGCAGTCCATCTTCTCCCATAATAATGGCATCAAAGGGACATACCTTTTTACAGGTCCCATAACTCATACAACCATAACGACAGTCTTTAGAACCTCCTGAAGCAATCATCGCTTCGCGACAATCCATTTCGCCATAGTATGTTGCACGATTTGGAGCTGTTTTACAGGTACCCTGACAAATAACCGTGGCTATTTTTCTGGCCGATGTACTGGCTGCTTCTATTCCCATAATCCCCGCTATGGCTGCGGCGGTGTTTGCGCCACCAACCGGACAGGCGTCAAAGGAGGCTTCCCCTTTAATAATGGCTGCCGCAAATGCATCACAACCCGGATAACCACAGGCACCACAATTCGCACCTGGAAGTGCAGCTCTCACCATTGGAAACCGGTGGTCAACATCCACTTCAAAAACCTTGGCAGCAATCGCCAGACCAATTCCGAAAATCAAACCGAATAAACCGAGGATACCAACTGGAACTAAAATCGCATATAACATTTCCATACCCTCCTAACCTAACTTCATTCCGGAGAATCCCAAAAATGCAATCGCCATCAGCCCTGCGGTTAATAATGCAATCGGGAATCCTTCCAGAGCCTTTGGCACGGTGGAAACTTCAAGACGTTCTCGAATGCCGGCAAAAAGGACAATGGCAAGGGTGAAACCTAAAGCCGCGCCAACTCCGTTGAAAATAGTTTCAATGAAATTAAACTTGTACTGAATATTTAAAAGAGCAACCCCGAGAACTGCACAGTTCGTAGTGATGAGTGGTAAATAAACCCCTAAAGCCTGATACAATGAAGGACTCATTTTCTTGATAATCATTTCAACCAGCTGCACCAATGCGGCAATGACCAGAATAAAAGCAATGGTCTGTAAATATCCAAGGTGAAGTGGATTTAAGATGTTATATTGAACCATGTAGGTAATAGCAGAAGCCAGGGCCATAACAAAAGTTACAGCCACACCCATACCAACAGCGGTTTCAACTTGTTTAGATACCCCCAAAAATGGACAGATCCCTAGAAAGCGTGACAAAATAAAGTTGTTTACAAAAATTGTACTGATTAGAATAAAAATTAAGCTCATTAATATCTCCCCCTATGCCTTTTTCTTAGATTTCCAATTAATGAAACCAATCATCAGACCAAGGGTTAAAAAAGCCCCGGGAGGAAGGATCATTAATAATACTGGTTCATAAGCAGGACCAAATAGCGTAAAACCGAAAAGGCTTCCAGCCCCAAGGATTTCACGGATTGAGCCCAGAAGGATAAGCGCCAGGGTAAAACCAAGACCCATACCCAGTCCATCAGCAAAAGAGTCAACCACACTATTTGAGAAGGCAAAGGCTTCTGCACGGGCTAAAATGATACAGTTTACAACAATCAATGGGATAAATATTCCCAACGCTGCATCCAGTGTCGGCAAGTAGGCCTTCATCAGCATGCCAATAATGGTAACAAAGGAAGCAATAATAACAACAAAAGCAGGAATTCTAATATTATCGGGAATTATTTTTCGCATTGCCGAAATAACAACATTGGAACCAATAAGTACAGCCGTTGTGGCTAAACCCATTCCCATGCCGTTAACAGCAGATGTGGTAACCGCAAGGGTTGGACACATCCCCAGTAACAATACAAAAATCGGGTTTTCCCGGATGATTCCTCTGGTAAGGTTTTTTACAAAATTCATCTTTATTTCCCCCTCCTATTTCGATTGAGTCTGATACTGATAGACTTGATTTGCCAGGTTCACACCGTCAGCAACCGCTTTAGATGTGATGGTTGCGCCGGTAATCGCTTGAATTTCATTACTATCTGCTGCCGGCTTACTTTTAACAACCTTAACTTCTTCTAATGCGGATTTACCATTAAACTGATCTTTAAACTCAGGTAACGTGGCTTTAACGCCTAAGCCCGGAGTTTCATTTTGTTTTAAAATGGCGATTGCCTGGACAACACCGTCAGTTGAAATCCCGGTCAACATTTCTATGGGGCCGGAATAACCATTGGAGGGTGCTGTTTTCACAGTATATCCAACAGTATTTCCACCGCTTGTTCCAACATAGGCTTCAACCAGTTCTTCAGGATTTTCCAGACCAATCTCTGTTCCAATGAATGCCAGTTTATCCCCAGGCACCTGTTCAAAATCAGTGGCTTTACTCAGCACTTCTTGACGCGCCGCTGTATTAATATCTGAATTCAATTGTTCAATGGTGCCGGCTGTAACATAATTTGTTAATGCCAACAGACAGGCTGCTACGGCTGAAATTGCAAGGAGAATTAAACCAAGTCTAATAACTTCTTTCCAATCAATTTGCACTTTATTTGCCATTATGCCTTAACCTCCTTTTTCTTCTTAGCCACACCATAGATTCTGTCTTTGGTGAAGCGTTCAATCAGAGGTGTGGCCACATTCATCAGGAGGATGGCATAAGAAACCCCTTCCGGGTACCCACCGTATAAACGAATAATCATGGTGAGGACACCACAGCCGATGGCAAAAGCAATCTGACCTTTGACAGTCACCGGGGATGATGCATAATCAGTTGCCATAAAGAAAGCACCCAGCATCAAACCGCCTGAGAAAATATGGACTACGGGATCCTGACCGACTAAAAGAGCGAAAATTCCCACCGTCGCAATATAAATGGTTGGAATCCGCCAACTGATTATGCCTTTATAAATCAGGTATAAACCACCGAGTAACAATGCCAGTGCTGAAATCTCACCGATACAGCCGGTGACATTCAGTCCGGTAAATAAATCAAAGGTGGAAGGCATGGTTGCAACAAGAGCCGGATCTCCCGTTTTTAATAATGCCAATGGGGTTGCAGTTGTAACTGTATCAGACAAGGGAATGTAGGCTGTACTGGTCATATGTCCCGGCCAGGATGCCAACAGGAAAGCTCTTGCTGCCAAGGCTGGGTTCATAAAGTTTTGTCCCAAGCCACCAAAACACTGTTTAACAATGGCAATTGCAAAAACGGAACCGATAACCGCAATCCACCAGGGAGCATTTACCGGCAAATTGAAAGCCAATAAAACACCGGTAACAACGGCACTCCAATCGTTAATGGTTACTGGTTTTTTTGATAATTTTTGAATAACCGCTTCTGTAACAACAGAAGTAATAACACAGAGTGCTACCAATGCTAACGCCCATACGCCAAAAACATATCCCGCAACCGCCAGCGCTGGCAGCAAAGCGATAATGACATTCTGCATAATACTGGCAGTGGAATGTTTCGCACGGATATGAGGGGATGAGGACACGGTAAGATTTAATTCATTCATCAATACTCCACCTAATTTCCTTTTCTTCTTTGAGCAATTATTTCTCGTTTGGCCACCCGAATTGACGAAACCAACATAATCTTTGCCGGACAAATATATGAGCAGCTTCCGCATTCAATGCAATCCATGGCGTTATTGTCTTCGCATTGCTGCCATTGATCACGCTTTGAATATTGTGCTAAATAAAGGGGCTGTAAATTGATTGGACAAACTGTTACACACTTCCCACAACGAATGCAATTTGATGGAAGGGCAATCTCAGCAGTTTCCTTTGTAATACACAGAATTCCAGATGTCGCTTTTATGACAGGCACATCCGTTGTAAATTGAGCTACTCCCATCATTGGGCCGCCCATGATTACTTTACCGGGATCTTTAGTGAATCCGCCACATTGATCAATCACAGATTGCAGTGACACACCAATGAGAATTTCCAAAGTTTGAGGGTTTTTTATGGCATCCCCGGTACAAGTGAGCAATCGTTTATACAACGGCATGCCGGTGATCATGGTTTCGGCGATTTGAGCTGCAGTCCCGACATTCATAACGACCACACCGGCATCGGCCGGTAGTCCGCCGGATGGCACCTCACGGCCTGTCACTGCGGCAATGAGTTGTTTCTCAGCACCCTGTGGATACTTGGTAACCAATGAATAAACTTCCATACTTTTATCATTGCCAATGGCTTTTACCAAAGCCTCAATAGCATTCTTTTTATTGTCTTCAACGCCAATAAATCCTTTTTGGACACCAACAGCTTTCATGGCAATCTTCAAACCCATGACAACCATTTCAGGATAAGCCAACATCAGGTGGTGATCCGCGGTTAAATAAGGTTCGCATTCTGCTCCATTAAGAATGACACAGTCCACCTTTTTGTCCGGTGGTACAGTCAGTTTAACGTGGGTTGGGAAGGTCGCCCCGCCAAGACCAACAATACCGGCATTTAAAACCATTTTTTTAATGGCCTCTGCATTCATGGCTTCCAGCGAACCATAGGGTTTAATGCTTGGATCAATGGTATCCAAACCGTCTGATTCAATAACTACCGCCATTACACGATCCCCATTGGGATGAGGTCTTTCCTCAACAACCATTACTTTTCCAGAAACACTGGCGTGTACTGGTACCGAAACGAAACCATTTGGTTCACCAATTTTTTGTCCGAGAAAAACCTGATCGCCTTTTTTAACAATCGGTGTGCACGGTGCCCCAATGTGCAGTGACATGGGTAGTGTCACTGTATCTGGCTTCACTCCAAAGCCTAACGGAACTTTAGCTGTGCTTTCTTTCCGATAGGGTGGGTGGATTCCCCCCTTAAAGGTAACATGTTTAAACTTCATAACCATCTAACACCCCTCTCAAAGTATTTATTTTATAATCAATGTACTTGTAAATATAAACAATATTATACCATATTAATTATTTTTTAATAATTATATCCCCCAACAGAGCAAAAATATAGTAATCCAAGAATATTATTATTTTTGCATTTCCTCCTATAATTTTTTCCTGCAATAAAAAAAAGCGGGAAACTCTATTAAGAGCATCCCACCCAGGAAACTATGTTTTCTTGAAAACAAACTTTCGCCTGTCCAACCGTAAGTACATATTAGACGTGCATTATACCAAATATTTTTATGATTAGCAAACCCCTATTTACACTATCCATATTATTCCTTAAAATCTCTTTTGGGACAGCATGATATTTATTGATCAATTCTGATTTAAAAAAGCCTTGTAACCTTTATAGCACATGTAGAGATCCACTTTAGAAACCAATTCGAAAGGTGAATGCATACTTAAAAGGGCCGGACCACAATCAAGAACATCCATACCGTACTCTGCCAATATATAGGCAATAGTCCCTCCGCCGCCAAGATCAACCCGGCCTAATTCTCCCATTTGCCAAACCACTCCGGCATCATCCAGGGTTTTTCTCATTTTACCCACAAATTCGGCGTGGGCATCGTTGGATCCTGACTTTCCCCGGGAACCGCCGTATTTGGAAAGAACTATCCCCTTTCCAATATAGGGAGCATTGAGTTTGTCGTGAGTTCCTGTATAGTTCGGATCTACCCCGGCAGTTACATCTGCCGAAAGCATTTCAGAATGCATAAAACAACGCCGCATTGCTAATCCTGGTTTAGTAATGCCCATCAGTTCAATGATCTCGGCCACAGAATTTTCGAAAAACTGCGATTGCATACCGGTATTACCATAGCTCCCGATTTCTTCCTTATCCGCTAAAATAACACAAAGCGTGCGTTGAGGATTTTCCTGAGCCAAAATGGCCTTAAGTGCGGTGTAAGCACATGCTCGGTCATCCTGACCATAGCCGCCTACTAAGCTCGCATCAAAACCAACATTACGACCAGGACCGGCAGGAACCACTTCCAACTCAGCCGTAGCAAAGTCTTCTTCCACCATGCCATACTTTTCAAAAACAAACTTCAGGATATTGAGTTTCACGCCTTCTTTAATATCTTTTTCATTATAAGGCTGACTTCCGACAATCAGGTTTAGTCCTTCTCCTGTTATGCCTTCATTCATTTTTTTTGTATTCTGCTCCTGGGAAAGATGCGGTAAAAGATCGGTGATGCAAAAAACAGGTTCATCAGCTTTTTCGCCAATGGAAATATCAATGGTTTCGCCATCTTTTTTTACCACGGTGCCATGGAGAGCAAGCGGAATGGTCACCCAATGGTATTTTTTAATCCCTCCATAATAGTGGGTTTTAAAGAAAGCCAAATCGTCACATTCATACAAGGGGGCGGGTTTTAAATCCAACCGGGGGGCATCAATATGAGCCCCTACGATAGCCATACCATTTTCAATGGAATCCGATCCGGCAATGAACAGTACAACCGCCTTTTTTTTGTGAATCATATAAATTTTATCTCCGGGGACGATCTTGCCAATCTTCTGATAGTCCTTAAGTGATTTAAAGCCAGCTGCCTCAGCCATTTCAATACTGATTTGAGCACACTGCCGTTCAGTTTTTCCATGGGAAATAAAATCCAGATAGCCATCATTAATCACCTTAAGGGCAATATTATCTTCACTGCTAAGATCTTCCCAGGCACTCTTCCATTTTTTTGTTAACTGATCCTGCAATAATACT
>Ga0209748_1000059_pt1 | contig 79343 bp, 80 predicted proteins | sample BarGraIncu00421A_FD_185490 | JGI IMG/M metagenome (GOLD analysis project Ga0209748, IMG submission 185490) | Arctic peat soil microbial communities from Barrow, Alaska - Barrow Graham LP Incubations 004-21A (SPAdes) (version 2) | ecosystem: Environmental > Terrestrial > Soil > Wetlands > Peat... | reverse complement strand
TATTATAAAGGCAATAAACTGGTATTGATCAATAAAACTTCCACACCCATGGATACCAGAGCAAACCTTGTGATCAATGACAGCATTGGTGAAGTTTTGGGTAAAATTGAACTTTGAATATAAGCACGGAATGTTGCTGCTTAATAGAAATGCTAAATTGCTTCGCTGTCAGTTTGCATAAACAATTTTGTAACGTATAGGCGAACAGTTCAACGAACTGTCCGACGTATAGTGGAAAAATTGTTTCATGTAAAACAGACAGCGAAGCTCACAATACTTTCGCAATTGCTTATAAGTGCTTAAAAAGCACACCTCCAAATGTCAGATGCGAATCTGATAGCTGAAGGTGTGCTTTTTTTTGATAAAAATGGTAAATTACTTTTCAGGAAGCTCGAAATGAGGTTTTTCGAAATCGAAAATTTTGGTCGCATCCGGTTCGTTGAGAAGGAACGTTTCCTTTTCGTCCCGTTCCATCTTAGGAAGGTCTTTTAAAATCAAACGGATGCTCTCTCCGGTTGTACGATTGAAAACGGAGAAGGCCTGTTTTTCGTTTTTTATAAACAAAAGATTTCCTTTTTTTCCAGTGCAGCCAAGAACCACACGAATTCCGTCAACGCTGCAGGATTCATTCTCAGAAACACAAACGATATCCTGGTTTTCTGTAAAATTAATGGGAAGAGCTTTAATGGCTTCCAGCGAAGCCCGGACCCCAATGGCTAATCCCGGACAGTGATGTCCGTGATACTCAACACACTTATTCCATAATTGTTCGTCCATTTGATTGATCTCCTAACTAGTTTTTAAAGCTGTGAATAGGTGCAGGGATTTGTCCGCCGCGATTAATAAAAACAGAACAATCAAATTGATTGACTGCCATAATAGGGGCTCGACCAAGAAGGCCGCCAAATTCTGCTATATCACCAACTTTTTTTCCATGGACTGGAATCAGTCGCACACCGGTGGTTTTATTATTGATGACACCAATGGCGACTTCATCAGCCAAAATCCCTGAAATGGTGGTGGCAGGGGTATCGCCGGGAATGGCAACCATATCAATCCCGACAGAGCAGACACTGGTCATGGCTTCCAGTTTATCAAAGGTAAGAGCGCCGCACTGAACGGCTTCAATCATGCCCTCATCTTCACTGACAGGAATAAAGGCGCCACTAAAACCACCGACCGAGGTAGAGGCCATAATTCCGCCTTTTTTCACAGCATCATTGAGCATTGCCAGGGCAGCAGTGGTGCCGTGGGTACCACAGTGTTCAAGCCCCATTTCTTCGAGAATCCGGGCAACACTATCACCGATTTCCGGAGTAGGGGCCAGCGATAAATCTAAAATACCAAAGGGGACATTCAGTCTTTTTGCCACAGTGGTGCCGACCAGATGACCGGCGCGGGTAATTTTAAAGGCTGTTTTTTTAATAATCTCAGCCATTTCTCCAAAGGATGCATTCTGGGCTTTCTCAAGAGCCCGTTTTACAACCCCGGGACCGCTCACACCTACATTGAGGATAGCTTCACCTTCGCCGACACCATGAAAGGCACCGGCCATAAAAGGATTGTCTTCAACGGCATTGGCAAAAGCAACGAATTTTGCGCAGCCAATGGAGTCGGCATCTCGGGTGAGATAAGCGGTTTCTTTAATGACTTCTCCCAGGCGTTTAACGGCATTCATATTGATACCGGCTTTAGTGGTAGCTAAATTAACGGATGAACAAACACAGTTGGTGGTTGCCAGGGCCTCGGGAATGGAATCGATGAGGATTCGATCGCCCTTGGTAAAGCCCTTGGGTACCAGAGCTGAGAATCCGCCAATAAAGTTGACCCCAACGGTTGCAGCGGCCGCGTCAAGAATCTTTGCAAATTCCACATAATTTAAATCCTCACTGCTTCCGGCAATGAGCGAAATCGGGGTAACGGAAATACGCTTATTAACAATGGGAAGCCCCAGCTCGTTTTCAATGCGTTCGCCTTCTTTTACCAGGTTTTGAGCCAACCGGGTGATTTTATCATAAATCTTCTGACGGCTCTTTTTACCTGATGAATCGATACAGTCCAGTAAGGAAATGCCCATGGTAATGGTGCGGATATCCAGGCGTTCCTTTTCAATCATTCTTACCGTTTCTAAAACGTCTTTAAACATTGCCATCATTCGGCCTCAGATGGTGTGCATCGCATTGAAAAGATCTTCATGCTGAATGCGAATGGACATGCCAATAGTTTCTCCGATGGCTTCAAGTGATTCTTTTAGTACATTAAAATCAACGGTCATTTTATCCAGATCAACCAACATGATCATGGTGAAAAAGTCATGCATAACAGTTTGACTGATATCTTCAATATTGACATTAGTTTCAGCCAAAATTTTTGATATGTTATAAATTATTCCGGTGCGGTCAGTTCCAATAACCGTGACTACTGCTCTCATTATTAATAGCTCCTTAAATTTTCTTGTTTTATTTAGTGTAAACCATAACCCTTGCAATCACAAGATAAAAGTAGAATTTCAGAAAGAAATGCAATGGATGTTCCGGAAATATATTTTTAAGTATTCTGTTATAAGATGGATGCAAAGGTTGTAAATAATTAACAAAATAATCGTCGTTTTTTTCTTAAGTCAGGGTTGTTGAACTTGTGAAGGGTGGTGGAGTGTGGTATAATGTGGAACAGAATGGAAGAGCTAAGTATGAAGGGGGGCAATTCGAATGTTTTTTGGAGAGTATGAACATAACATCGATGATAAAGGAAGATTGATCATTCCTTCAAAATTCAGAGAATGTCTGGGAGGACAGTTCGTTTTAACGAAAGGACTGGACTGTTGCCTTTTTGTTTTTTCCATGGAAGAGTGGGCGAACTTCGAGGGTAAATTAAAGTCTCTGCCGGTATCTGATAAAGATGCCAGAGCTTTTACTCGATTTTTCTTTGCCGGTGCCGCTGATTGCGAATTAGACCGACAAGGCCGGGCAAGTGTTCCGGCATCCCTTAGAAAATATGCAAAAATAACAAAAGAAGTCACCATTATCGGGGTATCAAACCGACTTGAAATTTGGGATAGTCAGTTATGGGCCGACTACAATAATGATGAGGACTTGAACTACGAGGACATTGCCAATAATATGGCCATGCTGGGTATTTAATGAAGCCTGAAACTTTTTCTCATACCACTGTTTTATTACAGGAATCCATTGAAGGTCTTAAAATTAATCCTCAGGGCGTTTATGTTGACTGCACCCTTGGCGGTGGCGGACACTCCCAATGGATTTGTGAAGCCCTTGAAGATACCGGCGTTTTAGTGGGTATTGATCAGGATGATTTTGCCTTGGATTTTGCAAAGAAACGGTTAGAGCATTATACCTGTAAGCGTTATTTTGTAAAAAGTAATTTTGCCAGTTTAGCTAAGGTTTTAGAGGGACTCCATCTCTCTGAAATCGATGGTATTCTATATGACCTCGGGGTTTCGTCATTTCAACTGGACGACGATACCCGAGGCTTTTCCTATCACCATGATGGTCCTCTGGATATGCGAATGAATCAATCCGCAGATTTAACAGCAGAAACCGTTGTGAATGATTATCCTCCGGGTGAATTGAAAAAAATATTATTTATCTATGGAGAGGAAAAATTCTCAAGCCAAATTGTTAAATCCATTGTGCGAGCAAGGGAAAAAAAACGAATTTTAACGACTCTGGAATTAAGCGAAATCATAAAAAATGCTTATCCTCCAAGGGAACGATATAAAGAGAAACATCCTTCACGAAAAACTTTTCAGGCGATTCGTCTGGAGGTCAACGGCGAACTGAGAATTCTGGAGAATTCTCTTTCTCAGGGACTTGAAGCACTTAAACCAGGAGGGAGAATGTGTGTTATTACATTCCATTCCCTGGAAGATCGTGTCGCAAAACACCTTTTTAAAGAACGGGCAAATCCTTGCACATGTCCACCGGACTTCCCCCAATGCGTTTGCGGAAAAGAACCAGAAGTTAAGCTTATTTCCAGAAAACCGATATTGCCGGGGAAGAATGAACAAGAGGAAAATCGTCGATCTCGAAGTGCTAAGCTTCGGATTGTCGAAAAGCTGGGTGCAGGACTTAAAGCTCAATAAAGGAGAGTCCCCATGGCGAGTACAATAAACAGAAAGAGAAAACGAAGACAGGGACCGAATAAAAAACGATTGACCTTAGCCTCGTATGTAGTGATAGCTTGTCTCATTACCTTTGTTGTAATGGCAATGCTTTTGTTTCAGAAATCGGCCATTAACGAAGTAAACAGCCAGATACTCAGTCTTCAGAAGACTTTAGATGTTGCAGTACAGATTAACGACAGCAAAGAAGGACAACTTGTAATAAATTATAATTTACAAGCCATTGAAGCCCAGGCAAGGGGCTATGGTATGACAGAACCTCTTCCCGGGCAATATCGCCGGGAAACCACAACTGAAAAAAAACCGGTTTTACCAATCCCAGAGAGTCCTGCAGTAAAAGGGTGGCTGGAAAATTTATTTTAAAATGATGCGGGCAAAGCTTTGCCAGGCATGAATGTCAATTTTGGAGAAAAAATGTGAATAGAGAAAAAAGAGCACAACGCGAGATAGGACCGGTAAGCAAGCAGAAAAAAATTCTTTCTGCAATGGTTCTGCTTTCGGTGTGCTTAATTATTATTATCGGAAACTTGTTTTATATACAGATTGTAAATTCTACCGGGAAATATGCAAGGCAAGTTGATCAGCTGGTAGAGGAAGTACCCATTAAAGCTTCCCGTGGGGATATTTATGACAAGAATAATAATATTCTGGCTAAGGATTCCTCAGCATCTGCTGTTAATGTGATTCCTTTTGAAGTTGAAGATCCTGAAAAACTGGCTGTTACCCTCAGTACCAAACTGAGTATGGACCGTGCCGAAGTCATGAAGCAAATTTCGGTTTTAGAAAATGATATAGTGGAAGTAAAAACAGGGATCAGCGGCAGTCAGGCGGCAACGGTTCTCAGCCACAATTTCCCCGGCGTAACGGTTGAAGACAGCAACCTTTACTTTAAGCCTTTATCCATTACCGATCCGGCAGGGGTCGCACAAGCAATGTCTTCGGATTTACAGGGTTCCTATGACGATTATTATGCAAAGGCAATTCAAAAGGAAAGCCAACCCGTACTGATTAAAGGAAAAGTTGATAATGCACTGGCTCAGGAGATCAAGGAATCAGATGCTATTCTTGACAAAGATGGTAATGTTCAAAGCAACAACGGCATTGAAATATTAGGGGATTATCGTCGTTATTATACCAACGGCAATTTCGCTTCTTATATTCTGGGTTTTACAGGGATTGATCATACCGGGCTTTATGGGGTTGAAGCAACCTATAACGATGTGCTAAAAGGTGATGATGGCGTTGTTTACTTTCAGAAAGATGCCAATGGTAATCAGATTCCCTCGCAAACAAAAGTTCTGAAAGAACCAACCCAGGGCAAGGATATTGTTTTAACCATTGATAGTAATATCCAGCTAATTACAGAAAAGGCTGTATCTCAGGCAGCTGCACAATGGAAAACTAAAAGCGTTACTGCGATTATAATGGAAGCTAAAACCGGTGATATTGTAGCCATGGCATCTAAGCCGGATTACAATCTCAATGATCCTTTTACAGTTGACCCCGCTTATGCCCAAACCCATGCAGCAGATCTTGCAGGGAAGACCACGGGAGAGCAGCTATCAGCAATGTATAAAAATCCGGCAGTAGGCTTTATTTACGAGCCGGGTTCGACCTTTAAAGCCCTTACAGGAGCAGCAGCTCTTGAGGAAGGTGTCGTGACTCCGGATACCGTTGTTTATGACTCGGGATCAATTCAAGTAGGGGATGCAGTCATTCAATGCGCAACCGGCCCTCATGGTGCGGAAACGGTTTCCGATGCCATTGCCCACTCCTGTAATCCCGGGTTGGTTCAGATTATTGAGCGCTTGAACCCGGATGTTTTTTATCAATACGTCTATAATTTCGGACTGGGTGCAAAAACCGGTATTGAATTAGATGGCGAAGAAACCGGGATTATCAACCGTCTTCCCGCGGCAAGTGGCGCAATTAACGAAGTGGATTATGCAACCTTTTCCTTTGGACAGGGTTTGGCAACCACGCCAATTCAGATGATCACTGCGTTAAACTCTGTTGTCAATAACGGCTTTTATGTTAACCCCACCATTATATCCAGTGTCACCAAGGGAGACGAGAATAAATCCCTGAAACAGGTTATCTCAAAAGAAACATCGCTGGCAATGCGAGAAATTATGCGTAAGGTTGTCGGATACGATGCCGAAATGAGTAATCTTTCACAGGGCTACAGTATTGGCGGAAAAACAGGAACGGCTGAAAAATTTATTGACGGTGCCTATTCAAACACTAAATATGTAACATCCTTCTACTGTTTTGCACCCATAGAAGATCCTAAATATTCCATTCTTATTGTTCTTGATGAACCCACAGCCGGTGCCTTCGGAAGTACCAGTGCGGCGCCAACGGCTATTAGCCTGATGAAACAGGTATTGAATTACAACTCAGCGGATGAAAATCTCAGCCAGGATAATTCCCAGGAACTCCAGAAAGGTGTTGTCACCATTCCCGATCTCGTTGGTCAGGAAAAGGATTTTGCAGCAAGTATTCTTGATGAAAAAGGGATTCGCTATAGCTTTGATCTGGGTCAGGGCGGCAATACTGTTGTCAGCCAGAGTTTACCCGTGAATTCAGTTTATGATGTGACTACCGAGGTCGTTCTTGGTTTGGGGGCACCATCCAGTGAAGCATCCACCACAGTGGTTGTTCCGGATATTAAAGGTCTTTCAATTCAAAGCGCCAATGAAATTTTAACAGGTCTGGGATTGAATCTTAAAATCACCGGAAATGGTTTTGCCACCAGTCAAAACCCTGCACCAACCACCGTTGTGGATAAAGGCAGTGATGTTAACGTAACGTTTACCCCATAGGTTATAAAGAAGAAAAGCAAGCGCGAAAAATCCTTGCTTTTCTTTATTTCTAAAGTTTGATATAATATCACGGTCTTTTTAATTTAAAAGAAATACAGTTAAATTTCAGGAGAAAGATCAGGTAAGATTAATCTATGGAAAGTATAATGATCAATAAAATACTCGACATCACCAGTGGCGAGCTACTTCAGGGAGAAATGAATCAGGAAATTAACGGGGTTGTCATTGATAGTCGGACAGTCAAACCGGGCGATTTATATATTCCCATTGTCGGGGAAAATAATAATGGACACATTTTTATAAAAGATGTTTTTAAAAATGGCGGAACGATTACGCTAACCCAGGAGAAGGGAATGGATTTCCCCGGGAAAATGACGGTAATTTTTGTACCTTCCACATTGGAGGCAATGAAGGCATTAGCCAGCTATCATCGGCATCGATATACCCTGCCTGTGATTGCGATTACCGGCAGCAGCGGAAAAACAACCACTAAAGATTTAGTAGGGGCGGTCCTTTCGCAAAAACATTGCATCCTTAAAACCCAGGGGAATTTCAATAATGAATACGGCATTCCCCAGACACTGTTTCAATTAGAACCAAAGCATGAAATGGCAGTTATTGAAATGGGCATGGATCATTTAGGGGACATTACAAAATCAATTAATGAAGTTGATCCGGATATTTCAGTGATTACAAACATTGGGTTAACCCATATTGAGATCTTAAAAACCCAGGAAAATATTTTTCTGGCTAAAAAAGAAATCCTGCAAACATTGGGAAATGGAAAGATTGCGCTGGTTAATGGGGATGATCCTTTTTTAAGAAAATTAAGCTTTGAAGAGCATGCTTTTAAAGTCAAAAGTTTTGGGTTTCAGGGTGAGAATGATCTTAAACTTCTGGATTACACATCCCACAGCCGAGGTCTGAATATGAAAATGGACTGGGAAGGTCAAATGGAAAGCTATACCTTTACATTTCCCGGAAAACATAATATTTACAACTGCATGGTTGCAATATGGCTCGGACATTATTTTAAAATGACGCAACCGGAAATTCAAAAAGGTCTGGATGCTTTTGTCCCCAGTCAAAACCGGATGGATATTTTTTCAGTCCATGAAATGATGGTTATCAATGATTCCTACAATGCAAATCCAGACGCAATGAAAGGGGCATTGGATGTTTTAAACACCATGAAAACAGATTATAAGCGTTCCATTGCAATTTTGGGAGATATGCTGGAAATGGGAGATTATGGCCCGGCCGCACATTTTAAAACAGGTGAATACGCTCGGATGAAAGCAGATATTCTGATTGGGGTCGGGCCTCTTGGTGAAGATATCTGCAGAGGGTATGGCTCTGACAATGGACAGGTTTATCATGTTTCTGATGCTAAAGCCGCAGGAGAATGTGTTGCTGCGATTATGACGGCCGGAGATATTATTCTGATTAAGGCATCAAGGGGAATGGGTCTTGAAAAAACCCTTGACTATATTAAAGGGGAGAAAAAGTAATGGAGATAACCACTTTAAAAGCAGGACTCATCAGTTTGTTAATTTCATTTGCCCTTGTTTATTATATTACCCCTCATTTTATACCCCTTTTAAAACGGCTGAAGTTCGGACAGTCCATTCGGGAGGAAGGTCCTCAAAGTCATCTTCAGAAATCAGGAACCCCTACCATGGGTGGTTTAGTCATCCAACTGGGAATTATTTTAGCGGTGATATTGGTTTCCTTATTTACCGGGTTCTGGGATTTTTTTCCAGTGATCGTCATGGTGTTTTTCGGAGCCATCGGTTTTATCGATGATTATATTAAGGTCGCAAAAAAACATAATCTCGGCTTGCGGGCATGGCAAAAGCTGGTTCTTCAGTTTATTGGAGCCGGAGCCATTGCTCTTTATGCTTATTATACGGTCGGGTCAGAACTGATTGTTCCTTTTATGAGTCAGCCCCTTGATTTTGGATTTTGGTATGTACCCTTCACATTTTTTGCTATTATCGCCATTGTCAATGCCGTCAATCTCACCGATGGTTTGGATGGGTTAGCCTCTGGGGTTACCCTCATTGTGTCAATCTTCTTTTTTGTGGGATCATTGATTCTACCCCAAGCCAGTACTTCCATTTTCATTGGCGGGGTTATTGGCGGGTGTTTAGGATTTTTAAGATACAATTCAAAACCGGCAGCTATTTTCATGGGCGATACCGGTTCCATGGCTTTAGGCGGAGCCGTTGTGGTCATGAGTATACTGACACAATTGCAATTTTTTTTACTCATTGCCGGTGGTCTCTTTGTCATCGAGGCTTTATCGGTTGTGATTCAGGTAGGCTATTTTAAAGCGACCAAAGGAAAACGCTTTTTTCGAATGGCCCCCATCCACCACCATTTTGAATTAGCCGGCTGGAGTGAAACAAGGGTTGTGACTGTTTTTTGGGTAGTCACAGCAATTTTTGTTACCATTGCATTTATTTGCTTAGTTTAGGAGAGTGCCTTTATGAAAAAAACAACATTGGTTATTGGAGCAGCCCGAAGCGGAGTTGCTGCAAGTGAATTATTACTGAATCGAGGGGAATCTGTTATTTTAACCGATACCCGTGCAGCCCGGATTGTTTTAGAAGAATCACCTCAGATCTGTGATTATGAAAAAAACCCTTTATTCCAAGCGGTTTTTGAAATTCAGGTCAGTCCGGAGATGATAACCAAAATTGATGAGATTATTATTAGTCCAGGGGTGCCATTAACAATTCCCATTGTAAAAGCAGCCTTTGAACAGGGGGTTCCTGTTATTGGAGAGGTTGAAATTGCCTATCGACTGACAAAAACCCCTTTTATTGCTATTACCGGAACCAATGGAAAAACCACTACCACCACTTTATTGGGAGAAATCTTTAAGGCCTCAGGCCGAGGAACCTATGTGGTTGGAAATATTGGCGATCCCATTACAAAGTATGTGGCAAATGCCAAAGAAGACGAAATTTTCATCACCGAAATCAGCAGCTTCCAATTAGAAACCATTGATACATTTAGCCCAAAGACAGCAGTTATTTTAAATTTAACCCCGGATCATCTGGATCGTCACCTGACCATGGAAAATTATTTAAAAGCCAAGGCACGTATTTTTGAAAATCAAAAACCTGAGGATTTATTAATCTTAAATGCCGATGACCCTCTGGTATGTGCGATCGGAGAAAAGGCAATTTCCCGAAAAGCCACTTTCAGTTATAAAAGAGTTCTGGATTTTGGCGCCTGGTGCCTAAACGGTGAACTGTTTATTAATGACGGAAAACAAACTGTTTTTGTATGCAAAGAGGCGTTACTGGGTATTGTGGGACCCCACAATACCATGAATGCCCTGGCCGCATTAACTGCCGCCTATTTTTCAGGCGTATCACTTGCTGTGATTGTCTCAGTATTAAAATCCTTTAAAGGGGTTGAACATCGTCTGGAAATGGTTGGTTGTTTTTCAGGAGTGACCTATATTAATGATTCAAAAGGAACAAATACCAGCGCCACCATTACCGCACTCAATGCAGTAACCCAGCCTGTTATTTTATTGGCTGGCGGTTATGATAAAAAAGAAGATTATTCCGATTTAATGGCTTTAGTGGCAAAACGAGTCAAGCGACTCATTGTATTAGGGGTGACTGCTGACGACTTGACTAAGGCAGCGCATCAAAACGGATTTACAAATATTAAACGGGTTGAAGATTATGAAGAGGCGGTTGCTGTTGCAAAAGCCGAAGCAGAATCAGGGGATACGGTTTTGCTGTCACCGGCCTGTGCCAGCTGGGATATGTTTGATAATTATGAAATCAGAGGCAGGGTTTTTAAGGAATTGGTGACCAGGGATCAATAAGAAATTTAGGAGTAAACCATGAAAACAGGAAAAGTAGATCGTCCTTTCCTTATCGCTTTGTTAATACTCGCAGGAATTGGGGTCTTAATGGTTTTTAGTGCCAGTATGTATGCTTCTACCATTAATGGCGAAAAAGGGTATGCGCTTTTTTTAAAACAACTACTCTACGTTGTCATAGGAGTTATCCTCATGGCGTATATGAGCAGGGTTGATTACAAAAAATATAAAAAATATTATATCATTGGTATAGCAATATCTATTTTTCTTTTGATCATTGTGCTGATTCCCGGGATTGGGCTTAAGGTCAATGATGCCAGGCGGTGGCTGGATTTTAGGATAACAAACTTCCAGCCATCAGAGCTGGCAAAAGTAGCGGGGATTCTTTATTTTAGCACAATCCTTTCAAAAACCCCGGGAATTATTCGAGAACCCAAGCGTCTTTTTATGTATTGTATACTGCCAATGGGGGTTATCTGCGGTTTGACAGCCATCGAGCCATCATTAAGTGCGGCAATGGCCATTGCCATGGGAATGTGCGGGGTTTTATATTTTGCAGGAATAAAATTCAAAGCTTTTTTACCTTATATCGGCATTGGGGTAATGGCCGTAGCAGGCCTTATGATGGTTGAACCCTGGCGATTGGATCGCTTTAATGTTTTTTTAGGAAAAGGAGGTTATGATTATCAGATAACCCAATCCCTTTTGGCTTTTGGCACCGGTGGTTTTTTTGGCCGGGGTTTAGGAAATGGCAAACAAAAATTCCTGTTCCTGCCGGAATTGCAAAATGATTTTATCTTTGCGAATATTGGTGAAGAGTTTGGTTTTATCGGGTGCGTATTGGTATTGGGATTATTCGCATTTATTATTTGGCGTGGTTTTAAGATTGCCCAAAAAGCCCCGGATACATTCAGCTATCTGTATACCAGCAGTGTTATGCTTTTACTGGCATTTCAGGTATTGGTCAATATTGGGGTTGCATCGGCATTGATTCCGGTAACCGGAATGGCCCTACCTTTTATTAGTGCCGGCGGAACATCCATGGTCGTCCTATTTGCCATGATGGGTCCGATTTTAAATATTTCCCGGAAGGTTGATCTAAGTAAAAGGGCAGAAGTGCGAGGAAGAAAATGAAAATATTGATTGCCGCAGGAGGAACCGGTGGGCATATTTACCCTGGGCTTGCCATTGCTGACAAAATAAAAAAAGAAAACCCTGATGCTGAAATTATTTTCATTGGATCAATGGTTGGTATGGAGAAAAATATTATCCCGGAGACTGGCTATGCCATTGAATATATACGGGTGCGGGGCTTTGAGCGACAGCTGTCCATGGAAACTCTGGCAGCCGTTAAAGGAATCTTCATTGGATTAACGGACTCAAAAAAAGTATTAAACCGACATCACCCGGATCTGGTCATTGGAACCGGCGGATTCACCTCGGGTCCGCTGTTATTAATGGCCAGCCGGCGAAATATACCGACGATGATTCATGAACAAAACGCTTTTCCCGGAAAAACGAATCGCATCCTCGGAAAAAAGGTGAGCCGCATTGCCATTAGTTTTAAAGAGGCTGAATCTTATTTTCCTGATGGAAAAACATTTCTGGCAGGGAATCCGGTGCGATCAGAATATCATGACCTGAACAGACAAACGTGTCGGGAAAATCTGGGCCTTTTAGATTCCCGGAAAATGGTTTTAATTATGGGTGGAAGTCAGGGTGCCGGCTCGATTAATGCCGGTGCATTAGCTCTGATGAAGGCTTTGGGGAATCGAAATGATCGGGTGATTTATCACCTTACCGGGAAAGAACAATACCATGGGGTATTAAAATCCCTGAAAGCCCAAGGAATAGAATCCTTTAAAAACAATCACATTGAGGCTTACAGCAGTGAGGTGTTTCGACTTTTAGGTGCTGCAGATCTTGTGATCAGCCGGGCAGGAGCAATGTCAGTGGCAGAAATTGCCGCTGTTGGGACACCATCCATTTTAGTGCCTTATCCGATGGCAGCCGGGAACCATCAGGAGTTTAATGCCCGGGTCATTACGGATTCTGGTGGTGGGCTTTTAATTGAGGATAAGACATTGACCGGAGAACTCTTATTGGAAACCGTCGAGGCATTATTAACAGATGACATTCGATTACAGAAAATGTCATCCATTACAAAAAAACTGGGAATTTTTGATGCGGTTGATCGTATTTACGATGAAATAGATAAACTCATGGAGCGTCGATGAAAAGATCACGAAGGGGAAACCAGAACGAAAGACGAAAGCAATCCGATATGGCAAGACTGGCGCTGCGGGAACAGCGACGGGCGCAACGAAGAAGGAATAAACAAAAGAGAATGCTTAAGGCTCTAATCATGATTCTGATTGTCCTTGGGATTATTGGCGGTTTAAGCTTTGGAGCTCTGAAGGCCAGTGAGATTGGCCTGTTTAACGTTGCCAAAATTGAAGTGGTCGGAAATGAAATTATCGATGCCCAATCAGTCATTGATGCATCAGGGATTAAGCTGGGTGAAAGTATTTTTCTGGTGGATATGAATAGAGCTAATTATCAAATCAATGGTCTCCTTAGTTTAGATAAACTTGAAATCACAAAGATCATGCCAAATAAAATTTTGATCCGGATGAAAGAATCAACCCCAATTTGTGCCATTGATTTTAATGATAAAATTACCTATATCAGCCGAGATGGAAAACTGATCGATAATGGAGATTATCTGAGAAAAACAGATATTCCAATTGTTTTCGGATGTGAGAGCGTAACCGTTTCTGATATTGGTAAAAAGGTAACCGTAGAACCCTATTGGCGTTTTGATACGGTTATGAACATTTTAAAAAATTTAGAAGATCATGGTTATCTGAATAAAATATCAGAGGTGCGCATGACAGACAATAATACCTATGAGATTGTCACAAAGAATGGAACCATACTCATTGTCTGGGATTATAATAACTTTGTTGAGAATGTAAATTATATTCAGAATACACTGGATCAGAATATGAGTAACATGATTATAAATTTAACAGCAGGAACAAAAGCAGTTATTAAACCAAGGTAAGTGGTTTAACAACTGCATTAACTGAGGTTTCTTTATTATTGCGACATTAATAAGGATAAAGAGGGATTTTTTACTTAATTTATCATGAAAGTTTGATTCAACAGTTGAAAAATTTGCAAATAAAGGTTAATATAAAGAAGTGAAGAATTCTTTCTTTTGATATTTAAGAGGAGAGGTTCTATTCAATTCGAAAAAACAATCAAAAATACTCGAATTCATAGTGGTATTTTAGTAAAAAGAAATACAGATTAATCGAAGATTACAACAATAAAGAGAGAGCTGTTTAGCAAGAGGAGGAAAAAAGTGTTTGAATTAGATGGGAATTACGATAATTTTGCAAAAATCCGTGTTATTGGTATTGGTGGAGGTGGAAATAATGCGATAAACCGCATGATTGAAGCTGGAATGAAGGGTGTTGATTTTATTGCAGTCAATACAGATAAACAGGCCCTTGCTTTAGCTTTAGCAGAAAAAAAGCTGCAAATTGGAGAAAAAATTACCCAGGGGCTTGGCTCAGGGGGAAATCCTGAAATTGGACAAAAAGCTGCCGAAGAAAGCAGAGATGCGGTTGCTGATATTATTAAAGATACCGATCTTTTGTTTCTGACTGCCGGTATGGGTGGCGGAACAGGTTCCGGTGCTGCTCCGATTATTGCTAAAATTGCTAAAGATATGGGAATTTTAACCATTGGCGTTGTGACTAAACCTTTCTCTTTTGAAGGCCGTGTCCGTATGCGTAATGCTCAAATTGCCAGCGAATTTTTACAGGAAAATGTCGATTCACTGGTTACCATTCCAAATGATCGTTTATTAAGAATGGCTGATAAATCAACCTCGTTAAAGGACGCCTTTAAGCTTGCTGATGATGTGCTTCTTCAAGGGGTTAAGAGTATTTCAGATTTAATTTCTATGCCTGGTCTTATCAGTCTTGACTTTGCGGATGTTAAAACCATTATGAAGGATACAGGGCTTGCACATATGGGCGTTGGTATCGGAAGCGGAGAAAATCGTGCCGAAGATGCTGCCAAACAAGCGATTCTCAGTCCTTTACTGGAAACAGAAATCAATGGTGCTACTGGTGTTCTTCTTAATATTACTGCCGGGGAAGATTTATCCCTCTTTGAAGTTGATCGTGCAGCCAGTATTGCCAGAGAAGCCTCTGATCCGGATGCCAATGTTATTTTCGGTGCTACCATCGATGAATCAATGGGTGATGAAATTAAAATTACAATTATTGCAACAGGTTTCCTTTCAGGTGTTGAGAAAGAAAAGAAAGCAGTTATTAAAAAAGTTGTCAAAAGCGCAAGCAGTAACGTTGGTGAATTTTCAATTCCCGACTTTTTAACCCGAGAAGATTAAAAAAGTATGAAATGTCCATTTTGTGCATTTGATGAAAGTCGGGTTGTGGATTCCCGTCCTACCGAGGAAGGTAACATGATCCGCAGACGGCGGGAGTGCTCTCAATGTAATAAACGCTTCACGACCTATGAACGGGTTGAGAATATCCCGCTCATTGTTGTAAAAAAAGGTGGGCAGCGGACATCCTTTGATAAGAACAAAATATTTAATGGAATGATTAAGGCCTGTGAAAAACGGCCTGTTCCAATTGATAATATTAAAAATCTTGTGGATGCTCTTGAAAGAAGTCTGTATCAAAGTGAAATGAAAGAGGTTCCCTCATCCTATATTGGAGAACAGGTAATGGCTGCATTAAAAACATTGGATGAGGTTGCCTATGTTCGGTTTGCTTCGGTTTATCGGCAGTTTAAGGATGTGGCATCTTTTATGGATGAACTGGAACAGCTGATTTCAGAAAAAAAAACTGAGGAGGACATATGAAATTATTCGAAAAAACCATCGGAACAACAGAAATTTTCAATGGACATATTCTAAATCTCCGTGTGGATGATGTTGAATTGCCGGATGGCAGTTTTTCCAAAAGGGAAATTGTCTCCCATAAGGGAGCAGTGGCAGTTTTAGCGATTAAGGACAATCAGGTACTTTTTGTAAATCAATATCGGATTGCCATGCAAAAGGTTTTAACTGAGATTCCGGCCGGATTAATTGATCCCGGTGAGAACCCGGAAGAAACAGCCATAAGGGAATGTCGCGAGGAAATTGGATACAGGCCACTGAATATGTTTAAACTCGGAGTATTTCTTCCAACTCCAGGATATTGCTCAGAAATAATCACTCTATTTTGTGCCACCGAGTTTGCCAATGATCCCAAAAAAAACCCGGATGAATTTTTAAGAACAATGAAAATTCCGTTGCGGACGGTTAAAGCTCTTTATCTTAACGGTCTTTTTACTGATGGGAAAACAGCAGCAGCCTTGGGCTATTACTTTTCGCTTACTTCTATGGGTCTATTATAGAAATATGAATAAATGTTCAATAAAAATAGATGATTTATTTCAATGCTGAGCATTAAAATAAATCATCTATTTTGTATTATTCGTTAAGTCGCGTTAAGGGCATTTAGAATAATAATGAAGTCGAATGATTAATAAAGGAGACAAAAATGAGAAAAAACACTATTTTTTCAGGACATGACACAGTAATTTTAATAAAAAAGATCGGATTACAGGGTGATATAGTTAATGTTTAATTTTACTCCAGAATATTTCTTCAGTCTTTTATTAAGTCTTCCCGGGATTCTGATTGCCATTACCTTTCACGAAATGGCCCATGGATATGCGGCTGAAGCAATGGGCGATCCCACGGCAAAAAATGCCGGGCGGTTAACCCTTAATCCGTTAAAGCATATTGATCCACTGGGCTTTCTTTCCATGGTGCTTTTTCGTATTGGATGGGCAAAGCCGGTGCCGATTAATCCGATGTATTTTAAAGACCGGAAAAAGGGGATCATTATTGTTTCTCTGGCAGGGGTCGTTACAAATTTAATATTGGCATTTATCGGTATGGCAGCTTATTTAGCAGTCGTCCCAATACAAAATCAGATACTGAGCACCATTTTGCAATATCTTTATTTTTACAATATTATATTTGCAGTCTTTAATATTATTCCCATACCACCACTGGATGGTTCACAGGTCCTGATGGCCTTTCTTCCGGAAAAGGCACAACCGTTTTATTACAAATATGAGCGTTTTGGGATGGCTGCTATTTTTATTTTAGCATTCACAGGCATCTTATGGACGATCGTCAGTCCGGCAATAAATGGCATTGAATGGCTGTTCTTAACCTTATTAACACCAGTTTTCAGTCTGTTCTGGTCATAGGCCATGGGGTATGCAGTCAACCTTGAAAGGTTTGAAGGCCCCCTGGATCTTCTCATTCATCTGATTCAGAAGAATAAGATTGACATCTATGATATTCCTATTGCAGAAATTACAAAACAGTATTTATTGCAAATTAAGGATTGGAAAAAGCTGGACATGGATGTAGCCAGTGACTTTATTGTGATGGCGGCCAGGCTTTTAGAGATAAAATCGAGAATGCTATTACCCATAAGTGAAGAGGAAACAGAAGATGAGGAAAGTCTTCAGGCAAGACTTGTAAAGCAGCTGGTTGAGTATAAAATATTTAAGGAGATCAGTACTTATTTTGGTACAAGAGAACAACGTGAGCTTTGTGCTATTTACAGAGATCCGGAATATATTTTTCAAAATGAGGATAACGACCCGATTGTTCTTGATCCAATGGCATTAATGCAAAGCTTCCGAGGTTTATTATTGCTAAAAGAAGAGGAAGCAGAAGCACTGATACCGCCCCATCGGATCGTCAGAGATCTTTTTAATGTTGAAGAGAAAATTCTTGAGATTACCAGAGCGCTCATAGATTGCGGAGAAGCAGGTTTGAGCTTTTCTGAATTGCTTCACCCTGAAATTTCCAGGGAAGAGGTGGTGGTTACTCTTCTCGCCTTGCTTGAAATGGTTAAAACCAGTGGGCTCCGACTTGAACAAAATCGGGTTTTCATTGATTTTCAAATTAAAAGGGAGGGTGACATCCATGAAGTGCAATGATCTTACAGGTATTCTGGAAGGAATTCTCTTTGGTGCCGGTGAAGCGGTTGGGTTAAACGACCTATGCCGATGTCTGGATAAAACCCCATTAGAGATTCGTGCTGCTATGACAATCCTATCACAGGATTACCAGTCCGAAAAAAGGGGGATTCGGTTGACTCAAATCAAAGAGTCCTACCAACTTTCAACAAAACCCGAGTATTACGATTATATTAAGGAAATTACAAAGCATAAACAAAAAACTGGTTTATCCCGGGCAGGATTAGAAACCCTTGCCATTGTCGCTTATCAGCAGCCGGTAACCCGGATTGCCATTGATGAAATTCGTGGCGTCAGCTCAAGCAGTTCGATCCAACGTTTGCTGGATCGTGGGCTTATCTGTGATGGCGGTCGCCTTGAAGCTCCGGGACGACCGATACTGTATAAAACGACTCAGGAATTTTTAAAGTCTGTGGGTTTTACAAATCTTAAGGAAATGCCTGAATATGAGGCTTTTTCCCAGGGAATACAGGAAATGTTTGATTTGAAAACCGATCAGGAAAGCAAAGAAAAACAAGAGGTCTCACCGGTCGTGATGTTTTCAGGCATACTGGAGCAGGCAATTGGTGAAGAAAAGAAACAGGAAGAGGAGAGTCATTGAGAATACAAAAATATATGGCACAATGCGGTGTTGCTTCCCGGAGAAAATCCGAGGAATTGGTTATTGCCGGATTAGTAATGGTTAACGGCGTGGTAGTGACCACCCCGGGCTTTGCCATTGATCCGGAAAAAGATACCATTTCGGTTAATGGGAGGATACTCTCAGAACCGCCAGCTAAGATATACATTATGATCAACAAACCCAAAGGCGTTTTATCTACCTCTCAGGATACCCATGGGCGAGAGCTTGTCATTAATTTGATCCCTGTAAATGAGCGCCTTTACACGGTTGGCCGATTGGATATGGAAACCGAAGGTCTGTTACTTCTGACAAATGATGGCGAGCTTACTTTTCGGTTAACTCACCCGAAACATGAATTTAATAAAACATATGTTGGATTGGTCAGGGGATGTCCTACTGAATCCAGTCTGGAATATTTCCGTCAGGGTATGGATGTTGAAGATTATCACACGGCGACCGCGGCAGTGAAAATACTCGAGAATTATGATGAGGCGACCTTGCTTGAAATGATTATCCATGAAGGTAAAAAACGTCAAATAAGAAAAATGTGTGGTGTGCTGGGACATCCGATACAGGAATTGACCCGGGTAGCCGTAGGTAAATTAACATTGGGAGATTTAGAGCCCGGTGACTGGCGTTATTTGAGAGAAGATGAAATCGAATATTTAAAAGGAGATGAAAAGTCATGGTAAAAATAGGATTCCCAAAAGATTTCGGAAAAATTAAAAATCTTTTTCCGGAAAAGGAAAAAGAACAGGATTTATATATTGCCGCCGAAAACACTGAAACATCAGAGCTTTTTGGAGCGGTTCGTTTTTCATATAAAAAAGAACAAGTCGATATTTTTGAAATGATCATGGTTTATCAGGGTGAGGATTCCATGGCGATTTTTGATGGCATTATCAGAACCCTGCTTTTTAAAATGGCTGATGAAGAATGCACAACCCTGGTTGTTCGTAATGCACAAGGTGAGTGCAAAAAATATTTTGAAGATCACGGGTTTAAAATAGAATCAGGCAACCTGGTCCATCATAGTTTCCCTGGTGAATTTTTCAAGCCATGTTCAGGATGCAGTGGTAAGTAATCCCATAAGGGTTACTTCACTGGCCGGGGAATTCATAAAATCAGTGATAAAACCTGGAGATATTGTGGTCGATGCCACCGCCGGAACCGGTCAGGACACCTTGCTTCTGGCGGAATGTACGGGAGCCAGCGGGTGCGTTTATGCCTTTGACATTCAGGAAGAAGCCCTTAAAATTATACAGGACAAGCTTGTAATTAAAGGGGTAGAGTCCTTTGTAACATTAATCCACCAGGGTCATGAAACCATGAAAGAAGTTTTGGAATCTAAAGGTGTTATGAACAACACCGTTAAGGCCATTGTTTTCAATCTGGGGTATTTACCCGGTGGAGATCACCGTGTTGCAACATCCGGTACTACGACACTGATGGCTTTGGATGGCGCTTTAAAACTATTGGCCCCCCAGGGAATCATAACGGTTTGTCTTTATCCCGGTCATTCAGAAGGGCTACGGGAATCTGAGAAAGTTCTGAACTGGTGTGAGAGCTTAGAAAAACCCTTTGTGGCGCATCATTTTCAGACTTTAAATCGAAAATTACCGCCAACATTAGTCATTATCCAGAGAATGAGGTAAATATGGAAGAAAAAGCCAATGGGAAAAATGAAAATAGGGATATCTTTTCAGCCATAAAACAGCACTATCCTAAATTAAGTAAAAGTCATAAACTGATTGCGAATTATGTACTTAGTCATTATGAACGGGTTTCTGAAATGTCAGCCATTAAGGTGGCGAAAAGCGTTAAAGTAAGTGAAGCAACGGTGGTTCGTTTTTCTGTGACGTTAGGCTATGAAGGGTACCCTGAATTTCGTCGGGCTCTGAAGAATGAAATGAACAGCAAGCTTACCACCATCGAACGCATTAATATGACCCTCAGAAATGAGGAAAAAGAAAAAGCACTTCAGGAAACGGTTCACAATGTATTAAAAAGCGATGCAGCAAATATTAATGCAACCTTTGAAAATTTTGATTATGAGATTTTCAAATCTTCCATTGATTTAATTTTAGAGGCCAGAAAAGTTGTCATTATCGGGTTTCGGACAACCACCCTGTTAACCGAACATTTAGGTTATTATTTAAACCTAATTTTAGATAATGTTCGGGTGGTAAACTATGGGGTTTCAGATATTTATGAGCATTTGATTAAGGTTAATGAAAAAGACGTGGTCATTGCCATCAGCTTTCCACGCTATGCCCAAAAAACATATGAAGCTGTGGAATTCCTGAAAAACAAAGGGGTTAAAATTATTACCATTACCGATAATGAAAATGCCCCGATTAATGCATTTACCGAGTATCGCCTGATTGCTAAAAGTAATGTCTATTCTTTTGTGGATTCTCTGGTAGCACCACTTTCCCTGATTAATGCATTGGTAATTTCTGTGGGGCTTCGCAATATCGGGCAAACCAAGGAAACCTTTAACGAACTTGAAGAAATCTGGCGGGAACATTTTATTTACACAGGCGACGATTTGGAAAATGAATTCATGAAAGAACATAGGGAAAAAAATGAGTAAAATAGCAATAATTGGCGGCGGCCCATCAGGAATGATGGCGGCTGTGGCAGCAGGAAACAATGGACACACCATTGATTTATACGAAAGCAACGAAAAGCTTGGCAAAAAGCTTTATATTACCGGCAAAGGCCGGTGTAATCTAACCAATGCCTGCGATATCGGAGACTATTTTGAGAACATTGTTCACAATCACAGTTTTTTATACAGCGCATTATATTCATTCACCAATGAAAGCCTCATGGCGTTAATGGAAGAAAATGGTGTTCCCCTTAAGGTAGAACGGGGAGAGCGGGTTTTTCCTGTTACGGACAAATCAAACGATGTTATTAAGGGATTTAAAAGTGCTATCAACCAAAAAAAATGTCATTTTCTTTTAAATGAAAAGATCGTCGATCTGGTTGTTGAGGAGAATAGTTTAAAAGGAATTGTTTTAGAAAATGGCGAGTCACGGCTTTACGATGCAGTGATTTTAGCAACCGGAGGAAAAAGCTATCCCTCAACAGGATCAGACGGGAACTTTTTTGAGGTGCTGGAAGGCGTCGGACATCGCATAACTTATCCGACACCAGCCCTGGTGCCCATGAACACCAAAGAAGATTGGCCGCGACAGCTTCAGGGATTGGCACTGAAAAATGTGACATTAACCCTGGTTAAAAAGAATCCAAAAGGTGGTGTAAAGGTGAAATCCCTGATGGGGGAAATGTTATTTACCCATTTTGGTGTTTCAGGACCTTTGGCTTTATCCCTTAGTTCATATATTTCAGCGAGCCCTAAAACCTATTCTCTAATCCTTGATCTGAAACCCGGACTTACCATGGAACAAATGGAAAACAGAATTCAACGGGATTTTGAAAAATACAATAATAAAGACTTTATTAATGCCCTGGGAGATTTACTGCCTTCAAAAATGATTCCCATTATGGTTGAACTATCCGGGATTGATCCAATTCTTAAGGTTAATCAGATCACAAAAATCCAGAGGAAAAAACTGATTGAGTGTTTTAAACACCTTGAAATTAATATTGCCGGTCTCCGTGATTTTACCGAAGCCATTATTACTTCAGGCGGCGTGGATGTCAAGGAAGTGGACCCGGGAACCATGGAATCCAAAAAAATAAATAATCTTTATTTTGCCGGAGAAATGCTGGATGTGGATGCCCTCACCGGAGGCTTCAACATCCAAATTGCAGCCTCCACTGGCTGGCTGGCCGGCAACGCCATAGAATAAGGAGAAAAAGATGCAAATAGCCATTGATGGGCCTGCAGGTGCAGGAAAAAGTACCATTGCAAAAAAAATCGCCGAAGCCTTTGGAATTATCTATCTGGATACCGGGGCAATGTATCGGTGTATTGCCCATAGTATTTTAATGCAGGGGGATAATTTTAATGACATTGAGAAAATTATTAAGCTGACAGAAGAGGCTGTCATAAAGTTTCAGGGAGACCATGTTTTCTGTAATGGAGCAGACGTAACAGAAGCCATTCGTATGCCTCTAGTATCCCTTCATACTTCGGATGTGGCCTGTATTAAAGAGGTCCGGAAGCTGTTGGTTGAACAACAGCAAAAAATTGCACTTGACCAGTCGGTGATCATGGATGGCCGGGATATTGGCTCAGTGGTGTTGCCCCGGGCCGACTATAAATTTTTTCTGGATGCTGATATCACCGAACGTGCTCTACGAAGAAAGAAAGAACTGGATGCCAGAGGCATTGAAAAAAGTTTGGAAAGCATTAAACAGGAAATTGAAAAACGGGATGACAATGATCGAAATCGATGTGAGGGACCTTTAGTTCAGGTGGAGGATGCCATTTTAGTTGATACCACCGGAAAAAGCATTGAAGAAGTTTGTGATGTGATAAAAAATCATATTAGCGGGGTTTAGGTATGATCTATAAAATTTGTCGTGTAATTGTATTTATAATTAACTGTATTATGTTTAAATTTACAATTATAGGGGGAGAAAATATACCAAAGAAGGGAAGTGCACTTATTTGTCCAAACCATGTGAGTAATTATGATCCCTTGGCGGTTGCTTCCATGATCCCGAGGGAAGTTCATTTTATGGCAAAAGCCGAGCTTTTCAATAATCCTTTATTGGGTTGGTTTCTGAAAAAAGTCCATGCTTTTCCAGTGAACCGGAACGAGGTTAGCATTGATACCATTAAGACATCGCTTAAGATACTTAAGAATCAGGAACTTCTGGGTATCTTTCCGGAAGGAAAACGGGTGAAATCTGATGAACGGATCCAACCGGCCAGCGGTTTTGTTGTTTTTGCCATAAAAACAAAATCACCGATTATCCCAATAAGGATTCAAGGGGAATATAAATTCAGATCAAAGATAGAGATTATTATCGGAGAACCTATTTATCTCACTGAACACTACGGAAAAAAAATATCCGAAAAAGAATCAGAAGCCCTGAGCAAGCAAATAATGGACACGATCTATGATTTGAAACAAACGGCTGTGGTTTAAATGGAAGTTATCATAGCAGAAAAAGCGGGTTATTGCTTTGGTATTGAAAATGCCATGAAATTGGTGGCAGACACCCTAAAGGCAAGTCATGAAAAGATATTTACCCTAGGACCCATTAGCCACAATACCCAGGTAACCGAATCTCTTGAGGCCCAGGGTCTCACAATCCTGGCAGATGAGGATGTGGCAGAACTTGAAGGTGGATGCATTATTTTACGCTCCCATGGGGTCGGTAAAAAAATCATCGAGACCATTCAGAAAAAAGGGATTCCAATTATTAATGCGACTTGCCCCTTTGTCCGGGCGGTACAGAAAAAAGTGGAAAGTCATTATGAAGCCGGTTATCAGATTGTAATTATTGGAAATAAAGATCATCCTGAAGTGATTGGAGCCAATGGCTGGTGCAATGATACAGCATTAATAATAAATGATATAAATCAGTTGGAAAATATTGAAATTTATGATAGAATATGTATCGTGGCTCAAACCACTATCATTGAATCTAAATTCAATGAAATTTGTGATGCAATTAAGTCACAAGTTAATGAAGTCGTTATATTTAATACTATTTGCAGTGCTACAACTGAAAGACAAGCAGCAGCAGCAAAAACTGCAAAAGTGGTAGAATATATGATCGTAATTGGTGGATATCACAGTTCTAATACTCAGAAACTGGCTGATATCTGTAAGTCCTATTGCGAAAACACTTGTCACATAGAAACCATCCGGGATTTAGATCTCACTGAAGTAATGAAATATCGAAAGATTGGCATTACCGCAGGGGCATCAACACCGGACTGGATCGTCAAGGAGGTATTGGAAGGTATGGAAGAGCAAAACAAAATTGCTGAGGAAAACGTGGTCGAAGAAGTGGCGACTGATGTACAACCGACTGTTGAAGTAGAAGCAGCCGTTGAAGGTGCACCAACTGTTAAGGTAGAAGAAGTGGTTGCGCCGGTAGAAAAAGCCGTTGCAGTCGAAGAAATAGACGAAGATGATGATGCGAATTTCGATTTTGCAAAATCAATGGAAGAATCTCTTAAGACAATTCGTCGCGGAACCGAAATTGAGGGTGAAGTCATTCACATCGATGAGGATGAAGTTATCCTGAATATCGGATATAAAGCAGACGGTATTATCAAGAAAAATGATTTTACATGGAAAAGCGATGAGGTGTTATCCGAACTTGTTCAGTTAGGTGATAAGATTTGGTGTATTGTTACTGATTTAAATGAAGGTTCAGGAAATGTTAAACTTTCAAAAATCAAATATGATAACCGATTGGTTCAAAAACAGTTAAGTGACGCCTATGATAATAAAACAATCTTAGAAGGTACCATCAAAGATATCTCTGGAAATGGTTTAATCGTCGATATTGGGTTCACTGATATTTACATGCCGGCTTCACAATATCATGTACGTTATGTTAAAGACTTAAATACGCTTCTTGGAGAAAAAGTTAAGGGCATCATCATTGATTATAATCCAAAGAGACGCCGTGCTATTCTTTCTCAAAAAATCCTTCTTGAAAAAGATATGAAGGAAAGAAGAGAACACGTTAAAGAAATGAAGGAAAAACGATTTGAAGAATTAAACATTGATGATGTGGTTAAAGGGGTTGTTAAGACGATCACTAATTTTGGTATTTTCGTAGATCTGGAAGGCATTGATGGTTTTGTCCATCGTTCCGACTTAACCTGGGAAAAAATCAATGAACCAAAAGACATCGTTGAAAAAGGTCAGGAAATTGAAGCAAAAGTTATTGCTAAAAACGAAGAAGACAAGAAAATAAAATTAAGCGTTAAAGCTTTGTTGGATCGTCCATGGGATGATTTTGTTGCAAAAAATAAAGTGGATGATCTTGTTGAAGTTACCATTACCAATATCTTGGATTTTGGTGCTTTTGCACAGGTAATTCCTGGCGTTGAAGGTTTGATTCATGTTTCTGAAATCAGCTATAGCCGAGTAGAATCCGTTGCGGCAGTATTAAAAACCGGGGATGTTTTAACCGTTAAAATCATTGGTATCAACAGTGAAAAGGAAAAAATAAGCCTCAGTAAAAAAGCAACCGAAGAAGCTCCTGCACGACCAGCTCCTACTCAAAGAAGCAGCAGTTCAAGCAACAGTTCAAACAGCAGTTCAAGCAGCAGCTCAAACACTGGAAGCAGAGATCGATCAAGCAGCTATGGCGGTGGCGGTGGAAACCGACGACCACAAGCCAGTAACAGCAACAATAATCGAAATAAAACCGTTTATGAAGAAACAGCCAATGTTACACTTGGTGATTCTTTCGGAGATTTATTCAGCGGTCTTTCCTTCGACGAAGAAGACGAAAAATAAAACCTTTTGTAAAAAGGTTAAAGGACCCACACCTGGAATTAAATTTCCAAGTGTGGTTTTTTTTTATTAATTTTTTAAAATACTATTGATAAATAATAATAAAGTGCTATAATTACATTAAATCCAAGTGGAATACTCGGAAATAATTCGGGGGAGGTTTAATACTTGAGACTTTCCACAAAAGGGCGATACGGTGTCCTTGCTATGGTTGAGTTAGCTCTTCATTATGGACAGGGACCGGTTTCAATTAAAGAAATTTCAGAAAAACAAAAATTTTCGGATTCGTACATGGAACAACTTTTTTCAACATTAAAGAATTCAGGACTGGTAAGGAGCTTAAGAGGTGCCCATGGGGGGTATGTATTAGCTAGAGATCCATCTGACATTACAGTCGGAGATATTATCAGAGCCCTGGAAGGACCCATTGAATTAGCCGAATGTATTAACGAAAACGACAACTATGATTGTGTAAAGTCCCTGGAGTGTCTTACGAAAGGGCTTTGGGAAGATATGAGAGATAGCATTAATGATGTCATTGATCATCGGTCTTTACAGGATTTATTAGATAAGTAAGTCAAAAGAAAGGGATAAATATGAAAAGAATATATTTAGATCACGCAGCAACAACACCCATCGATCCAGTTGTTTTGGAAGCGATGCTTCCCAGCTTAACAGGAAATTATGGAAATCCATCTTCAATCTACGCTGAAGGGCGAGCAGCAAAAAAAAGCATTGAAGCAGCACGCTTACAGATTGCCAAGGCTATCAATGCGGATTTGCGGGAAATTTATTTTACAGCCAGTGGATCAGAAGCCGATAACTGGGCAATTAAAGGCATTGCTATGAAAAACCAGGCCAAAGGCAAACACATTATCAGCACAACCATTGAACATCACGCAGTGTTGCATACCTGTCAATATTTAGAAAAACAGGGTTTTGAAGTTACCTATTTACCAGTGGATGAGTATGGGCTCATTTCACTTGACGATCTTAAAAAAGCGATTCGCAAGGATACCATTCTGGTATCGATTATGTTTGCAAACAATGAAATTGGAACCATTGAACCCATTAAAGCCATAGGAGAAATCGTAAAAGAAAAAGGGATTATTTTCCATACGGATGCCGTTCAGGCTCTGGGGAATATACCGGTTGATGTGAAGGATTTAAACGTTGATCTGCTGTCTCTTTCAGCACATAAAATTTATGGACCAAAGGGGATAGGGGTTCTTTATATAAGAAAAGGCGTTCCCATTGACAACCTTATTCATGGTGGCGCACAGGAACGTAAAAAACGTGCAGGAACAGAAAATACAGCTGAAATTGTTGCATTTGGAAAAGCAGCTGAGTTTGCTACCCAGCATCTTGAAGAAAATGCAGTCCACATGAAGACATTAAGGGAAGTCTTAATTAAAGGGATCATGGAAAAAATTCCTCAGGTTCGACTGAATGGACATCCGGAAATTCGACTTCCGGGAAATGCGAACTTCTGTTTTGATTATATCGAAGGTGAATCCATTTTATTAAGCCTTGATATTATTGGCGTTGCCGGTTCAAGCGGATCAGCTTGTACTTCAGGCTCACTGGAACCATCACATGTACTTCTCGCCATTGGATTACCCGCAGGCGTCGCACATGGTTCACTTCGATTATCCATTGGTAAAAGTACAACCCTGGAAGAGATTAATTATGTTGTAGACAATCTTGCTGAGATTATTGAACGATTAAGAAAAATGTCACCCATCACTGCTGAATGCCCTATTGATGACGCGGTTTTCGATAAACCAGAGCATCATCATCATTAAAAATTAAAGGAGAAACTAAAAAAATGGAATATACAGATATTGTAATGGAAAACTTTACTTGCCCTAAACATGTGGGTGAAATGGAAGATGCTAATGGCGTTGGTCAGGTAGGAAACCCTTCTTGTGGGGACATCATGAAAATTTTCTTAAAAATTGATGAGAACGATATTATTACAGATGCTTCTTTTAAAACCTTTGGTTGCGGTGCCGCCATCGCCAGCAGCAGCGTGGCAACTGATATGATTATTGGAAAAAGCATTGAAGAAGCAAATAATCTGAAAAACGAGGAAGTGGTGGATGCTTTGGGTGGTCTTCCCACTCAGAAGATTCATTGTTCGGTTTTAGCAGCTGAAGCCATTCAGGCAGCTATTCTGGATTACAAAAAAAACAAAAAAAAATAAGACGGATATAAAACGGTGCTTCTATGAAAGTAGAAACAACGTTTTATTTTTTTTACCAGTTTTTTACACGGTAAGGAAAGGCCATTGCCATTCGGGTTCTTTTAGTGTAATATGAAATACAGAATAGAAAAGAAATAAAAAAGGAGTAGTGAATGAAAGCTAACTATTTGCTGAACGTTGAGGTGATCTCAAAAGAAAGCGGGAGACGTTACGGACTTGTCAAAAGCCTGGTGGTAGTGGATCATGTATTGAAATACCTGGTAATCAACCCGGGTAGTTTATTTGCAAAGGCCCAATTCTTTGCGCCGGAGAGTATTGTTGACGTTGATTATAAACAGCTAATCATAATGGACAGCAGTAAAATAATTAAAATCAAGGCAAAAGAGGTTAAAAAATACCTCACAGAAGCGTTTTCATTAATGGATTATCCGGTTGTGGATATTAATGGAAATAAATTCGGACGGATTGTTAATGCAACCATCGATGATAAAACTTATGAAATCTCAGATTATGAAATATCAAGGAGCTTTTTTGATGACCTTGACTATGGATTTGGAGTTGCGGAATCTTCGGAACTTATTTATAAGGATCGGATTCTATCTTATCAAAAAGAAATGTTTGATCCGGATTTTAAATCCCAGGGCGCAGGTATTGCAGGAAAACTATTAGGGGTGAAATAAATGCAAGTATTGCCGGATAAAAAAAGGCATTTAATTATTAATGCTATTGTGATATTGATTATCGGAATTTTGTTTTTAACTATTTGGCCGACACTCATTGGAATGTTTATGCCATTCCTTATGGCCATTATTCTTGCTTATCTGCTTAATCCTCTGGTAGGTTTTTTTGAACGTCGGGGATTTAACCGCGGAATATCCGTACTCATTGTCTTTGTGATTGTGCTGGCGGTAGTGGTCAGTGTTTTTATGAGCTTTGTACCTAGTCTCATTAGCAGTATTTCAGGGATGATCAGCAGTATCCCGAATTTTGTCAGTCAGATGCAACAATACAGCACAGATATAACTAATTATGTGACGCAAATCAGTAATTCTCAGATTTCTAAGTATTTTAATATCGAACAGGCATTAGGCAGTGTTGTTCAGGGATTTGGAGTAGCCCTCCAGGGAATCAGCAATGCCATTATTCAAAATAGTGGCCAATTGATGAACATCATTATTATTCCATTGGTTACCATTTTTTTATTAGTAGACAAGGAATTTTTCATCAGCGGCATCATGTATCTGGTACCCTTGAGATTTAGAAATGATACCTTGAAAATGTGCTGCGATATTGATCTTGTTATTGGCGGTTTCATTAAGGGACAGGGCCTCACTTCTCTGATAGCAGGTATTGCAACTGGCATCGGGGCTTTTGCCCTGGGAATTCCCTACGGCAGTATTATTGGTGTGGTCGCCGGGATCACAACAATGATCCCGTATTTTGGCCCAGTAGTGGGGATGATTGTGATTATCTCTATCGTTTTGTTTACCATTCCTGGCATGATTATTCCAATGATTATTGTCATTACAGTGGTTCAGACGATCTGTGGTAATTTTATCGCTCCAAAACTCATGTCTGGAAATGTTGGGCTGCATCCGGTGTTTATTATCTTCTCAATTTTCTTTTTCGGCGCCTTATTTGGTGGATTAGGGATGATTATGGCGGTTCCTTTATTAGGTACCATTAAGGTTATTGGTGGAAATATTATTTCCGGGTTTGCTTCAAATGAAGTGACTGAATTAAAAAAAGATTGACAGTTTAATCAGAAATCAATATAATCAACCTTGTAGTTAAATATTAAAAAGCTTTGAGAACGATGGCTCTAAAAAAAATTATTCCAGAGAGAAAGACATTGATGGAAGTCTTTTATAATAAATTTAGGGTTGCTCCGTTTGAGCTGCTGTTAAGAAAACCTGGAATCTATTTTCAGAAAGTAATAACAGCCGGGAAACCGTTATTATTAAAGTGAGTAATGGGATTGCCATTGCTAATTTGGGTGGTACCGCGGATTATAACCGTCCCTTGCATTGATTGCAGGGGACTTTTTTTTATTAAAATCATATTTCGATCAATATGATTCTAAAGGATAATGAATGGTGCCGGCAACAGGATAAAATAGTTATCCTCAAAACCATGGTCGCTGCAGTATCTATGCAACCGCCAATTACCAGAGAATCTGGAAAACAATAGAAAGAGGAAAAAAATGAAATCATTAGGATTAAATGAAATAAGAGAAAAATATTTGGAATTTTTTGAATCAAAAGGCCATATGCGTTTAAACAGCTTTCCGCTGGTACCTATTAACGATAAAAGCTTGTTGCTTATCAATTCAGGAATGGCACCCTTAAAACCCTATTTTACCGGGGATGAAATTCCACCTCAAAAACGGGTCACTACCTGTCAAAAATGCATTCGAACCCCGGATATTGAGAATGTTGGAAAAACGGCACGTCATGGTACCTTTTTTGAAATGCTTGGAAATTTTTCGTTCGGGGATTATTTCAAAAAGCAAGCCATTCCCTGGGCATGGGAATTTTGTACTGAAGTCATGGAAATACCGGAAGATAAGATCTGGATCTCCATCTATTTAGATGATGATGAAGCCTTTGATATCTGGCATCAGGATGTTGGAATTCCAATTGAGCGGATTGTGCGTTTAGGGAAGGAGGATAATTTCTGGGAGCATGGCCTGGGACCCTGTGGTCCTTGTTCAGAATTGTATTTTGACCGTGGTGAAGAATATGCCTGTGACAGCCCAACCTGTAGTGTGGGATGTGATTGTGATCGCTATGTGGAATTTTGGAACCTGGTATTCACCCAGTTTAATAAAGATGAAGCAGGGAATTATAATCTGCTGCCAAAGCCCAACATTGATACCGGAATGGGCTTAGAACGTTTGGCTGTTGTCATGCAGGGTGTAGATACTATTTTTGAAATTGATACCGTAGCCCATGTCCTGAATTATATCTGCAAAAAAGCCGGGGTAACCTATGGGAAAGACCCTGAAAATGATGTCTCCATTCGTGTTATAACCGACCATATAAGAAGTGTGACTTTTATGATGGCTGACGGTGTTATGCCTGGGAATGAAGGTCGTGGCTATGTTTTAAGACGACTCCTTCGCCGGGCAGTACGTCATGGTAAATTATTGGGAATCAAAGACCTGTTTTTATTTGACGTCGCCAAGGAAGCCATTCGTGTTTCGGAAAGTGCTTATCCTGAGCTTAAAGAAAAACAGGACTTCATCCAAAAACTCATCCGTATAGAAGAAGAAAATTTCAAAGAAACCATTGATCTGGGCATGGTTATTTTAAATAAAGAAATTGAAAAAATATTGGCAATGAAAGAAAAAATTTTTCCCGGCAGTGTCGCATTTAAACTCTATGACACCTATGGATTCCCATTTGATCTCACCAAAGAGATTATTGAAGAACGGGGACTAACCATTGAAATAGCCGAGTTCGAAAAAGAAATGCAGGCTCAACGAAACCGTGCCCGTCAGGATCGTCGGGACAGTGATTTGGCAGTCTGGGTGGATGATCCTTTTAACCCATTGGGAGCAGACGCAGTCAATAACTTTGTCGGTTATGATAATTTAGCAGTAGAAGGGACCATTCTTGGGCTTTATGTTAATGATGAATTAATGGAAGTAGCAATGCCGGGGGATGAAGTTTTAGTACTTTTGGATCAAACCTCTTTTTATGCTGAAAGCGGTGGTCAAACCGGAGACCATGGTACTATCCTAAAAGAGAATGGCCGCATTGAAATTAATGATTGTAAAAAAGGAAGTCTCGGACGTCACATTCATTCCGGCATGGTAAAATCAGGAACTTTTACAGTCGGAGAAACGGTTGTTACAGAAGTGGATAAGAAGCGAAGAGAAGCAGTACAACGAAACCACACCTCAACGCATTTGCTTCACCGGGCTTTAAAACAGGTTTTAGGAGATCATGTTGAGCAGGCAGGTTCTTTTGTATCGCCAGATCGTTTGCGGTTTGATTTTAACCACTTTCAGGGAATGACCCGAACTGAAAAACGCCAGGTGGAAGAGATTGTCAATGCTGCTGTTTTGGAAGCTTATGACGTTTCAATTTTCGAAACTAACATTGATAATGCCAAAGCCCTGGGGGCAACCGCTCTTTTTGGGGAAAAATATGGTGAAATTGTTCGGATTGTAAAGGTTGGAGATTTCAGCACCGAGCTTTGCGGAGGTTGTCATATTACAAACTCTGCGAATGTGGGGTTATTTAAGATCCTCAGCGAAGGTGGTGTAGCTGCCGGGGTAAGGCGTATTGAAGCCGCTACGGGATTTAATGCTTTAAAGGTGGTTGAAAAAATGGATGACACCCTTATTGATGTATCCAACCTGATGAAGACAAACCCGGAACAGCTCCTGGAGAAGGTCAATGAATTGGCGGAAATCGGGAAACAAAAAGAACGGATCATCGCTGAATTAAAACAGAAATCCGCAGGAAATATGGTAGCGGATATTCAAAGTAAGATGATCATCGTCAATGAAGTGCAAGTGACCATTTCTGAGGTTGAAAACATGCAAATGGATGAACTAAGGAACATCAGTGACCTGCTCAAAGACCAAATGGGTTCAGGGGTGGTTCTATTGGGAAGTGTGCATGATGAGAAAGTTAATTTTATCGCAACTGCAACAAAGGATATTGTGAAACGTGGTTTCCATGCAGGGAAACTTGTTAAGGAAGTGGCGACAGTTGCTGGCGGTGGTGGTGGTGGACGGCCGGATATGGCGCAAGCTGGAGGAAAACACCCGGAAAAATTGGGAGAATCTCTTAAAAGGGGTGAAGCTTGTATTCGGGAACAGTTGCATTAAAAGTTTAAGAAAATTAAAAAATATTTCATTTGACTTGTCTTTTCGTTGGCTTTAGGTTAAAATGATAACAGTTGATTGTGAAGGAGGTCAGATGACAATGGGAGAAAATACGGTGATTGATCCAGGAACTATTATGTTTGAGGTCGACAATGAAAAGTCTCAAAAAATCGATGATGTAATGCGCAATGTTAATAAGGCTTTAGTTGAAAAGGGGTATAACTCTATCAATCAGATTGTAGGTTATGTCATGTCAGGAGATCCGACCTATATCACAAGTCACAGAGAAGCGCGTAATGCCATCCAGAAGATCGAACGAGATGAGCTTTTAGAAGAGCTTGTACGACGTTATTTGAACAGTATTTAGTAGACGTACATAGGACTGTCTCAAAAGAGGCAGTCCTATTTTAATTATAGAGATTAGGTGAAGACATGAGAATGAATGCTTTGGGGAATACCGGAATTGTGGTTTCTCGGATGTGTTTTGGGAGCTTGACCATCGGACCTCTCCAGAAAAATAAGACGCTGACAGAAAGTCGCGAAATCATAGCGGCAGCCCTTGACCAAGGTGTTGATTTTTTTGATACCGCAGATTTATACAATAACTATGATCATCTAAGAAATGCCATTGACATTAAAAGAGATGTGATTATCAGTACCAAGTCCTACGACTACACTGCCGATGGTGTTAAAAAAAGACTTCATCGGGCCTTAAAAGAACTGGGACGTGATTATGTTGATATCTATTTACTCCATGAACAGGAAAGCCGAAAAACCATTGAAGGCCATTGGGAAGCCATTGAAGCCCTCATCGGTCTCAAGGATGCCGGTAAGGTAAGAGCCATTGGCATTTCAACTCACCGGGTCGAAGGGGTTCGCGATGCGGCAACTTTTTCGGAGCTGGATGTCATACATCCTCTGATTAATCTAACGGGTATTGGCATCCAGGACGGCAGTGCAGAAGAAATGGAAGTCGCTATTCACGAAGCAAAGCTGGCGGGAAAAGGCCTTTATGGAATGAAACCCTTAGGCGGCGGAAACCTTTTATCTCAAAAGCAGGACTGCTTTGACTACATTCTGGGTCTTAATGATTTGGATGCCATTGCCATTGGGGTCCAATCTGTGGATGAAGTTTTATACAATGTGAAAAAATTTAACGGAGAAACGATTCCAGAAGCCTTGGAATCAGCGGTTTCAGGTGCTTCAAAGTCGCTGCAGATCAGCGATTGGTGTGTCGGCTGCGGAGAATGTGTCAGGCATTGCAAACAAAAAGCCCTGTCCCTCAGGGAAGGTAAAGCGGTATTAAATAAGAAAAAATGTGTGCTTTGCTGTTATTGCGGAGCCTATTGTAAAGAATTCTGTATTAAGGTAATATAAAAGATTTTAAGGTAATATAAAAAATATTAAGATAGATAGGAAATAAATGGAAAGAATATTAGGAATCGATGTCGGGGACAAGCGCATCGGGATTGCAGTAACGGATCCTCTGCAAATCACGGCCCAGGGGGTCATGACTTACAGACGAAAGACTCGAGATGATGATTTGGAAGCCTTCCGTGAAATCATTGAAAAATATGAACTGAAAAAAATTGTGGCCGGTTTGCCTTTGAACATGGATGGCACCGAGTCGGCACAAACCCGAAAAACCCAAAATTTTTGTCAATTCATAAAGAAACGATTAAATGTGGAAATTATTTATATTGATGAACGATTAACGTCCTCATGGTCTGAAAAGATTCTTATTGAGGGAAATGTTTCACGTAAGAAAAGAAAAGAATATATTGATACACTGGCGGCACAAATGATCCTTCAATCCTATATGGATCGGGCTGATAAGTAGAAAGTTTCCAATAGTAGTGGATTTTTTAAGTATCACAGGGTATAATATAAAAATTATGAGCGAAAATATTTAACGAGAAGAGGAATCAAAATGGATGATAAGATTAATGTAATTGATGACAATGACGTTGAACAGGAATTTGAAGTCGAAGAAAACTTTGTCATTGGAGAAAAGATTATGATCGTTGCTGATGATGGCGTTGAAAAAGAATTTGAGGTTGTTGACTGCTTTCTCATTCAGGAAAAAACCTATGTACTATTATCAGAAAATGAAGAAAGTGATGATGTTTTCCCATTTGTTGTAACAGAAGATGAAGAAGGAGAATATAAAGTCCTTATGGCTGTTGAAGATGAAGCAGAGTTTGCGTTAATCGAAGCCGCCTATGATGAAGAATACGATGAAGAAGATGAAGAAGGTGAAACTGAGTAGATTCCCTTTAGTCAGTGGAGTTTTTCTCAGTCGACCGAACCGTTTTATTGCAAGAGTTATGATTGACCAGGAAGAGACAATCGCTCATGTGCCCAATACCGGACGCATGAGCGAACTTCTCATTCCCGGAGTTCGGGCAATACTTTCGTGGAATCCCAGCCCTCAGCGAAAAACAGACGATACCCTTATTCTTGTTGAAAAGGATGGACGATGGGTATGTGTACACGCAGTTTTGGCAAATCAAGTTGGCACCGAATATTTATTCGCACAATCGGATGTTTCAGAGCTTAAACAAGAGGTTACCGATGGCAACAGTCGCTTTGACCTTGCCTGTTATCGTGGCGGGAAATTCTTTTTTTACGAAGTAAAATGGGTTAACCTTTTGGTGGGAAACATTGCCCTGTTTCCAGACGCACCAACAGAGCGTGGGAGCAAGCATCTTGCTGAACTTATAAAAGCTCAAACAGAGGGTTATGGAGCAGGTGTTATTTTTGTGGTGCAACGTAATGATGCCACATCGTTTAAAGCGAACGCCGCCATGGACCCTGAATTTGCAGGTTTATTGGATCAATGTCATAGTCTGGGAATAGAGATCCGTGCTCTTTCCTGTGATATTGATGGAGTAAACATAGAAATTATCGGAGAATTGCCAGTGAACGTATTATCAGAAGAAATTTTGGGGAAGGTGCAGAAACCATGAACAACGAAACTCAAATTGTGGAAGCACTAAGGAAAAGAGGGAATAAAGTGACACCTCAACGCCTTGTTACCATAGAAGTTCTTTTGACCATGGGACAGCAGCATTTTAGTGTTGAAGATTTGTTCCAGGGCGTTAAACTACGCAACCCCGAAGTAGGAATGTCGACCATTTATCGAACGGTACAAATATTGGAAGAAATGAGACTCATTACCAAACGTAATTTTGATGATGGTTTTGCCAGGTACGAATTGTGCGAGTTGGATGAAAAACACTGGCATCATCATTTGATTTGTTTAAAATGCGGAAAGGTCATCGAAATGCAAGACGAATACCTCGAAGCGTTAGAAAAAGAAATAGAAGAAAAAAAAGGATTTATTATAATAAATCATGAACTTAAAGTATACGGATACTGTTCGGATTGTTATAAAATTATGGAAGGAGAAAAATTTGACTGAAAATAACAATTTAATAATTGGAACGCCTGGACGACTTGAAAGTCGTCAGAGAACCAAAAAAAAGCCGCAACCACAAAGAAACAAAGATAAGCTGAGGTTGATTCCATTGGGGGGCTTAGGAGAAATCGGAAAGAATATAAACGTTTTTGAATATAAAGACGACATTATTATTCTTGACTGTGGCCTGAAATTCCCGGATGACGAGATGTTTGGCATTGACATTGTATTACCGGATTTTAACTATATCTTAGAAAATAAAGATAAAGTAAAAGGGATTGTCATCACCCATGGTCACGAGGATCATATCGGAGGACTTGTTTATCTCTTGAAAAAGTTAAACGTTCCAGTTTACGCAACCAAATTCACCATGGGGCTTATTGATAGAAAGCTCAAGGAACATGGACTGTTAACTAAAACAGAAAGAATCATTGTAAAACCAAAAGAACGTGTTGACATTGGCGAATTTAATGTGGAGTTTATCCGTGTTAACCATAGTATCGCCGATGCAGTAGGTTTTTGTATTAAATGTGCGGCAGCAACCGTTGTCCACACAGGCGATTTTAAAATTGACTACAATCCTATTGGTGGTGAAATAATCGACTTGCAGCGATTCGCCAAAATAGGAACCCAGGGAGTAGACCTGCTCATGTCTGACAGTACAAACGTCGAGGGTCCAGGATTTACAGCATCAGAAAGCACTGTGGGACCATCTCTTTTTAATCTCTTCAGAGGGGCTAAAGGAAGAATCATTGTCACCACCTTTGCATCTAATGTTCACAGACTTCAGCAAGTGATTGATGCAGCAGTGGAATATAACCGTAAGGTTATTATTTGTGGCCGTAGTATGGAAAATGTCAGTGAAGTGGCAATGGATCTTGGATATATGAATGTTCCGGCCAATTTATTAGTAAAATTAAAAGATATTAAAAATTACAGAGATAAAGAATTAGTGATTATTACCACAGGCAGCCAGGGAGAACCCATGGCAGCCCTGGGACGAATGGCATTAGGCGAGCATCGTCATCTGACCATTAAAAAAGAAGACCTTGTCATTATTTCAGCATCAGCCGTTCCGGGAAATGAAAAAACGGTATCTGAAGTCATTAATAAGTTAGTGGCTCTTGGATCCGAAGTGGTTTATGGGCGCTATGCAGAAATTCATGTCTCAGGCCATGCCCGACAAGAGGAATTAAAACTGATGATTACCCTGGTCAGGCCTAAAAACTTCATGCCGATTCATGGTGAAAGCCGGATGCTCATGCAGCATGTGGAGCTCGCTCAATCCATAGGAATGGCCAAGGATAAAACCTTCATTGTTGAAAACGGCACGATCCTGGAAATTGATAAAAGAGGCATACAGATTACCGGAAAAACCCAGGCTGAACCTGTTTTAGTCGATGGACTGGGAGTCGGTGATATTGGCAATATTGTACTCAATGACCGTAAGCGGTTGTCAGAGGATGGTCTCTTTATCGTGGTTTGTACCATGCATAAGGGAAAAGCCATTTCAGGCCCGGATATTATTTCACGTGGATTTGTCTATGTAAGAGAATCCGAAGCCCTGATCAGTAACGCCAGAGATGTTGTGAAAAAAGCATTAATATCCTGTGAAGAAAAGGGCATTGTTGACTGGAACTCCATTAAAAACGTGATCAGAGAAAGTCTCTTTAAATATCTTTATGAACAAACGAAACGGAAGCCCATGATACTTCCAATTCTTATGGAAGTATAAATATAAATTTATAGGTAGTTGCTAAATTATCGTGAGCATCGCTGCCTGTTTACATGAAACAATTTTTCCACTATACGTCGGACAGTTCGTTGAACTGTTCGCCTATACGTTACAAAATTGTTTATGAAAACTGACATCAATGCAATTTACGGTTGTGTTTATGAATTACCTAATAAATATAAATTTAGAATAGGAGAATTACAATGAATGTATATGATGAAGCAAACAGTTTAGCAAAAGCACTTAAGGAATCCAATGAGTATAAGAACTTTTTAGCAGCCAAAGAAAAGCTGGAAAAGGATCCCGCTAAATTTGACATGGCCAAAGATTATATGAAAAAACAAATGGAAGCTCAATCCATGCAAATGATGGGTCAGGAACTCACTGAAGAACAAATTAATACCTATAATACTCTGGCAAATACCATCATGGGAATACCGGAAATTGCCGAATTTTTCCAGACCCAAATGTATTTCTCAGTCATATTCCAGGATATTACTGACATTATTGCAAAAGCAGTCGATCTTGATATGGGTCTTTTCGATCCAAAAGAAGAAGCCTGTGAAGATGATGAATGTTTAGAGTGTGGAGAATAAGCAGCCATCGTAAATAGAAGAATGTTAAAAAGAATATAGATGGCCACTTTCAACAGCGGTCCTATATTCTTTTTTTAAAATTCTCTAAAAATATAAAAAAGGAAGGCTGAACATGAGAAAGCCAAAGCAACCACGGCAAAAGAAAAAGAGTAAGTTAGTAAAAATTATTGCAATAATCGTTCTTTTAATTATTATTCTTGGAGCCACAGCCGTTTTCAGCTTTAAATATTTTATAAGTGATCGGTTATTACCTGTTGGCGAGGGAGATTCTATTGTTATTGAAATAGCAGATGGTTCGGTGATCAATGATATCGCAAATCAGTTGGTAAAAGAAAACTTGATCCAGGATGCTTTAGCCTTTGAATTTCTGGCAAAAAAACAAGGTAATGCAGAACTGATCCAAACCGGATATTATGAATTCAACCCCGGAGAATCAGCCCAGGAAATCTTAGACCGTCTGATAAAAGGTGACATTTATGATACTTCAGTTACTATTCCCGAGGGCCGAAGCATCAAAGAATTCGCAAAAATTTTAGAAGAGCATAAGGTTTGCAGCGCAGAAGATTTTATTGCGGAAACAAAAAAAGTTGCCGGTTATCAGAAAAGATATCCGATATTAAGCAGCATTCCTTTGGAAGCAAAAGACGGTGTTTCCCGAACCCTGGAAGGTTATCTGTTTCCTGATACCTATAAGTTTCAACCGCATACCGAACCATCTGTTGTGGTTACCGCTATGTTGGATCGCTTTGTTTCGGTATATAACCAGGAATACCTTAATCGGACAACTGAGATGGGAAAAACCGTGGATCAGATTGTGATTCTCGGATCTGTTATTGAATTGGAAACAAAATTTGACGAAGATAAGGCCAATACAGCCAGTGTATTCTATAATCGTCTGGCAGCAGATCAGCCGCTTCAATCTGATATTACAGTAGACTATGCCCGGGGCGAAAAGAAAGCTATTCTTACCACCGAGGAAACCCAGTTTCCCTCACCTTATAACACCTATATTAATAAGGGGCTGCCCTTTGGCCCTATTTGTTCCTTTGGTGAACCAGCCTTAAAAGCCGCCCTTTATCCGGCAGATACAAAATACCTGTATTTTGTGGCAGACATAAAGACCGGGAAAATTTATTTCAATGAAACCTATGAAGGACATTTAGCAGATGTGGAAAAATATCTCGGACCATCAAATTAAAAAATAAATTAAAAAAGAAATGCAGGTCCTGACGTGAACGAAATTGTACAAGATTATATTGAAGACTATATACGGGGTCTTATTCCGGACGGGGATCTCTCATTAGCAGCATTTAGAAAACGGGCAATTGCCGATGAGATTCCCATTATCCATGCTGAGGTTCAAAACTATATTGAAATTCTCATTAAATCCCGAAATATTCAGTCCATTTTGGAAGTCGGAACAGCAGTGGGTTATTCAGCCTCAGTCTTTGTTATGGCCATGGGTTCCCGGGGTCAGATCGATACCATTGAACGAAGCTTGAAAATGGTATCCCAGGCTGATGAAAATATTGGAGAATTGGGAATTAGCCACCAGGTTAACCTTATTTTGGGAGATGCTCTGGAAAAGGTGGAAACCTTAGATAAAACCTATGATATGATTTTTCTTGATGGCGGGAAAGCCCATTACATCCACCTTTTAGAGGCTTGCCTCCGGTGCTTGAAGCCCGGTGGGGTATTGGTTTCGGATAATGTGCTTTTTAAAGGAATGGTTGCTTCAAACGAATTGGTGATCAGACGTAAAATCACTATTGTGAAACGGATGCGAAAATATCTTGAGGTCATTTCGAATCATCCCCAGTTATTAACAACGGTTTTGCCCCTGGGGGATGGCCTGGCAGTAAGCTGGATGAAGGATTGATTACAGTAAAAGGGCTTGAGAAAAAGCCCTTTTAATATGCATAAAAATAGAACGGAGAATCACCATGAAAAAACCCGAACTCCTGGCACCAGCAGGAAATCTGGAAAAACTGAAATATGCCCTTCATTACGGCGCTGACGCGGTATATTGCGCAGGAAAAAAATTCGGCCTGCGGGCAAAGGCTGATAATTTTGATCGCCCAGCCCTTAAAGAAGCGGTTGAGTATGTTCATGCCCATGGAAAAAAAATCTATGTTGCTCTGAATATTTTCGCTCATAATAAGGATCTCGAGGGCTTATCAGAGTATGTACTGGAACTTGCAGCCTTGTCAGTTGACGGTGTTATTGTGGCTGACCCGGGCATATTTTCAGTGGTCCGGGAGGTTGCACCTGAAATGAAGATTTCAATCAGTACCCAGGCTAATAACACCAATTGGCGAAGTGTGGCTTTCTGGCATGCCCAGGGTGCAAAACGAATTGTTTTAGCCAGAGAATTAGGGCTGGAGGATATCAGAGAAATTCGGGAAAAAGTGGCCCGGGAAATGGAAATTGAAGTCTTTGTCCATGGTGCCATGTGTATTGCCTATTCCGGACGTTGTCTTTTAAGTCATTATATGACGGGACGTAATTCCAACCAGGGGGATTGTGCTCAGCCCTGCCGCTGGAAATATCATCTGGTTGAAGAAACACGGCCGGACGAAGCTTTTAGTATTGAAGATGACGCCACCGGTTCCTTTATTTTTAATTCAAAGGATTTATGTCTGGTGAATGAAATTCCCGCTCTCATGGCAGCCGGTGTTGACAGTTTTAAAATTGAAGGCCGAATGAAAAGTCTTTATTATGTGGCCACCGTGGTATCGGCCTATCGCAGCGCCATTGACTATGCCTACGATCATCCCGAAGCCACGGTTATGGATGACTATTACTATGAGGAACTCACCAAGGTAAGCCACCGTAACTATACCACTGGATTCTACCATGGAAAAACAAGTTCTGAGGACCAAAACTATGGCACCAGCAGTTACACACGGAATTATGACTTTGTCGGCATAGTGCTGGACTACGATGAAAAAACAGGGTTGGCTGTGATTGAACAGAGAAACAAGATTACCCTGGGAGATGAAATTGAAGTAATGATTCCGAAAAAAGGTTTTATTACTCAAAAAGTGACTTTCATGACCGATGCTCTGGGTTCGACTTTAGAATCAACGCCTCATCCGCAAATGATTTATCATATAAAGATGGATAACCCGGTAAAGCACATGGATATTTTAAGAAAACGAGAAGTTTAGGATAGTTATTATAAAAGCCGGGTCACCCTTAAAGGTCACCTGGCTTTTATGGTTCAAAACGAATTTTGGCAGTGATTTCACGACAGATTAGGCTCTGAACCGGTCAGCTACATTTTTAGAAAAACGAATGGCATCATCGATGTCTGTTTGATTGGGGTGACCCATACCAAAGAATAAGAAACTGCCCTGACAAATAAATTCTTTATCCAGTATTTCAATGTTTTTCTGTGAAAGTATTTTACGAATTTCTGTTTGCCCGGTTTTCTTTGATACACATGAAGTGATTAAAACCGCCTTTTTTACTTGTCTGTTATTTAAAGTATTAATAAAATCAATCATTCCCGGCAAACTTTTTCCGCCGTAAATTCCACCGACGATGAAAAGTAAATCAACTTCTTCAAGCTTGGGCTGATCACTGACGTTACTTGACTTGATACCCAGTTCCCCGGCAACAGCACTTGCGATTTTTTTTGAATGGCCGGTTTTGGTGGCATAGATTAATTGAATGTCCATAAAATGTTAGTCCTTTCTTAAGATAATAGTTAAGGTTACTTAGTTCTTTATAGGTTTTAATGTACTTGTTATTTTAAAGTTTGTCAAGTTGATATTGTTTTGGTTATAATTAAATATAAAATAAATAAAACCATAAGGAGGCGTTTTTATGCCGACTCCCCATAATGAAGCAAAAAACGGAGATATTGCAAAAACTGTTCTGATGCCAGGAGATCCTCTCCGGGCAAAATATATTGCAGAAACATTTTTTGAGAATCCGGTTCAGTTTAATACCGTGCGAAATATGCTTGGCTACACAGGTATTTATAAAGGTAAGAAGATAAGTGTCATGGGATCCGGTATGGGTATGCCATCCATGGGCATTTATTCCTATGAACTTTTCAGTTTTTATGAAGTGGACGCCATTATTCGCATTGGCAGTGCCGGCGCTTATATTAAGGATTTAAAAACTTACGATTTGGTGTTGGCTGAGAGTGCCTGGAGCGAGTCCAGCTATGCACTTGTCCAAAGCGGATGTCCGGAAGATGTTTTAACTTCTGATAAGCAGCTTAATGGATCCATAGAAGCTGTGGCAGAAAAGTTGGGTTATCCCATCGTAAAAGGCCGGGTTCATTGCTCGGACGTTTTTTATCGTGAGTCACAGGAGGATCGATGTGAAACCATCCGGAAAAACCATGGTTGTATCTGTGTTGAAATGGAAAGCTTCGCTTTGTTTCATAATGCCAATATTTTAAACAAAAAAGCAGCGTGTTTACTGACCATCAGTAATAATCTGGTGACAAAAGAGGAAACAAGTGCCAGAGACAGAGAGCAATCCTTCAGACGAATGATGGAGATTGGTTTAGCAGCAGCCATCCAGTCAATTTGAAAGGCTGGCCCGGGTTAGTGTTGTGATTCAACAACCAGCAGAGTATAATAATATAAAAAGTGAATTTAATAAAAAAAAAGGAGGATACAATGCGAATTTATATTGCAGCATCATGGAAGCATCAGCACGCGGTTGAAATGCTCACAGATCTTTTGGAACTACGGGGGCATACGATTTTATCCTGGATTCGAGAGGGCAGACCTGAGGAAGCCTTTTTATCCCAAAAGGAGCTCACCCATTTCATTCAATCCCCGGAAGGGGAACGGGTTTTTGATTTTTGTATTGATTCAGTCACCAGTGCCGATCTGATTATTTATATCGGACCCTCAGGATGCGATGCCTGGGCCGAAATCGGGGCAGCTTATGGGTCGAAAATCCCTATTTTAGGACTGCTTGCAAAAGCGGAACAAGTTGGTCTCATGCGTCATATGATCGAAAACTGGTACAGTTCAATTTCAGAGCTTCTTGTGGCTGTGGATGAGATAGAAAAGCAGGCATAAGAAGATTAAGCTCCGGCATTTGCCGGAGCTTTTTTCATCTATACAATGCGATCTGTCTGTGGGATAATGGAAAAAAACACATAAGCATTATGAAAGTACTGTGAGCTTGCTGTCTGTTTACATGAAACAATTTTTCCACTATACGTCGTACAGTCTAACGACTGTTCGCCTATACGTTATAAAATTGTTTATGAAAACTGACAGCAAAGCAATTTACGGCTGTATTTATGAATATACAATTATCAAACAAACAAGGTGAAGGAGAGCGAATTTCATGAAAATAATGCATACTGCTGACTGGCATCTCGGAAAAAATATTGAGGGCCACAGTCGGATGGATGAGCAGGAAACTTTTCTCAATGACTTCATTGAAATTGTGGAAAGAGAAAACATCGATCTTGTGATCATTGCCGGGGATGTTTACGATACTTATAATCCTCCGTCCCGGGCAGAGAAAATGTTTTATGATGCCCTTAAACGTTTGTCAAATAATGGGGAAAGACTCATTCTGGTCATTGCCGGAAATCATGATAACCCGCAACGGTTGGAAGCACCCGGCCCCCTTGCCAGAGACCATGGGATTCTGATGGCCGGGGTTCCGAAAACCATTATTGAACCAGGAACTTATGGAAAACATGAGGTCGTGAATTCCGGAGAAGGTTATGTTGAAATTGAAATCAATGGCGAGCGGGCCGTGGTTCTACTATTACCCTATCCCAGTGAAAAACGGCTGAATGAAGTGCTGTACAATGAAGTCACTGACGATGAAGGCAATCAGAAATCCTACAGTGATCGTATTTTTTCTTATTTCAATCAGCTGGAATCGCAATTCAGGGAAGATACCATTAATCTGGTCACCTCCCATATTTTTGCCATGGGCAGCGAAGAAGGCGGGTCGGAGCGCAGTATCCAACTGGGGGGAACTTATATTGTTGAAGGCAAATGTTTCCCGGATAAGGCCCATTATATTGCCTTGGGACATATCCATAAGCCCCAGATTATTCCGGGAACCAATGGTCGGGGACGTTATGCCGGGTCTCCCATTCACTTTAATCGCCGGGAAATTGCCTACGGGAAAAAATGCATGGTCATTGAAATTGTGGTTGAAAATGGAAAGACCATCAAAAACGACATCCGGGAAATTGATTTGAAAATATATAAACCGATTGAGGTCTGGCAATGTGAAAGTGTTGAAGCGGCAACCTTAAAATGTCAGGACAATGCCGAAAGATCCTGCTGGGTTTATCTGGAAATCGAAACCGATCACTATATCCGTGAGGATGAAATAAAAAAAATGAAGGAAGTCAAGGCTGATATTTTAGAGGTTATTCCAAAGCTGACCATATTAAAAACCGAAGAAAGTCTGGAACGATTAACCGAGCAATCCTTTGGAGATGTTTTTAAAGAATTTTATCGCAAAGAACGCGGAATCGAAGCCGATGACGAGGTTTTAGAGCTGCTGCTATCCCTGGTTCTTCAGGAGGAAAAATTATGAAACCGATGCTCCTTAAAATAAAAGGAATTAACAGCTTTATCGAAGAGCAAACCATTGATTTTGATGAGCTGACCCAGGGCGGCCTGTTTGGAATTTTCGGGCCTACCGGCAGCGGCAAGTCAACGATTCTCGATGGCATTACGCTGGCACTTTATGGGAAGCTTTCGCGAAACAGTACGAATTATATTAATCTGAATGAGCAAAAAGGCAGTGTTGTTTTTGAATTTATTATCTCCGGAGCCGAACATAAAAATTATCAGGTAAGTCGGGAATTTGTCCGCAATAAAAATGGCGGAATTAACCAGGGGAAATGTCAGCTATTGGATTGTTCCACAGGATTGCCCCATGTTTTAGCCGATCGATCCACCGAAGTGAGTCATTGCTGTGAGGATATTATTGGTCTCAGCTTAACAGACTTTACCCGAACCGTGGTGCTGCCCCAGGGAAAATTCAGCGACTTTCTCAAATTGGAAGGAAAACCGCGGAGAGAAATGCTGGAGAGACTCTTTAATTTATCCAAATACGGTGAGGATCTGACTAACCGGGTAAAATCTGAAAGAATAAAGATCACCGAAGGTCTTCATCGATTAGAAGGACGACTCAATGGTTATGAAGAAGTTTCGGATAAGGCTTTAGAAGCAAAGAAATCAGAGTATACAGCGATCCAAAAGAATTTAAGCGTTCAGCAAAAGGTGCTTAAAACCATTACCGAAGAATTATCGGAAGCCCAAAAACTTTGGGAAGTGCAACAGGAATTATGCAGAGCACTTGAAGAGGATCGGGATTTAAAAAATAAGGCACCGCAGATCAAAGCCAAAGAAAACCAACTGGATCAGGGGAAAAAAGCACAGAATGTTATGCCTGCCATTAATAACCGGGAAAGCTTAACCCGGGAAATCACTGATCTTGAAGAAAAATTGGAAATTGATAACGAAAGCCGGCAAAAGCTTTTAGTCGAAAAAGAAGGCTTGGAAAAAGACTGGGAACAGGCTGAAGATGAAAAAAATAATCATCACCCTAAAATAAGAGAACAGCTTTCTAAAATCATCGATGCCATTGGCATGAAAGAAGAAGAAATAACCCTGGAGAAAGAGATCAAAGACCTGATATCAGTTTACAATCAGTGTGATGAAAAGCATCAATTGTTTGAAAAACAAAAGCAAGCAGTCGCTTTGGAAGTTGACAGAAAGAAAGCCACGATCATTGAAGACGAGATGCAGGAAAAAAATCTTTGGGTAGCCGTTGATTACCGGGAGAAAGTAAATCAGGGGACCGGATTTGTCGAAAAAATGAAAGGGCTGGAAAGCGACATTAAACTCAATGTTGAGCGCCTTGATAAAAACAGTCTGGAAATCAGGAAACTTATTCAGGATACCAGTCTTCTGAATGAGAAAAAAGAAAGCTTCGAAGCAAACATCAAAGATTATTCAGAGAAGCTTTTTATCCATAGTAACAACCAGCTCGGCACCCGTGAAGAGATTCAAAAGCTGAAGGATGAAACCAATAGGGTTTCTAATCTTTGGGAAAAACAAAAATCTTTCAAAGAAAGAATCAACAAACAAAACCTGCGGATGGCTGAGTTGGAAGAGAAAATCGAACAAAAGAACAGAGTCAGGAATGACTTATTACAGGAATATGAAGACCTTGAAAAAAAGATTAATATCCTTCAAAATAAAAATCTGGGAGCAAAGCTCAGAGAACAGCTTATTGCCGGGGAGGCCTGTCCAGTCTGTGGCTCAAAAGATCATCCCATTGAAAAACAGCCCCGGGTATCAGAGCAAACCGAGGCATTAAAAGATCTGGAAAAAGACCTGCTGTTCAGGGAAAATAAGTTAACCAAGCTAATCGCAGAAATATCTGAATTAACCGGCAGTTTAAAAGCGGAAACCGATAATCAGCTGGCCCAGAAAACTGAACTGGAAAATCTCGGAGAAGACATAAAAGACGGAACCCCGGAATTCCTGGCAAACCAGCAAACATTACTGAGTCAAGCCATTGAAGACTGGGAAGAGCAAAAAAAAGAATGGGAGGAAAGTAAAAACAAAGGTGATCGTGACTTATTCAGTATGATCGGAGATATGAGAGAAAAAAATGCCGAATTGAAATTCCTGGAAAACCAGACAAGAGAAGTTGATGAACAAAATCATCATAAAAAAGAAGCATTAGAAATTGTGACCAATGCGGTAGAAAAACTTTCCAATGAAACGAAAATTAGGGATTTTGTCCATGAGAATATTAGAATTATTAAAATGGATACCCGTCGAAATGAACTGGGCTTGAGTCTTGAAAAATACCGAAAAGCTTTAGACGAGGATCAAAAGAAATGGAATGCAGTTAGCGAAAAAATCATCGAACTACAGGGTCAAATGGGAGAAGCAAAGACTTCCGGCAATGAAAAGAAAAAACAGCTAATCGAAAAGCAAAAGGCCATTGCGGCAAAGGTTGGTCAGGAAAACGATCTATCAGCGCTAAGGTCCCTCCAAAAAAAATGCGAAGAGAATCTTAACCGCATCAATGAAAATTGGATCAACTGCAAGCAAAAACGGGGTAACATCCATAATGCCTTTGAAAGAGTCCAGGAGCTGGTTATTAAACAAGAGGCCATTCTTAAAACCTTGAAGGGCCAGTATCAGAACGCTGAGGAAGCCCTGAGAAGCCAATTAAAAGCGCTGGGGTTTAATGATTGTCAGGAAGCAAAAACGGCCAGCTTAACCTTAGAAATAATGGAAGACCTGCAATTATTTATTAAACGATATTATGAAGCGCTGTCAAAGAACAAAGGAATTTTAGAGGACTTGAATAAAAAAGTAAATTTCCGTGAGTTAAGTGTTGAAAAATTCACAGAAATTAAGACCTTCTTTGAAGGTTATACCGAGAATGTTGACCGACTTAAAAAACAGGAAAATCAGCGGGATGCAGAGGTGCAAATCCTGGAAATCCGGTTAGCCGAACTGCGAGAATTCTTAATCGAAAAAGAAAAAGTTGATCATCATTTAGCCCTTATTACTGATCTTGAAAAACTTTTTTCCGGGAAGAAATTTGTCGAATTTGTAGCTGTGGAACGCCTGAAATATATTTCCATTGAAGCGTCTAAACGCCTTATGGAAATCAGTAACGGCAATTATGGTTTGGAAGCCGACGCCGACGGACGCTTTATCATCAGAGACTATAAAAATGGTGGGGCCTCAAGAGATCCCTCTACTCTATCAGGGGGAGAGACTTTTCTGGCATCTCTGTCCCTGGCCCTGGCTCTGTCCGCAGAAATACAATTAAAAGGTCGCGCCCCTTTAGAATTTTTCTTTCTGGATGAGGGCTTTGGATCTCTTCACGAAGATGCCCTGGAGGACGTTATGAACTCCATTGAAATGCTCCATCATGATAAGTTAAAAGTGGGGATTATCAGTCATGTGGAATCCATTAAAAATCGGATGCCGGTAAAGCTTCTTATTACTCCGGCAGAAGCCGGCGCAGGCGGCAGTCGGGTAAGAATTGAAAAATAAGGAAGCGGGTGAGATAGAAATGGAGAAGTCATTAGAACGAGTTTGGTATTATGATACGGAAATCGGTCGAGTGGGCATTGCGGAAAATGGCAATGCCATTACAGAAATCACCCTATTAAAAACGTGCCTGGGGCCGGGTATTACCCGCCTGTTAGACCCTGAAATAAAAGAGGAAACACCCTTATCACCCGTAGGGGCGGGTATTACCCGCCCGATAAAAGAGGAAACGCAACTATTAAAAACAGCAGCAGAACAATTAAAGGAGTATCTGGCTGGCAACCGGCAAACCTTTGATCTTCCCCTTGATCCCCGGGGTACGGAATTTCAAAAATCCGTATGGAATGCATTACTTGATATTCCCTTTGGTGAAATCCGCAGCTATAAACAAGTAGCTGAAGCCATTGGCAATCCTAAGGCCTGTCGCGCAGTGGGAATGGCTAATAATAAAAACCCCATTCTTATTGTGATTCCCTGCCATCGGGTCATTGGCTCTAATGGCAGCCTGGTGGGCTATGGTGGGGGAATTGATTTAAAAGAAAACCTTTTAAAGCTTGAAGGATTCGAAGTAAAAAAGAAGGATTAGTCAATGACAGAAAAATTTTCAATAAAATATGCTAAAAGAAAAACCCTGAGTTTAACCATTACAAAGAATGCTCTTATTGAGGTTCGAGCCCCTTTGGGAACATCAAAGAAAATCATCAACGATTTTGTTGAAAAAAATAAGTCCTGGATTGAAGAACATTATACGACGGTTAAAACTCAGGTTGATTGCCGAGATGGTTTTCAATTAAATTTCGGGGATCACCTTTTGTTTTTCGGAAAAACCTATCCCTTAGTTGCCATTGATGAGAAGAATACAGGATTTAATGGTGAATGTTTTTATGCCCATCGTTTTCTAAGTCCGGAAGGGCTTAAAAATGAAGTGGTAAAAACCTATCGTGACCTTGCCCAACAGGTTCTGGCCCAACAAGTTCAAAATATCAGCCAACATATGAAGTTAAAGCCTTTGGCTGTGAAAATTAACGGCGCAAAATCACGGTGGGGTTCCTGTTCCAGCAAGGGGAATCTTAACTTTTCATGGTATTTGGTGATGGCTGATGAAGATACGGTTAATTACGTGGTGGTTCATGAACTGGCTCATCTTTTAGAAATGAACCACTCCCCAAAATTTTGGAAGATTATTGAGCAAATCCTACCCAATTATAAACAGGAAAAGAATAAACTGAAAGTACTCCAGAAAACCCTAATGACACAAAACTGGGAGTAACTAAAACCACATGCATGAAGCATGTGGTTTTTTGTTGGAAAAAACTTGACTTTTCAATGATGTTAGTGCATAGTGTATATAAGTGATATATACACTATGCACTAACATCGGGAGGTGATCCATTGAACATCAGTATCAGCAATAGCAGTGGCAAGCCCATTTATGAACAGATTGCCATGCAAATAAAGAACATGATTATCCGGGGAGAATTATCTCCAGGGGATTTGCTGCCGAGCATGCGATTCCTGGCAAAGGAGTTGCGAATCAGTGTGATTACAACCAAACGCGCCTATTCCGAATTAGAACGGGATGGTTTTATAGAAACAGTCACCGGAAAAGGCAGTTTTGTAGCCAATAAAAATATGGCCTTTATTCGGGAAGAGCAATTAAGACTGGCTGAAGAATACCTTCAAAAAGCAGTGGACATTTCAAAGAGCAGTGACATAACCTGTGAAGAACTCACGGAAATAATAGCGGTTTTATATAAAGGAGAATAAAAAATGACCAATGCATTAGAAATTCAGAATTTAAACAAAAACTATGGGGATTTTCAATTAAAAAATGTAAGCTTTGCCGTCCCAAAGGGAAGTATCGTCGGATTTATCGGTGAGAACGGCGCAGGAAAAACTACGACCCTTAAAGCGATTCTTAATTTAGTTAGCCGAGACAGCGGCGCCATTGAAATGATGGGAATGGACACCATCAAAGAAGAAAAAAAGATCAAAGAAAACATAGGGGTTGTACTTGATGGGTGTAATTTTCACGATAACTTAAACACTGGAGATATCTCAAAAATGATGGGATGTATTTATAAAAATTGGAATCCTGTAATTTACAACAAATATCTTGGGAAATTCAAACTTCCTGAAAATAAAAAGTTTAAAGAATTTTCCCGGGGAATGAAAATGAAACTGCAAATTGGCGTTGCTCTTTCCCATGAACCGACATTCTTAATTTTAGATGAGGCTACCAGCGGATTAGACCCCATTGTCAGAGAGGAAATCCTGGATGTTTTTATGGATTTTATCCAGGATGAGGAGCATTCAATATTAATTTCTTCTCATATCACCAGTGACCTGGATAAAATTGCGGATTACATTGTTTTTATTCATCAGGGAGAAATACTTCTGAAGGAAGAAAAAGAAACACTGTTAGATGGTATGGGGGTATTGAAATGTGGAATCGAAGAGTTTAATAAGCTGGATAAGGATGAGTACATTCGCTATCGGAAAAATCAGTTTGGCTATGAAATTCTGGTAAAAGATAAGAGGGGAATAAAGAAGAAATATCCTGAGGCAATTGTGGATGGAGCCTCTATTGAAGAAATCATGTTGTTTTACATTAAGGGGGAAAAATAATGAAAGGGCTCATTTTAAAAGATCTGTTGAATTTAAAGGGGACATTTAAAACCCTGGGAGTCATGATGCTTCTGTTTACCGTTATTTTTATACCGGCAGGTAATGACTTTGTTTTTGGCATCATTATTATTATGTTAGCCATGATGGTGATTACCACCATTAGTTATGATGATCTGGCCAAATGGGATACCTATGCACTGACTATGCCGGTGACCCGAAAAGAAATGGTACTGAGTAAATATCTGGTTTTGGGAATTCTGACTATTTCAGGAGCGATACTATCCCTGATTGTTGGCATCATTGGAACAATGATCGTGGGAAGAAGTTTTTCCATGGAGATTTTAGCAATCATTGGAGTCGTTTTGCTTATCGCTCTTGTTTTCGGAAGCGTTATGCTCCCATTGATTTATAAATTCGGAGCTGAAAAAGCCCGGCTGATGTTAATGCTTTGTTTTTTGATACCCATGGGTATTATCTTTCTTTTGGAAAAAACGAATATCCCGATACCGATCGACGCCAATCCATGGATGTATCTTTCATTATTGATCGGTTTCACTCTGGTTGGTCTGATCCTCTCCTATGGGCTTTCACTGAAAATTTACGAGAAGAAGGAGTTTTAGAAAAAAAGGTTGGTTGATATTGAAAAAGGTCTGAACATTTACGATCAGACCTCAAACTGTAGACAAAGTAGAAATGTAAGTTCTGGGGATAATGGTAATATCAGTTGTCTGCATCATGGCGAACAGGCGTAGCCTGTACGATCATGCAGCAGACAACGATTTATCATTGTCCTCAGGACGATTTTGCAAAACAAACCCAGTACTCAGGCATTTAGTCTTCCAGACGTTCCAATAAAGTCTTTTCGAAGGCATTGATTCCTACACGATCAATGACTGCAGAAATACGCTCGCCATCAGTACCTAAGTCCATATAGGTTTCCAGAATTTTTTCAACAAGCTCAGGGATTCCCTCAACAGCATAAAGATCCGTCAGTCGGTCACCAAAACGGTAACTGCGACCCATACGGCCACCGACATAAACAGCAACTCCACGGGCTTCCTCGGTCATGGCTTCAAAATCACAAACCTGGGCACATTTCCCGCAATTAACACAGAGTTTTTCATTCCATACCAGTTTTTTATGAACCAGGGTAAGTGATTTAGCTCGGCAAACTTTGGTGCACTTGCCGCAATTTGTACAGTTATCTTCATCATATTGTACGTAGGATTGGCCTACGAAGCCGATATCGTTGGTATTGGCTTTAGCACAGTTGTTCGGGCATCCCACAAAGGTCAGTTTCGCTTTTCCATGAAGTTCCTGTCCGAAGAATTGATCATGACAAATGCCACCAAGTTTTTGAGTGTCGTAAAGCCCATGAAGGCAAACGGTTCCCTTACAGGTTACAATCGGTCGGACCTTTTTCCCGGTGCCGCCATAGTTAAGCCCAGCCGCTGTAATAGCAGATTTAACAGGTTCAATATCATCATATTTGATCCAGGGAATTTCAAGATTAAGTCGGGTGGTTTCACCTAAATAGCCTCGACCATATTTTTCAGCAATTTCTGCCAGGGTCTGGATTTCTTTTGATGTAAAGTTGCCGGTTCGGCTTAAAATACGAATGGAGAAATAACCCTCCTGTTTTTGGGCTAAAATTCCCTGAGATTTTAGTGTTGCAATTTCTTTTTGAGTGATCATGATATACCTGCTTTCTATTTTTGATGCTCTTTTATTTATTCGTCGCATAACAGTTTATCCCTTATATCTAAAAACTATATTAAATTTATTGGTTCTTAAGGAAGCTTATGTTAAAATAATAAGAATTTGTATTAAGGAAAGGGACACATGATGCTTAAACTCGAACAGGTCTCAAAGACCTATGGAAATAAGAAGGCCAAAGCGGTTGATAACGTTAGCCTTGAAGTCCATCCCGGGGAAATATTTGGGTTTGTAGGACCCAATGGTGCAGGCAAAACCACAACTATTAAAATGATGGTCAGTCTGTTAAAACCGGATACCGGAAGAATTTTCATAAATGGCATTGATAATCAGAAAAATATTCTTGAAGCAAAAAAACAATTCAGTTATGTGCCTGATAATCCCGAACTTTTTGAAAAAATCAAGGGCATTGAATACCTCAAATTTCTGGCGGATGTTTATGAGGTGCCCCTGACAGAGCGACAAAAGCAGATCGAAAAATATTTGGATCTCTTTGAGATCAAGGACGCCATCAATGATCCCATTGGCTCCTTTTCTCATGGAATGAAGCAAAAACTGGCTCTGGTAGGAGCCTTAATTCATAATCCTGAAGTATTTATTTTAGACGAGCCCATGGTGGGTTTGGACCCTAAGGCATCCTTTGAGCTGAAAAAAATCATGCGCGACCATTGCGATCAGGGGAAATCCGTCTTTTTTTCTACCCATGTACTGGATGTTGCAGAGAAATTATGTGATCGGATAGCCATTATTAAAAATGGAAAAATCATCGAAGTGGGAACCATGAATGAAATCCGGACAAAGACAGGCAGTCAGGAATCCCTGGAAAATATTTTCCTGGAGTTAACAGAATAATGAGAGAGATTATTAATCTTACAAAACTGTTTTTAAATGATTCTCTGGGATTTTCGTTGCTTTTCTATAATAAAACCCATAATAAAAAAGAATTTTCCAAGCAGCTTTTTACCATGATCATTGTGTCCGTTGCCTTGATTCCGGCCTTTTTTATGTATATCTCTTTTATGACCGCTTTATACACAGGGCTTCGACTGATCAATCAAGTGTCGGTTTTTTTAACCATTGGTTATATTTTCACCTCGGTAATAATTATTATTTTTGGCATTATGTACATTCTTTCGGAATTCTATTTCTCAAAGAATATGGAAGAACTCATACCCTTGCCCATTGCTCCCAGAAAAATCATTATTTCAAAATTTGCCAGTATTCTGGTACTTGAGTATGTTTTTGCAGCATTAATGTTTATACCGGTCCTCATGATATATGGCATTGGCCAGGGAATGGGGTTGGGATATGTGTTTTTGGCCTTTGTGGTCTTTCTCACCCTTCCTTTACTGCCGCTTTCATTGGAAACGGCCTTAATTATGACCGTTATGCGGTCATCTTCCATTAAAGGGCGCCAGGATGTTGTTCAAATCATCTTTATTATTATTGGTATTTCACTGATTATCGGCATTCAATTCTGGTTTGGAGCCCAAATGGGAAGTACTGGCGAGGTTGATTTACAAACCCTGATGAATAGTTTATTGAACAACAATGAAAAATTATTAAACATGATCGGATATTTTGCGCCTGCCAGTCTACTTGTTGCCTGGGGGCTTAATGAAACGAACCTGATGTCTGTATTTTGGGTGTTTTGTTTGACGTTAATCACTGCTTTTTCCTTTGGCCTTATGGTTTTTATTGGAGAACGGTTTTTTATTGCAAGTCTGATTACTGGGAAAACCTCAAGAAAAGGGAAAAAACTGACCAGGGCTGAGCGACAAAAATCCCTGGGCCCAAAAAGCCATGGAGCCATGGCAATTTTTGCCATGGATATGCGTTTGCTCCTGCGAACCCCTATCTTTCTTTTAAATAACGTAAGCGTGGTGATTATTGTCCCATTGTGCATACTCATCATTTTATCTTTTTCCCCCTTAACCCCACAAGATTTTGATGCGGTAAAGAGCTTTTATGACCAAATGCCCATGGTCGTAAATTTTATGCTCATGGGATTCTTTGTTTTTTTTGGAGCAACCTCGGCAACCACGGCAACCACTTTCTCCCGGGAAGGAAGAGCTTCCTGGCTGACCCGGATCGTTCCGGTATCCCCCAGAGACCAGATTATCGGACGGACAGCCTCAGCCCTGGTTGTGCAGAGTCTAGGTATTCTTTTTACTCTCATAGGGGTGTATTATTATCTGCCATTGACAGGGATGACTATTTTATTAACGGTTATTCTGGGAGTGTTGGGAACCGTACCGATTCTTTTATTTGGATTGTTAATTGATATGAATCGTCCATTATTGGAATGGGATAACCCCCAAAAGGCAGTAAAAAATAATATGAATGTCGTCATTACTCTTTTTGGAGGAATGGCCTATGTGGGATTACTCCTTCTTATTTCAGCAGCCCTGGGGTATTTTGTGAACCAATGGCTGGCCTATGGACTCTTTGCCATGATCAGCGGGATTTTAACCGCTGTATTTTATAAAATCATCAATAAAAATCTTGAAGAGCGATTGTTAGCCTTCTAAGTGGTATTAATAGAAAAACAAGTAAAATCATATAAGCTATTCACTGAAGCATCTTGGAAGTCTTAACATGTGGGCTGGGTTTGACGCTTACAAAGATAAGAAGGATGTGAATTTTGGATAAAGAGAGAAAGATTATTGTTGTTGAAGGAATTGTTCAAGGCGTCGGCTTCCGGCCATTTGTCTACAATTCAGCAAATGCTTTTGGGTTAAAAGGATGGGTGAATAACAATTCCCAGGGAGTTACCATCGATGTTGAGGGAGCACTCAAAGATTTAAATGAATTTGTGAAGTGTCTTGAAAATAATTCCCCGCCACTTGCTAAAATTGCAAAAATAACCATAAAAAACGAGGAACTGTTTAATTATTCCGGTTTTGAAATCAAAGAAAGTGAAAAGAGTTTGGGTAAAACCACTTTTATATCACCGGATATAGCGACTTGCAGTGAATGCGCGCAAGACATATTAAATATTAACAATCGCAGACACGATTATGCTTTTACGAATTGTACCAATTGCGGTCCCAGGTTTTCGATTATCCAGGAATTGCCTTACGACAGAGATAAAACGACCATGAGTGAATTCAAAATGTGCAAGAAGTGTCATAAAGAATATTCGGATCCCGCAAACAGGCGGTTTCATGCCCAGCCAAATGCCTGTGATGAGTGTGGACCCGAACTTTGGATAGAGGATAATAAAGGCAGCATATTAGAAATTGAGGATCCCATAGGCTTTGCTCAGAATAGGCTCAGGGAAGGAAAAATATTTGCCATAAAAGGTCTGGGAGGTTTTCACCTGGCCTGTGATGGTCTGAATGAAACGGCAGTACAACAGTTAAGAGAGCGAAAAAAAAGACCCTGTAAGCCGCTTGCGATTATGACAAAGGATATAGAAACGGTAAAGAACTACTGCGAAGTCAATCCATTAGAAGAAAAAATGCTGACCGGAATAAAAAAACCGATTGTTATTTTGAATCAAAATAAAAGCGGTGACCTGCCTCGAAATATTGCACCAAAACAAAATACATTGGGGGTCATGCTGCCGTATACACCGATTTATATTTTATTGTTTTCGGAAATACTTGAAGTGCTTATTATGACCAGTGCCAATGTAAATGGTTTGCCCATAGAGTATCAGGATGATTCGGCAAGAAAAAGTCTGGCCGGTATTGTGGATTATTTTCTGATGTATAATCGTGATATACATGTACCGGTTGATGATTCGGTATTAAAGGTTGTCAGAAATGAACAAACCATGATTCGCCGGGCCCGGGGTTTTGTACCTGAAGCTTTTAAGGCAGATCATATGCGAAATATCTTAGCCTGCGGTTCCAATATGAAGAATACTTTTTGTATCAGTAAAGAAGGATCATTGTTTTTAAGTCAATTCAACGGTGACCTGGAAAATCTGGAAACCTATGAGCACTATAGAGAAAATGTAGAGCATTTCAAAAAAATATTTTCGTTTGCGCCCCAATTTATAGCCCACGATCTGCACCCCGGTTATATGTCAACCAGGTATGCTTTAGAATATGATTTGCCGAGAATAGGTGTGCAACATCATCATGCCCACATTGTCAGCAATATGTTTGAAAATAATTTAGAACAAAAAGTGATTGGCGTTTGCTTTGATGGTACGGGATATGGATCTGATGGAAAAATATGGGGCGGAGAATTTCTGATTTGTGATCGCCTTGACTATAAAAGAGTGGCTCATCTTGATTATATAAAAATGCCCGGAGGCGAAAAAGCCATTAAAGAACCATGGAGAATGGCAGTATCCTATCTTTATAAGGCATTAAGCGCACAAAGTAGTCAAAAAGAGGTTGGGGATAGGATCTTTGAATTATATGGTAAGCAGGCCATTAATTTGATTAATATCTTAAATTCAAACATAAACTGTCCGGAGACCTCAAGTATGGGCAGACTTTTTGATGCGATGGCAAGTATTATTGGAGTGACGGATGTCGTTACCTATGAAGGTCAGGCTTCCATTGAACTTGAAGCGCTGTCAGAAATAGAAATTGAAGAAGCATATGATTATAAAGTAATGAAACAGGATAATTATATCATAGAGCCCGATGATATAATTATCGAGGCGTTAAATGACAAAATAAAAGGCATATCCGGTAAAATGATTGCCTCAAAATTTCAAAATACCATTGTTAATTTTACAGTCAATCTTTGCCTGCGCATCAGAGAAGACTCCGGGTTAAAGGAAGTTGCCCTGAGTGGCGGTGTTTTTCAAAATTCATTTTTATTGGGGAAAATATGTCGCAATCTCAAGCAGAATGATTTTGTAGTCCATACCCATAAAAACTTGCCTTCTAATGATGGCGGAGTTGCCATTGGGCAGATTGTCATAGCCAGTGCAGTCATTGAAAATGATTGAAGCAATATAAAATGAATTCTGTGAATTTAATACGGTTTTTATAAATCATAGCCCTCATCTTGTTTACAAGGTGGGGGCTATTTGACTTTTCTTTAGATAAAAGTCACTAGAGTTTTAAATGTTTTGTTGCTTGCTAATTGTAAAAAAAATGCAACAAAATATCATTTAATGTAAATTTAAATTAAGGAGAGAAGCCTTTTATAGAATTATTGATATATATTTAACACAATCTTTACATAAAAAAAATATTAACTTAACATTTCGTCTATAAAATTACAGGCAATGGGAAACATTCAATAGTTTTCAAACGTTACAAGGAGGAAATTTGTGAAAATAAGTAGAAGAGATTTTTTAAAGTGGTCGGTTGCGACTGGGGTTGCTTTGAACTTAGAATTTGATCTTGACAATGTAAATTCAGTTCTGGCAGCAGAAACAGATCCGCCCATCATTTGGATTCAAGGGGCCGGCTGTTCCGGATGTACAATCTCCACTTTGAATGTAACGACTCCAACCACCATTGATGATGTGCTGCTAAACAAAGTAAGCATGAAATATAACAACACAATTATGGCTGCTTCCGGTGATCTTACAATGCAAACTTTGGATCAATGTGCCACTCAGTATGCCAGTCAATTTATATTGGTGATAGAAGGTGCGATACCTACCGGTGCAAGCGGAAACTATTGTATCATTGGAGAGGTCGCTGGCGTTCCAATGACAATGCAACAGGCTGTTTTAAAATATGGGCCCATGGCAAAATATGTCGTAGCGGCAGGCACCTGCGCTTCCTTTGGCGGCGTTTCGGCTGCAGGTACAAATAATACAGCATGTAAAAGTGCTAAAACACTATTAACCGGGAAAACAACAAACCCTGTGGTAAATTTACCAGGATGTCCAGTTCATCCTACTGTTTTGATTCAAACACTTTTGGATTTAATATTAACGGGTATGCCGGCATTAGATAATAACAGTAGGTCTACAAAATACTTTGGAGCAACGGTACATAATACGTGTCCACGAAAAGGAACTGGAAATGCAGGCCAAATAGGATCAACAGCCGGATGCTTCCTATCATTGGGATGCAAGGGAACAAGCACTGATAATGTTTGCACATCATTGAAATGGAATAATGGACAATCATGGTGCATGAATGTTAACTATCCCTGCATCGGCTGTTCAAATCCTACCTTCCCAACCAATCCATTATTATAAGCTTAGCTCACCATTAATTCATTTATGAAAGGAATAATAAACTATGAGCACTTTAGTATTAGATCCAATAACAAGACTTGAAGGACATTTAAAAGTTTCAGTAACGTTAGATGCAGGTAATAATGTCACTGCGGCACAGGCAACAGGTAATTTATATCGTGATTTTGAAAATATGTTAGTCGGAAGAGTTCCCGGTGATGCGGCCTTTTTAACACAGCGAATCTGCGGGGTGTGTCCGGTTTCGCATGCCATCGCTTCTTCAAAAGCCACCGAACAGGCGCAAGGTTTTACGCCACCACTGCAGGCATTATTATTAAGAAATCTGATCCAGGGAGCTAATTTTATTGCCAGTAATGTATTGCATTTTTATCAGCTGGCACTGCTGGACTTTATCCAGGGACCACAAATGAGCCCATGGGCTCCCGGTTATGCACTGGATTTTAGATTAAATGCCACGGACAGCCAAACATTAATGGATCATTATGTCACAGCATTATCCATAAGAAGACAGGCTCATGAAATGGGAGCAATTTTCGGCGGAAAGCTTCCTCATGTTGGGAATGTCGTTCCAGGCGGTGTGACAGCAAATCCGACTTCAACCCATATCACCAGCTTCAGAAATTATTTAAATACAATAACGGCATTTGTTCAAAATACCTATCGAGCAGATGTAAACAAATTAGCTGCCGCTTATAGCGATTATTATCAAATCGGTAAAGGCTATGGCAATTTAATATCCTATGGCGTGTTTGATACAAATACTGCCGGAGCTCAGTTATTCCCTGCCGGTACTGTCACTAACGGTGTGGTTGGAGGGTTTGCAAACACCAATATAAAAGAATATGTCGGACATTCCTGGTATACATCACCATCTGGAGTCAACCCTTCAAGTGAGGCAACAACGCCAAGCTTCGGGAAATCAGGCGCTTATACCTGGCTTAAGGCGCCAAGATACAATGATGTGCCCTATGAAGCCGGAAGTCTGGCAAGAACCTGGATAAGCGGAGATTATCAAGTTGGCGTTTCCGTTATGGATCGGCATATGGCCAGATGCATTGAAACCGGCAAGATAGCTGAAAATATGCAAACCTGGCTTAACCAGCTTCAGGTTGGGGTATCCGGTTATACAGATATAGGAACCCCGGCTACCGGAACAGGCATCGGTTTAACAGAAGCACCAAGAGGGGCTCTCGGACATTGGGTTTCTGTTGCCACTTCAAAAATATCCAGATATCAAATCGTCACCCCAACCTGTTGGAATGCTTCACCAATGGACGATGCAGGAAATGTGGGACCCATTGAAAAGGCTTTAATCGGAACGCATGTAACAGACACTGCACAACCCGTTGAGCTTTTAAGAATTGTACACTCCTTCGACCCATGTACAGGATGCTCGGTACATGTCATGTCACCAGAAGGCATTGAAATATCTAATTTTGTTGTCCAACCGCTATAATTTTAAGGTTAAAGGAAACCGAATTCTTGGAACAATTATAGTTGTTTCGAGATGACAGGGTTGAAATATTTGACGCTTCTTTTCATAAAAAAGTTTCCAGTGTTTTTTTTATTTCTTCTTTTATGACCATTATTCAATTCATCTTTAGATTTGATAATGGTCTGCAAATCTTAACTTGACAATTATTTACAAAAAGGTTATTCTTGATTTGTAAATAATTTGTAACAAAAATAACATTAATGTAACGGAATGCAAATTTGAGTAAAATTTGTATTGATAAAAGAAAAAAACAGACGTTTTTTTCAAAAATTAAAGGAGAATATCTATGAAAATAAGCAGAAGAGATTTCTTGAAGTGGTCTGTTGCGGCAGGAGTTGCTTTGAATGTGAATTTTGATCTTGCAGATGTAAATTCAGTTCTGGCAGCAGAAACAGATCCACCAATCATTTGGATTCAAGGTGCAGGCTGCTCCGGGTGTACAATCTCCACATTAAATGTAACTAATCCAGCCACCATTGATGACGTTCTATTAAATAAAGTCAGTATGAAATATAACAATACAATTATGGCATCATCAGGCTCTGGTGCAGTTCAGGCTTTAGAAGAAAGCGCAACCCAGTATAACGGTCAATTTATACTGGTTGTAGAGGGTGCTGTACCGACTGGTGCAAGCGGAAACTACTGTGTCATCGGAGAGCTGAATGGCGTTCCTTTAACAGTCCAACAGGCTGTTTTAAAATATGGTCCCATGGCAAAATATGTCGTAGCGGCAGGAACGTGTGCTTCCTTTGGAGGCGTATCAGCGGCCGGTACCAATGAAACAGGTTGTTCAGGCGTTAACACACTATTGACCGGTAAAACAATTAACCCGGTTGTCAATTTGTCAGGTTGTCCGGTTCATCCTACGGTTATGATTCAATCGCTGCTGGATCTCATTTTAGTTGGTAAGCCGGCAGTGGATTCGAACAACAGACCGACTAAATATTTTAGTGAAACAATCCATTCAACCTGCCCCAGAAGAGAAGAAGATGATGCAAGTCAAATAGGAGCAACATCAGGATGTTTTGAAGCCTTGGGTTGTATGGGTAAATCCTGCCAGAATGTATGTGAATCCATGAAATGGAATAATGGACAAGCATGGTGTATCGGTGTTAATTACCCTTGCATAGGATGTTCAGATCCTACCTTCCCGGCGAATCCATTATTAATCGGTTCTGATTAATTGAATAAGAAGGGATTATAAAATATGAGTACAATAGTATTAGATCCAATAACAAGACTGGAAGGCCATTTGAAAATTTCCGTCACTTTAGATGCAAGTAACACCGTGACTGCCGCAGAGGCAACCGGTAATCTATATCGGGGTTTCGAAAACATGTTAGTGGGAAGAAATCCTGGGGATGCGGCTTTTTTAACGCAGAGAATCTGCGGCGTTTGCCCAGTTTCTCATGCCATCGCTTCATCAAAGGCCACAGAGCAGGCAGGAAATTTTACTCCAAATCTTCAGGGACTGCTTTTAAGAGATCTTATCCAGGGAGCTAACTTTATAGCCAGTAATATACTGCACTTTTATCAGCTTGCCTTGCTGGATTATGTTCAAGGTCCGGCAATGCATCCATGGACTCCCGGTTATTCCCAGGATTTCAGATTCAGTGCTGCTGACAGCCAAACATTGATGGCTAATTATGTTACCGCTTTATCCATAAGAAGACAAGCTCAGGAAATGGGAGCAATTTTCGGAGGAAAACTTCCTCATGTTGGTAATGTCGTACCAGGCGGTGTGACAGCAAGTCCTTCGTCTGCGGACATCGCTAATTTCAGTGATTATTTAGGGACAATTAAGGCCTTTATCCAAAGTGAATATAATGCGGATGTCAATAAATTAGCAACAGCTTATAGCGATTATTATCAAATCGGTAAAGGTTATGGGAACCTGATATCCTATGGTGTCTTTGATACGAATATTACCGGAACTCAATTATTCCCTGCGGGAACCGTCACAAACGGTGCAGTTGGAAGCTTTGATGCAGCTAATATAAAAGAATACGTGGGACATTCCTGGTATTCATCACCTTCAGGAGCTAACCCTTCATCTGAAACAACAACCCCAAGCTATGGAAAATCAGGTGCCTATACCTGGCTTAAGGCACCACGATACAATGATGTGGCCTATGAAGCCGGAAGTCTGGCAAGAACCTGGGTAAGCGGCGATTATAGAAATGGGATTTCTGTTATGGACAGACACCTGGCAAGATATACAGAGACAAGTAAGATCGCCACTAATATGGCAACCTGGCTCAGTCAGCTTCAGGTTGGAGTATCCGGATATACGAATATGGGCACGGTAACATCAAGTGGCAATACTGGTTCAGATAGTGAAAAAGATAGCGAAAACAAAACCGGGAGCGAAAGTGAAAACAGCAGCGATGATAAAAGCGTATCCGAAACAGATGCAACAACAGCCGCAACAGTTGTAGCGGCAGCCGCGACAGCAGTACAGGCAACGACATCAGCAACAGGGGTAGCCGCTCCTGCGACCCCAGTGGATGCAACAACAGCCGCAACAGCCATTGCAACCAATGCCACTGCGGTAGTAGCAGGAACAGGTATTGGATTAACGGAAGCACCGCGAGGCGCCCTGGGCCATTGGGTGACGATTGCAGCTTCAAAAATATCACAATACCAGATAGTAACGCCAACCTGTTGGAATGCATCACCCATGGATGATGCTGGAAATGTTGGACCCATTGAGATGGCACTGATTGGAGTAAATGTCGCAAATAGTGCCGAACCAGTGGAGCTATTAAGAATCGTCCACTCCTTTGACCCATGTACAGGCTGTTCAGTGCATGTCATGTCCCCAGAAGGCATTGAAATGTCAAACTTTATTGTACAGCCGCTTTGATACCAGAGTTAAAGGACACTGTTATTATCGGAATCGGTAATATTTTACTTCAGGATGATGGTGTCGGAGTCCATGTAATCAAACAATTGGAAAATGAAATGCTGCCATCGACGATTGAATTAGTCGATGGCGGTACATCCACACTGGATATGCTGGGTTTCTTTCTGGATTATAAAAAGGTAATTGTTGTGGATTGTCTCAGGGCAGGTTTAAAACCGGGCACCATCTACAAAATAAAACCCGAAGATATCAGTCATTACGAAAAAGAAAATCTTTCCATTCATGACGTTCAAATACTGGATGTTGTAAGAATGGCAAAGATGCTGGATAAAACCCCTTTAGTAGTAATATTCGGCATAGAACCGGAAAAAATATCCTTAGAGCTGGAAATGACAAAAACAATAATATCAAAAATACCGGAAATCGTTTCGCATATAAAGAAAGAATTGAAGCTTAACTAGGAGATCAAGATGCATGAAGTTTCGATCATTCAAAATGTTGTAAAAATAGTAACCGAAAAAGCAATTGAAAACAAATTCACTAAGGTATCCAAAGTATCATTAAAAATAGGTGAATTATCCGGGGTTATGCCGGAATCTCTCAACTTTGCATTCAAAAGTTGCATAATGGAGTCAATGCTTGAAGGCGCAACCTTAGAAATAGAAAAAGTAAAGGCCATAGCGGAGTGCCTTGACTGTAAAAAAGAATTCCCAATTGACCATTTTAATAAACTCTGTCCAATTTGCAATCAATTTTGTTCGAGTATTGTTAGTGGCTATGAGCTTTATATAAATACCATAGAAGGAGATTAAAGGATGAGTGAAATAAAGGTCGTTACAAACATTCTTCAAACAAATGATGAGATCACTGCTAAAAATAAAAAATTACTGAATGATAAGGGTATCTATGTCATAAACCTTATGAGTTCACCGGGTTCAGGTAAGACATCATTGCTTGAACGCATTATCGCGAAACTTAAAAACGATATTAATATTGCGGTGATTGAAGGGGATATTTATACCACAAAAGATGCCCAGAGAATTGAAGCCCAGGGTGTTCCAGTGGTTCAAATCAACACCGGAGGAGCCTGTCACCTTGATGCCGAAATGATCAGAGGGGCATTAAACGGATTAACCCTTGATAAAATTGATTTGCTTGTTATCGAAAATGTCGGTAATCTCGTTTGCCCGGCAGAATTTGAAATCGGTGAAGATATAAAAATCGCTGTTTTGAGCACCACAGAAGGCAATGACAAACCCCTGAAATATCCACTGATGTTTGAAAAATGCGGTGCAGTTATCTTAAACAAACTGGATATAATAGAATTTACTGATTTTGACAAAGCTGAGTTTTATTATGATATTAAATCTTTAAATGCCAATGCGGATACCTTTGAAACATCCTGTGTTAAAAATCAGGGAATCGATGAAATATGTTCGTGGTTAATGAGTAAAATAAGAAATAAAAAAAGTGAAATGAAATAAAGGAGGAATTGTATTATGCCAAGATTAGGATTTCCGGAGTTAGCAATAATATTAGTTATTGCGCTGATCATATTTGGACCAGGAAAGTTACCTGGATTAGGTAAGTCTGTAGGTGAAACGATTAAAGAATTTAGAAAGGGCACATCCGAGCCAGTGAGTGTTAACAAAACAGAAATCAGTGAAACTGTCCAAACTGAAACCAAAGCAGATGTTAAAGGACAGGCAATAAACGCTGAAGGTAAATCGAAAGAAAATAAAACATGAAGGACAATAAAAAATTTAAAGCGTTTAAAGAGTTGGATTAAATAAAAGGAGGGGTTTTATTATGCCAAGTTTAGGATTTCCGGAGTTAGCAATAATATTAGTTATTGCGCTGATCATATTTGGACCAGGAAAGTTACCATCATTAGGTAAGTCAGTTGGTGAAACCATTAAAGAATTTAAAAAAGCCTCAACTCAGCTAATGAATGATAATAAAACAGAACCAGAGGCAGAGGTTAAAGCCCAGGAAACCAATGCAGAAGTTAAAACTGAAGATGGTAAAAGTTAAGAAATAAAATAATCGTTAGGGAGTAAAGCTATGATTAAAAGCGAAGGTATTGTCAAGGCGGTCCACTGGCTTGAGAGATTCAGAAAAATTATTCTTTGGATAGTTTTAGTTATTATTGCAGCATCCTCGCTTGTATATATTCAAGCTGATTTGTTAATTAGTATACTTGCACAGCCACTCAATGGCGTGCAATTGCATTTCATGACGCCGGCTGAAGGACTCATGGCAAAGCTAAAGGTTTCTGTTTTAGGAGGGCTTATCGTAGCCTCACCAATCATAATTTTTCTAATCATACAGGCAACGGGATCGGTACTGACAAAAAAAATCAAGAGACTTCTGATATTTCTTATTTTACCTTTGTCTTTTGTCCTCTTCGCTTTTGGAATGGTTTTTGGATATACCCTGGTTTTACCGACAACTATAAAATTTCTTATGGATACCAGTAATGGTTTTATGATACCGACCTTGTCTGCAAATCAATACTTTTCCTTTATAGGGGGATTGCTTTTTTGTATCGGTGCAGTATTTGAACTGCCATTAATTTTAATTGCTTTATCAAGAATCGGGATTATTAATTCAAAAATGCTGAAAAAGGCACGAAAGATGACTATTTTGTTAGCGGTTATCGGAGCAGCTTTAATCACACCATCCCCGGATGCGTTTACGTTAGCCATTGTAACGCTGCCAATTTTAATTCTTTATGAAGTAAGTATCTGGTCGATATTCTTGTTTGAAAAAAAAGATAAACGAAAGAAAAGCAAAGAATTCTCAGAATAACCAGAGAGTGAATTTTGTGAGGTAAAGATATGGCAGCAAATGAAATGTCTGTAGTCGACCATTTAAATGAGTTAAGAAAAAGAATCATAATATCGGTGATCAGTATTTCTGCTGTTACCTTTCTTATCTATTATCAGGTTAATTATTTAATTAATATACTGATAAAACCCATAGCAGAGTTTAATTTAAGTCTCGTATACTTTAGATTAACAGAAGGTTTTGTCACAAGACTTCAAATATCTCTTGTTGCAGCCCTTATTATTACCAGCCCCATTATACTCTATGAAATATTGGCGTTTGTGGGAGCTGGTTTAACTTCCATAGAAAAAAAGTATTTATATAAGAATGGATTTGTTCTTTCCGGCTTATTTATACTTGGCATCGTTTTTGGATACACCATGATCTTGCCACATTCACTTAATTTTTTAATCTCTTATGGAAACACTTACTTAAAACCAGTGCTGAATGGCAGCACCTATTTTAATTTCATAGGTGTTTTTTGCCTTTTCACAGGCATTACGTTTCTGATCCCCTATGGTTTAGTGTTATTAGGGAAACATTCGCTCATAAGTTCCAGGGTATTAAGAAAAAAACAAATACCAGTAATGCTGGGAGTGCTTGCATTAGAAGGCGTATTATTACCCTCAGTGGATTTTTTTACATTTGCTATGGCGGCGGCTCCTGTTTTGTTAATGTATGAAATAAGTATCTGGATTATATTTTTAAGCGAAAGAAGAAAAAGGAGGAGAGAGAATGTGTCTGGCAATACCCGGAAAGGTTTTAAGTTTAGACGGAAATAATGGGTCGGTAGAAATTGGAAATATGACAAGGGATGTGTTTATGCATCTCGTACCAGAGGCGGTTGTGAATGACTATGTACTTGTACATGCAGGCTGTGCAATACAGATGATCGATGAAGCAGAAGCAAAAATAACCTTGGATATTTTAAAGGAGCTTGCCCAAAATGAAATTTGTTGATGAATTCAGAAACAATGAATACACTAAAATACTGGTTGAGAAGCTAAATAATATTTCCAGCGAAAAGATGAATATTATGGAGGTTTGCGGGTCCCATACCATGGCTATATTCAGATATGGTATCAGGGATGTACTGCCTTCAAACATCAATCTTATATCAGGTCCGGGTTGTCCGGTGTGCGTCACACCTCAGAGTTATATTGATACAGCCCTGACACTTTCTGAAAAAGGGAATGTCATTATTGCAACTTTTGGAGATATGATGAAAGTCCCTGGGAAAAAGGGTTCACTCACTAAAAAAAAAGCAGAAGGTGCAGATGTAAGAATTGTATACTCGCCCATGGATTGTCTTTTGATGGCAAACCAAAACCCTTCTAAAAAGATCGTATTTTTGTCCGTAGGATTTGAAACAACGGCTCCTATGGCTGCGGTTACTGTTATGGAAGCTAAAAAAAATAATATCAGTAATTTGTTTTTCCTGACCGCCCACAAAATCGTCCCACCGGTTATGGAGGCGTTAGTTAAGGAAAAAGATTTAATAATAGACGGGTTTTTATTACCGGGGCATGTCTGTGCAATTATTGGGTCAAAACCCTTTGAATTTTTGAGCAGGGATTATCATATCCCGGGAGTCGTCACAGGGTTTGAGCCCATTGATATGCTTCAGGGGTTGAATACACTGGTAAGCTCAGTGAGTAAAAAAAATAACAGGATTGAGAATGACTATAAACGAATCGTTAAAACAGAGGGAAATCCCTCTGCCTTGGAATATTTAAAAAAAGCGTTTAATCGTGTGGATAGCAGTTGGAGAGGCCTGGGCAGAATCCCCAACAGCGGACTGGAATTTAAGGGCGAATACGAAGACTTTGATGCGCTTAAGCATTTCAAAATAGATTATGAAGAATATGATGGCAGTCCCGGGTGCAAATGCGGAGAAATACTCAAGGGGAAAATCAAGCCACCGGATTGTCCGCTTTTTAAAAAAATCTGTAATCCGGAAAACCCGGTTGGTTCCTGCATGGTTTCATCAGAAGGTACCTGTGCGGCTTATTATCGATACCACAAAGACACGAAATAACTGGAGGTCTATTCAAATGGACGACATGATCACTTTAAGTCACGGCAGCGGCGGTGTACAAACGAACCGATTGATAAATGACGTATTTTTTAAATATTTTAATAACGATATTTTAAATCAGATGAATGATGCAGCTCAAGTTGAGCTGGATTTCAAAAAACTTGCGTTTACCACGGATTCATTTGTGGTGAATCCACTGTTTTTTAATGGCGGCAATATTGGTAAATTAGCAGTCTGCGGGACGGTCAATGATCTGGCCGTCAGCGGAGCCAAACCACTTTACCTAACAAGTGCTTTTATTATCGAAGAAGGTTTTTCTATTAAAGAACTGGAAGAAATTGTGAAATCAATGGCAGAGGAAGCCCATAAAGCCGGGGTGAAAATTGTCGCCGGAGACACAAAAGTTGTTGAGAAAGGCAGTGCTGACGGTATTTTTATTAACACTTCAGGGATCGGGAAGATTTATGAGAATGTTGATATTAATTGTGCCAATGCAAAAGTGGGAGACATCATCATCATCAATGGGTCATTAGGCGATCATGGCATGACAATCATGTGTGAAAGAAACAAACTTGGTTTAGAAGGGAATTTAAAAAGTGACTGTGCCTGTTTGAATTCCTTAGTCGACACAATGCTTGAAGCATATGAGGGAATTCATGTTATTCGGGATGCTACACGAGGCGGAGTTGCTGCAGTGCTTAATGAAATCAGCGAATTCAGTCAGGTAACGGTCGCTCTTGAAGAAAATATGTTACCTTTAAAAGAAGAAGTAAAAGGCGCCACTGAAATGCTGGGGCTGGATCCACTTTATATTGCCAATGAAGGAAAGCTTTGCGCCTTTGTACCGGAAGCTTATGCGCAAGAAGTGCTTAATGCAATGAGAGAACATCCACTGGGTTATGATGCTGTCATTATTGGAAAAGTTACCGAAGAATCAGGACAAAAGGTTTATGTCAATACTGTAGTCGGTGGAAAAAGGCTGGTTGATATGCCATCCGGAATTCAGCTTCCAAGAATATGTTAAATTTTGAAGAATAATGTTATGGATGTCACGAAGAGTGATAAATTGAAGGTTGCGTGAAGGATAAAAAGCATATCTATTGAACCATGAAAGCTATTTCTTAAATTAAGAAAGCTTTCGTGGTTATTTATTGTTTTTTGGGAGATTGGCCAAGGAAAATACGAATTGAATTTGAAAAATCACTAGCAGGCTCCAATAATGTAAAAAGAAAAATAAAACATATCGATTTTTACCATCATCAGTCTGGCTTTAACCTTTATATTTTATAAAACCATTAATAAAAATATGGAGGTACGATTGTTGGCGTTTTTGGTGGGTATAAATATAAAAACGGGTAAAAATTAAAAAGCAAAGTTGAACAATGACTAAAAGGAGTGATTCTATGCCATATAACAAGTTGTATAAAAAAGCGAATTATTTAATGAACGAAAAAAGCCCCTATTTATTGCAGCACGCATATAATCCTGTGGATTGGTATCCCTGGACGGAAGAAGCCTTTGATAAAGCAAAAGCCCTTAATAAACCTATATTCCTTTCTATTGGGTATAGCACCTGCCACTGGTGCCACGTTATGGAAAGAGAATCTTTTGAAGATGCAGAGGTTGCAGCGGTTTTGAACAGGGATTTCATCAGCATTAAAGTTGATCGGGAAGAACGACCGGATATTGACCAAATCTATATGACCTTTTCACATGTAAGCACGGGACAGGGGGGCTGGCCTCTCACTGTATTTTTAACACCGGAAAAGAAACCATTCTATGTTGGGACATATTTTCCTAAAAATTATAAATATGGTCGGCCGGGGCTTTTAGAAGTTTTAAAGGGAATCACAAACAAATGGAATCAAAGTCAGTCAGAAGTTGAAAATTCAGCCGAAAAAATAACCCTTATGCTGAATTCTCTGGATAGAACAGAAGAAGAAACTATCTTTGATCGAGACGTTTTTAGAGATGCCTATGATTACTTTAATCAAAGCTTTGACGTAGAATATGGAGGTTTTGGTATGGAACCGAAGTTCCCCACCCCGCATAATCTGTTTTATTTATTGCGGTATTCTGAAGCAAATAAAGAATCCCATGCCCTTGAGATGGTGGAAAAAACCCTGACGCAAATGTATAAAGGGGGGATTTTTGATCACATTGGTTTTGGGTTTTCAAGATATGCCACGGATCAGGCCTGGCTAGTTCCTCATTTTGAAAAAATGTTATACGATAATGCGCTATTGATTATGGCTTATGCCGAAACCTATCAAGCTACTGGAAATGCACTTTATAAAGATATTGCAGAAAAAATCATTACCTATGTAACCCGGGATTTAATGTCACCGGAAGGTGGATTTTATTGCGCCGAAGATGCGGATTCGGAAGGGGTCGAAGGAAAATTTTATGTTTGGACAATGGATGAAGTTGAAAAAATTCTTGGACATGATCGGTCTGAATTTTTCCTTCACTATTATCCGATGACAAAAGAAGGTAATTTTGAAGGAACGAACATTCTGAATCTGATTACAACCTCAATTGAAATCATTCAAGAAAACCAGGATATCAAGGATCAACTTGAAGTGATGGCTAAGGAACTCTTTAATGAAAGAGAAAAACGGATTCATCCCCACAAAGACGATAAGATTTTAACGGGATGGAATGGTCTTATGATCGCCGCTTTGGCAAAGGCAGGCAGAATCTTTAATAGCCCTGCCATTATTAAACAGGCAGAACAGGCCATTGAATTTATCGAGAAAAATCTGACCGGAAACGATGGTCGTCTCTTTGCCAGATACCGACAGGGTGATGTTAAACATTTGGCCTATCTTGACGACTATGCCTTTATGATCTGGGGCTATATTGAGTGCTACGAAGCCACTTTTAAGATCGAATACCTGGAAAAAGCCCTTAAACGTCTGGATGATATGGTGGATCTCTTTGGTGATGAAAAAGGTGAATCCGGCTTTTATTTATACGGTAAAGACGCAGAACAGTTAATTGCAAAACCAAAAGACATATTTGACAACGCCATACCCGCCGGTAACTCAATAGCAGCTTATTGTCTGGTTAGATTAGGGAAAATGACCGGGAGAAAAGACCTGGCAGATAAAGCAGAGGCCATGTTTACTTATTTTGCAGGTAAGCTTAACCAGTCTCCAATGGCATTCACTATGATGCTCAGCGCCAAGCTGTTTGCAGAGGAACCCACAAAAGAAATTGTTCTGGCCGGGAAAAGAGAAGAAGCCACTATTAAAGCCATGATTGAAAGTCTGAATAAAAAATATATGCCTTTTTCAGTAGTGTTATTAAATGAGGAAGATGGAAAATTAGAACAGATTAATGATTTCGCAAAAAATCAGAGAACATCAGAAGGCAAAGCAACCGCATATATTTGCGAAAACTATCATTGTGAACAGCCAGTCACCGAAATAGAAGCCTTTAATCAATTGATTTGAGAATTTAATGACAACTGTCCTTAATAAATGATAATATGTTATTAAAATTTAATGAAAAGGTTGGTGTGAATCATGAATTATGTAAAAAAAGATAAAAAAGAACTCGCTCAATCCTTAACGCCTGAACAATATGCAGTGACTCAGGAAAGTGCCACAGAGCAACCGTTTAAAAATGAGTATTACAATGAGTTTAAGGAAGGAATCTATGTGGATATCACCACCGGAGAACCTCTTTTTATATCTACAGATAAATTTGAGTCCGGATGTGGCTGGCCCAGTTTTTCAAAACCCATAGATCGCAGGGCAGTGAAGGAATCAGATGACAATACCCTGAGAATGCAACGAACTGAAGTCCGAAGCGCCATTGGCGATTCCCATTTAGGACATGTATTTGGAGATGGGCTAAAGGAAAAAGGGGGTTTGCGATATTGTATCAACAGTGCCGCTCTGCGATTTGTTCCCAAAGAAAAAATGGAAGAACAAGGATACAGTGAGTATGTGGATATGTTATAATGTATTAGACTTAATTGTTTAGAGAAGATACTGATGGGTGTAAATATATTAGAATCAATTCTAAAGGAGAAACATTATGGATGCAATTTACAAAGTTCAAACCGATAAGAGTTTTAAACAGGCGATTGAAGATCTGAAAACAAGTTTGGGTAATTACAAATTCGGGGTGTTATGGCAGTTGGACTTTAAGGAAAAACTCAGGGAAAAAGGACTGGATTTTGATAAAAATTTCGAAATATTAGAAGTTTGCAATCCAAGCCAGGCAAAAATAGTGTTAAACCAAAATATAGAAGCAGGATACTTTTTACCCTGTAAAATAGTGGTGTATGAAGAAGATGACTCAGTATTTATTGGTATGCCAAGGCCGACAGAGTTAATTGGAATGATCAGAGATGATAAATTAGCAGGTACTGCACTGGAAGTCGAAAATCAACTAAAATCTGCAATAAACGATGCCAGATAAAAAAACAATGAAAGAGGTACCCTATAGAAGGTACCTCTTTTAAATAAAAAGGAGGAAAATAATGAGCAAGATAAAGGTGAAAGATGGTACAAAGATTTATTACAAAGACTGGGGAACCGGACAACCAGTTGTTTTCAGTCACGGTTGGCCCCTTAATTCAGATAGCTGGGAAGCTCAGATGATGTTCCTGGCCTCAAAAGGTTATCGCTGCATTGCCCATGACCGTCGAGGTCATGGACGGTCATGTCAGTCATGGACTGGCAACGATATGGACACCTATGCCGATGACCTTTCCGAACTCATGGAAGCACTTGACCTTAAAGACGCTGTCCTCATCGGCTTCTCTGCCGGCGGCGGTGAAATTGCCCGATATATTGGCCGCTATGGCACCAAACGAGTAGCTAAGGCTGGGCTGATCTCATCCGTTCCGCCACTGATGCTCAAAACAGCGGCTAATCCCGGTGGCTTGCCCATTGAGGTGTTCGACGGGATACGGCTCGGATCCATTACCGACCGCTCCCAGCTCTATTTAGATTTAGCTAGCGGACCGTTCTTTGGTGGCAACAGACCCGGTGCCAAAGTTTCCCAGGGGATAATCAATTCATTCTGGCATCAGGGAATGCATGCCGGTCATAAGAATGCCTTTGACTGTATCAAAGCATTTTCCGAAACGGATTTTACCGAAGACCTGAAAAAGTTCGACGTACCAACCCTGATTATCCATGGCGATGACGACCAGATTGTGCCAGTCGGCGCAGCTGCGCTTCTCTCATCGAAACTGGTTAAGAACGCCACCTTAAAGATTTATAAAGGCGGACCTCATGGGATTACAGATACCCACAAAGACCAGCTCAATGCCGACCTTTTAGAATTTCTTAAGGCCTGAAGTCTTACAAATAAATAAGTTTACAAATTTAGTTAATTTAATTTAGGAGATGAATTTATGAATAATTTAGAATTTGCAATAAATATGGAACATGATGGTGAAAAATTTTACAAAAAGCAAGCAGAAAAAAACAAAGACAACAGCTTAAATACTGTATTTCTTTTGTTGGAAGAAGACGAAGCACATCATGCTCGGATTTTGCAAAATAAGTTCAATGAATTAACAGATAGTAACACGCTTTCTCAAGTCAATAATGTGTTCAAAGAAAGCAAGGGTTTTATAAGTGAATTCGAAAAAATTCCCAATCAGTTGGATGCGTATAAATTTGCTTTAGAAATAGAAAGAAAAAGTATTGACCTTTATAAAAGCTTTTTATCCGAATCAACGGATGACCAATCGAAGGAATTATTTGAATTCCTCATCAAACAGGAAAAAGATCATTATACAATATTCGAAGAATTGATATTACTGGTTGAACGACCTGAAGAATGGGTTGAAAACGCTGAATTTGGAATAAGAGAAGAATATTAATGCAGAAAGACAAATAACTGAAAAATGTCGCTTTAAAAAGTCCTTCAATTTGAAATAATTGAAGGACTTTTTTTAAGTATTATTGACTGTGGCTTTCAGCTTGGAATCATTAAGAAGAAGCCAGTTATGTTTTTAGAAACGTTTGAACTTTTCTTTTTCAATTCCTGTTTTTGAAAATACGAGAGAAGCATTTATTTCAGCACCCAATAAAAAGATGATACTGCTCAAATATATCCAGGTCAGCAAGGCAAAAATACCACCAAGGCTTCCATATACCGCTGTGTAATTGCCCAGGTTATTGGCATAAAAAGAAAAGGCAAAAGAAACGATGACCCAACTGATTGAAGCAATGATTGCACCAGGTAGAACCTCCTTAAAACGCATTCGGCGATTTGGGGCATTATAATAAAGGAAAATAAAAACAAGGATGATCGCGATTAAGGCAATGATTAATCTGAAATAGCTCCAAATCTTTAAGAATATATTCGAGAATCCTAAAAAATGAAAAAATTGTGTTCCCAGAATTCCGCCGAAAACGATTAGAATCATGGAAAATATAATAGTAAAAGTAAGCACCAGAGTAATAGCCAATGAAACAGCTTTTAACTTCAGAAAGGGCCGGGTTTCTTCCTGGTTATAGGCTCTGTTGATACCACGAATAAGATAAGCGACACCACGGGCAGACGACCACAATGCGAATATGATACCAAAGGATAATAAGGTTCCGCTTCGATTGGCTATTGTCTGATTGATTATTTCCCGGAGAATATCATAAACGTTTGCTGGCATTAAAGTCGCAATAATGTCTATATTGCTCTGAAAATCCACAATAGGCGTAAAGGTGAGTAATGTAATTAAAAATATGAGAAAAGGTGGAAGGGATAAAAGTAAAAAATAGGTAACCTGTGCTCCTATCGAAAGCAGGTCATCATTGGTAAAACGGGCATATAAATCCTTGAGCAGCTCTACTGACATTTTGTTTTTCATAGCATTATCTCCCTCATATTTTTTTTGATTATATCCTTTATAACACATGAGTTCAAGATATTTGTATATAAGGTGTTTATCTTAGTTATCTATTAGGCTTATCTTGGAAATTTGAGATAAAGAAGACTTTTGGTTAAAATTCGCTTTTTAGGGTATTAGAAAAGCAAAGGCTCTATAAGAGCATATATAGAAAGGAACTAATCATGAGCAAAGATAATATGAGTAATTCTGAAAAAGCTAAACAGGAAAAGGATTTAGCTACCCAGGGAGATTCACAATTAGGTAACGCCGGAGAGTTGCACCAACTCGCTGGAGCAGAGCATCCTGAACTCACTACCAACCAGGGCATGCCGATTTCTGATAATCAAAACTCCCTCAGGGCCAATCCTAAGGGCCCCACACTTCTTGAAGATTTTGTCCTTCGGGAAAAAATAACGCATTTCGATCACGAACGTATTCCGGAACGTATCGTTCACGCCCGAGGTACAGGAGTCCATGGATTCTTCGAGCTCACCGACTCCCTGGAACAATACACCACAGCTAAAATATTCACCGAGGTCGGCGAAAAGACGCCAGTGTTTACGCGTATATCAACCGTTGCAGGTGGCGCAGGTTCGGTGGACACCCCCAGAGATGTACGTGGTTTTGCAGTTAAATTCTATACCAAAGAAGGCAACTGGGATCTCGTCGGCAATAACATTCCGGTTTTCTTTATACAGGATGCCATCAAATTTCCCGACCTCATTCATGCTGTAAAAATGGAACCTGACCGAGGCTTTCCCCAATCAGCAAGTGCCCACGACACATTCTGGGATTTCATATCCCTTACCCCGGAATCCATGCATATGGTCATGTGGGTTATGTCAGATCGGACAATACCCCGTTCATTAAGCATGATCGAAGGTTTTGGTGTCCATAGTTTTCGTCTGATTAACGATGCCGGAAAATCAACCTTTGTCAAATTCCACTGGCGACCAAAGCTTGGTTTGCAGTCGACTATTTGGGAAGAGGCCGTTAAGATTTCCGGGGCGGATCAGGACTTCCATCGCCGGGATTTGTTCGAAGCCGTTACAGCCGGTAATTTCCCAGAGTGGGAATTCGCAGTTCAGCTTTTTACCCAGGAAGAAGCGGACAAGTTCCCCTTCGATCATCTGGATCCGACCAAGCTGATTCCCGAAGAATTGGTACCATTAAAAGTGATCGGCCGTATGGTGCTGGATCGCTGGCCAGACAATTTCTTTGCCGAAACCGAGCAGGTTGCTTACTGCCCTGCCAATATCGTGCCGGGCATTGATTTTTCCAATGATCCACTGTTGCAGGGCCGCTTATTTTCCTATCAGGATACCCAGCTTTCACGATTGGGTTCGGTTAATTTCCACCAGATTCCGATTAACGCCCCTAAGTGCCCATTCGGCAATCACCAGCGGGACGGACATATGCAGATGGAACAACCTAAGGGCCGTGTTGCCTATGAGCCTAATTCCCTGTCTGAAAATTCCCCAAGGGAAACACACACCAGTGGTTTTCACAGCGCTGCTGTAAATGAAACCGGCGAAAAAGGCCGGATCCGTGCTGAGAGTTTTGCCGATCATTACAGCCAGGCCCGACAGTTCTATCTCAGTCAAACCACCTATGAGCAGGCCCACATTGCTTCGGCGTTAGTGTTTGAGCTTTCCAAGGTCGAACATGTGCACATATCCGAGGCCATTGTCGGTCACCTGAGAAATATCGAAGAAGATCTTGCCAAACGGGTTGCTGCAGGTCTTGGGTTCGACAAGATTCCAGATGCTCCCAAAGCCGCAGTTCCTGTTCAGGAAATGGATCCTTCTCCGGCACTCCAGATTATTGGCAAGATGAAAGAAACACTCATAGGGCGTGTCATTGGTATCCTCATCGCGGATGGTTCCGATGGTGATGCTATCATGAAGATTAAAAAGGCCGCAATGGCTGCAGGGGCTAACGTGAAAATCGTTGCGCCAAAAGTAGGAGGGGCAAAACTTGCCGATGGCTCGATGTTGCCTGCTGATGGACAACTGGCTGGAACCCCTTCTGTATTATTCGACGCAGTCGCCGTTGTTCTCTCAGATGAAGGCGCCAAATTACTGTCGACGGAAGCTGCCGCAATCGATTTTGTACGGGATGCTTTTGGTCATCTCAAAGCAATCACTGCCGACAAAGGCGGCCAGGCGCTTTTAAAAATGGCAAAAGTCAAACCAGATCCAGGCGTCCTGGATATTAGCGACAATGATGCATTCATTGCTGCGGCAATGACACGTCAATGGGACCGGGAAAAATCCATACGAACATTGGCATAACAGCCGTTCAACCCGAGACCGAAGCTTAGAATGCAGAATCCTGAAAGTGAGGAATTCATGGAAAATACGATAAAGAGGAATGACCAGTTATCGGACACCTCAGATGGTCAGGGGATGCTTTACCGAACCCTCGGCAGTACCGGCGAGAAAGTCTCTGCGATCGGAATCGGAGGTTCGCATATCGGTCACAAAGACGTGGCTGAAGAGCTGGGCATCCGTATCATTCGCACCGCCATAGACCGGGGAATCACCTTTATGGATAATTGCTGGGATTACAACAAAGGAAACAGCGAGATCCGAATGGGCAAAGCATTGCGCGATGGTTACAGGCAGCGAGCATTTTTGATGACGAAAATTGATGGCCGATCAAAGAAAGAAGCGACAAGGCAACTGGATGAATCGCTTCGGCGCCTGCAGGTTGACATGATTGATCTCGTCCAGTTTCATGAGGTCATTCGCTATGATGACCCACACCGGATTTTTGATGTGGATGGCGCCCATGCTGCCCTTGCGGAAGCCCGAAAAGCCGGAAAAATCCGCTTTATCGGGTTCACAGGGCACAAGGATCCCAATATTCATCTGCATATGCTCGAGGTGGCAGCAGCATGCGGTTTCACTTTTGATGCCGTCCAGATGCCGCTAAACGTTATGGACGCCCATTATCGGAGTTTTGAAAAGGAGGTGTTACCGGAGCTGGTAAGACAGAAAATAGGCGTCCTCGGAATGAAAAGCATGGGAGGGGGCGTACTCCTCAAGTCAAAAACAGTGACAGCCATGGAGTGCCTGCGCTACGCACTGAATTTACCGACTTCCGCTGTTATTACCGGTATCGACAGCATGGAGATTCTGGACCAGGCCTGCGAAGCCGTGCGCACGTTTAAACCAATGACCGACGAAGAGGTACGGGTATTGCTTTCGAAAACTGCAGACGACGCAAAGTGCGGCCAATTCGAGATGTTCAAAACCACATCTGTATTTGATGGTACAGCCCGGAATCCCAAGTGGCTGGGAGAAGAGCCGGATCACCTTCATTGCCTGATGCCAGAATAAGGTGATTAGCAATAAAATCCACATAATATATTTCAATTGAAGAAAAAGTTGCATCTCATGGTTTAAATAAGATGCAACTTTTTTTAAATTAAGGAGATGATAATGTCAGTTCTCTTTGAGTGTTATGATTACTGAAGCAATTATTCTCAGCCACCCAATGTGACATCCTGATACCATTCCAATGCTTTGTAAACTTGTTCAATGGTATAATCCGGCCACATTTCATCTAAAATATAAAAATCTGCATAAATGGATTGAATGGGTAAAAATCCACTTAATCTGCATCTTCCGCCCCAACGAATGATCAAATCTATCCTGGAGATATCAAAAGAAGCAATTCCCTCTATAAGATTATCATTTATGTTAACATCACTATTTTTTTTTGAATAATTCAAATCCCAATTCCAGTCATAATTAACTAGAAAATTGACTTTCATGAGACCCTTCCCAAATCGCGTTCTTTTAGTATATGGCAGCAGTTCCTTTGGAAACAATGGTGACTCAGTATTTCCAACGACTAGCAAGTCTGCATCCCGATTTGCCAAACATTCAACCGCGTCGACACATGCTTTTTGAAATGCCTTTGTCTGTAAAGAGGGGCGTTTTGTGTTATCTGATGTAAATCCGTAAAAAGTCATTTCTTCAATACCCAGTT